>Ga0208277_1001409_pt1 | contig 13924 bp, 11 predicted proteins | sample ETNtaG_5_FD_185782 | JGI IMG/M metagenome (GOLD analysis project Ga0208277, IMG submission 185782) | Marine microbial and viral communities from oxygen minimum zone, Eastern Pacific Ocean - ETNP201406SV205 (SPAdes) (version 2) | ecosystem: Environmental > Aquatic > Marine > Oceanic ...
GGATCTGGCTCTGGATCTGGATCTGGCTCTGGATCTGGCTCTGGCTCCAAATCTAGCTCCGTATATGACACAGGTTCAGGTATTTGTTGAGCTAGCAGTTGATCAGCCTCGTCGAATTGATCGGGATCCACGGCCCTTTCTATTTCTGGAAGTTTCCCGTTAAACCACGATACAGCCTTTGGCGTTAAATTGTAATTTTCGCTAATATACTTGAGAGTCTCTAGTTCAGTTTCTGTAATCCTTCCACCGTCTTTAGACAACTCTACAATTTCCCCTATATTTTTCTCAGAAATCCGACCTTCTGGCTGACTGGAAATACGTTCATCCACTGCTTCTAACAGCGCTCTATCATAACGTATCCCTTTAATAGTTTTGTAGTAACTCTTTGCCATGTTTCACCTTTTTATTCCTCAATGTTTATGGTTGGAACTATAGAAGTAAAGAGCCACCTTGTCAATCTTTTTTTACTCATGTAACTTTTCAAAATTCATTCTAGAATTGGCAAATGATCATCACTTTAAAGTCTAGAGCTGACAATATGTGGTAAACCAGTCAAGACTGTCTCGGGTTTCACCAGTGGGGATGTATTCGGCTCCAAGCCAACCCTTATATTCAGATGCATCAATTGCCTTAAAGATATTGTTAAAGTCTATTTCTCCAGTTCCTGGCTGGTGACGCCCTGGTGAATCAGCGAACTGTATATGCCCTATTTTTTCGATATAACGTTCAAAGAACGAAATATAATCTTCTTCCATAGTGTGCATGTGGTAAATATCATATTGCAGGTAAACATTTGAATGGTTCAGCTCCTCCAACACTTGTATCATTTGTTTGCTATTATGAATCAGGAAACCTGGCCAATCTTTTGTGTTGACTGCCTCAAAAACGACCTTAATGTCCTTTTTAAGAAAAACATCTGCTGCATGAGCAAGGTTATTTATAAAGGTTTCCATATATTGGTTGAAGTGGTCAGTTTCAAAACAACAGCCTGGTAGAATATTGATAAATTTTGGACGTATAATATCTGCATACTCGGCAGCTTTACTAACGGCATCAATAAATTCTTGACGCCTAGATGGGACAGCAGCAAGCCCTTCACCTCCATTTAAAAAATCACCTGCAGGCACATTGATCAGAACTAGTTCAAGTCCTGTTAGTTCTATTTGCTCCTTGATTTGTCGGGCTGGAGTCTCATAAGGGAACTGTATTTCTGCAGCCGTGAAACCACATCCTCGTGCGGGGATAAATCTTTCTAGTAGTGGTAGTTCTGTAAACAGTAAACTTAGATTAGCAGAGAATCTTGGCATTTTTCATTATGATTAATTTCGTTTAGTTGATATCCATAATATTTCTATCGGTAGTTTTTACCGAGGGGATCTTAATTAGGGTAAAAACACTACATATACAAACTTAACAGATCACAGAAAATATCATCAAATTTTTAATTTTACAAGGATATGATGGAAGTTTGCAGATAACTACTTTGTGGATAGTAAAAGTTACTTTTCAGCTTATATATTTTCTGTAACTAGACTCGCCATTATTCTCTTTGTTGTCATCCTAACCTTAAGTGGAGACTAACGATCCTCCTTTACTGATATTTTATAGTCTTGTTAAAATAATCAACAAGCATCTCAGTTTAAAACATTCTATTATAGACCTACCGATTTAAATCAAAATATCTTTTCCAACTTTGACTTTTGTTCCCTTTTGATAATTGATTCTTCCTAATTCTCTCTGGTCACTAACATCATTAGAAACACAGTTAATTGAAAGCTATTGCCATTTTTTTTGCAAAGCTTCGGTTTTACACAGCTTAAAATGTCTTAAATAGTTCTGTATTGCATCTAAATGGAAGAAAGAGTACATTTTAAGCTAGTAAGTTAATTATTACCTTAGATGACGTTATTCTCGTCAATTTAAAGAAGTGAGATGAGTCATAAATGTTATCAATCAGTACGGAAATGAATAATGTTGTTAACAAAATATAAAATCTTTCCATAAAATGGTATAAGAAATAAAAACATAATTTTGACAGAAAATAAATGAACTTTTTGGACCAAACAATATTTTATGCCGCTTTCATGCTAGTAGTAGGATTGGGGATTCCCATTTTTGCGGCCTTGAATGGAAATCTTGGATTAAGAATTCAAAACCCTATACTGGCTGCAATTATTGCATTGTCAGTAGGAATAGTCGCCTGCATAGTAGTCATGTTTTTGTCTGGAAAAACATCCAATCTTGTTATGGTGAGTTCAATTCCATTTTATTCCTATTTGGGGGGATTGTTTGTTGTCTTCTATGTGCTTGGTATGACCTGGATTGCGCCAAAATTTGGCGTTGGGAATGCCGTTGCCTTTGTTCTTTTAGGACAAATTATTTCTATGGCAATTATTGACCATTTCGGTTTATTTAGTGCAACATATCATCCGATTTCAGCACAACGTCTTGTCGGACTTGCGTTAATGGCTATAGGTGTTTTTATGTCTGTCCGCGGATAGTTAAATTTTTAGCAAATTAGTATTGCTAAAATACCCCCTTAAAAACTCAATTTACCACCTTGGAAAGATGAACAATGATAAATAAAATGGTAGATCGTATCAACAGGAGTTTCGAATCCCAGACCATGATGAAAACACTGGGAGCCAGGATTCATAATATCGAAAAAGGTAGTGTCAGCATTGAAGCACCAATACTTCCTTCAACATTACAACAACAAGGTTATGGACATGCAGGCCTGACTTTTTCAATTGGAGACAGTGCTGCAGGCTATTCTGCCTTGACTCTTTTACCGGAGGATCAAGAAGTCATGACGGCCGAAATCAAAATAAACCTACTTGCTCCTGCAGAGGGTGAATTGTTGCTAGCAGAAGGCAAAGTCGTGAAATCTGGGAAACGATTGGTAGTCGTCACTTCGAAGATCAATGCTCTAAATAATGGTCAAACGAAGCTAATCGCAATCATACAGGGAACTATGGTCACTGTCCGAATGAAGTCTTAAAATTTAAAAAATATATAAAATCAGTTTTTAGAAGATGTAAACTTTTTAAATTCAGACTATGAAAAATGATCATTTGCTTTATCGACGCGGTATATTTCAGCTATTGGCATCAGGTTTTTTTTTGAGTACAGCTGGTATTGCACTTCGTATAGTCGAACAGGCAGATGGCTGGCAGATTCTTTTCTACAGATCCATTGCCTTAAGCATCACTATTCTTCTAATTCTAGTCTTTCAAAAAGGCTCAGGGGTTTTTGATGAATTTCGTAGACTTGATTGGAATGATTGTATACTCGCAGTATTCCTCGGGACAGGGTTTGTAACTTATGTCTTTGCGTTGATATATAATACAGTAGCCAATGCTCTATTCATTTTTAGTTTTGCTCCTTTTCTGGCAGCATTGTTAGGGTGGATGCTTTTGGGAGAACGGGTTGCCACGCGGACTTGGTTTGCGATTGGTATTGCTATATCTGGCCTTGCAATCATGGTTGGCAGCGAACTGGCTGTTAGTCATTATCTTGGTACATTGCTAGCCTTGTGGATTCCAATTGCCTATGCTGCGTCGGTAATTGCTGTGAGAAAATCAAAACGAGATAATATGCTTGTGGCCCTTTGCCTTGCGGGCCTAGTTGCTTTGGTCCTATCAGCTTTTTTTGTTACTGATTACACCTTGACATTCCGTGATATGTTTATATCTCTTTATCTAGGTGTCTTCCAAGTTGGCTTAGGCTTCACACTTGTAGTACTTGGCTCTCGACATGTACCTGCAGCACAAGTTGGTTTACTGGCACTGGTTGAACCAATTTTAGCACCAATATGGGTCTGGATGGGAGTAGGAGAGGTGCCTGGTCTTGCAACGATTGTTGGAGGCACAATAATATTCTTTGCAATAGCCACAGACGGTATTCTGAATATTAAGAACTCTGATATTAATACGTCTTAATTTACAATATTTAAATTGGATTTAAACTTCGAGATTTGATTTTAAAGAATCTATTCTTTTAAATATTTTCCTTTAACAAATTTTCCAAGAATTTTCCCTTTTTTGTCATAAAGTGTTGAATTCCAAGCATAGTGCCTGAATTCACCTACTAATTTTCTTCCATCAGAATAAGTCATAGTACCTTGCCCATAAGGTACCCCATTTACATATGAACCAACATAACCTTGATATTTTGGTTCTATTTTTTCTTTACCAATGGTTTTCCATAATAAACCAGAAGTTATTTGATATCTAAATTCTTCTTCATTAGCATGCGATTTATCAAACAAAATGGAAGAAATAAACAAAATTGAGATAATAATTAGAATATTTTTCATAGCGTTTCCTATTTAATGTTTTATATTCAATCTTTTATAACACAAAATTGTTTATTTTACAAGAAATTGGAATTTACTTAAAAATAATCAGGCTATTAAGAATGTAGATCAAAATCTTCCTGAACTTAGAAAACATTTTCTTCAAAGGAATCTTGAGTGTAAAATTAGACGTACATATAAATGCTAGGAAGCCGCGTGATAGTTTAAATATCATCACACATCGATAACAATTGATACTCATATAAAACACTGTTATTATAAAAAGTATTATTATTTTTTAATTTTTTGATATTGACATCTAATGCATGAGGTATAGAACTTATAACCACAAGATCAGGGCTTCAAATCCTCTTCCCCTTAAAGCTTTTATCAGCTCATGATTGAATAATTACATTTTTTTAATACATTTTCTCGTTTAACAAAATTAAATTTTAATGCAACAAAATACCTTTAAGATATTTACTCCTTTATTTTTTTCTGGATGTTTAATTTTGCTGACAGGTTTTGCAATTCGATCCAGCTTTGGAATTTTCCAGATACCAATTGCAGATCAATTTAACTGGTTACGCACTGAGTTTTCCATGGCAATTGCCATACAGAATTTAGCATGGGGCTTTGGCCAACCGCTTTTCAGTGTCATCGCAGAAAAATATGGAGATCGTAAAGCAATTTTTTTAGGAGCCTTGACTTATGCCCTTGGTCTTGTAATGAGCAGTTACGCTGTATCACCTGAGGCACATCAGATGCTAGGAATTTTAATTGGATTTGGAATTGCCGGAACTGGGTTTGGAGTCATACTTGCCGTAATTGGAAGGACTACCTCTTCAGAAAACCGCTCCCTGGCACTAGGAATTGCAACTGCAGCTGGTTCTGCAGGACAAATAGTCGGTCCAACAATAGCTAATTCTTTATTACTAACTATGCCGTGGTCAGAAGTATTTCTGATTTTTGCTATAGCAATTATAGCAGTTTTGGCAGTCCTACCATTTTTGAAAACAGATATTCCAGCTGAGGTTCAAAAACTTGAAGAAAGCATGGGACATGTTTTTAGGAAAGCACTATACGATCCGAGCTATTCTCTATTATTTTTAGGATTTTTTTCCTGTGGGTTTCAGTTGGGATTTATAACCGCTCATTTCCCTGCATTTATAACAGAAATGTGTAGCGCTATACCCCAAAACAGTATTTTAAGAAGCATGGGAGTTAGTTCAGTTTCATCCCTAGGAGCTTTTTCCATCGCATTGATTGGTTCTGCTAATATTATTGGAGCCATTGCAGCTGGAGCCTTAGGTAAACATTTTCCTAAAAAACATCTACTTTCACTTATATATTTAGGGCGTACAATTGCTGCTTCAGCATTCATTCTAACACCAATGACTCCTGACACAGTGGTTTTATTCTCAATTACAATGGGGGCACTCTGGTTAGCCACTGTTCCTCTCACCTCAGGATTAGTAGCTCACATTTACGGGTTGAAGTACATGGGGACACTCTACGGCTTGATATTTCTCTCGCATCAAATTGGTTCTTTTGTTGGTGTATGGCTTGGAGGAGAATTTTATGACCAGTTTGGCTCATATGATTTAGTATGGTGGGTTGGAGTAGGAGTTGGAGCATTTTCTGCTATTATTCATCTTCCAATTAAAGAACATCCCCTTGAGCTTCGTCTTAAGATTGCTCGTTAATTTTTAAATGAGATTTTCAAAAAATAAAATGCATACTAAATGATAAATTATTTATATTGTTGGAAAATATACTCAATATAATCAAAAACATCTATTAGTAATTTCTGGAATTTACATTAAATTATTAATTCCATGAAATAATATTTATTGTGTAGATTTTTTGTAGAGGTAAATGTCATATGAGCAGATTATCGTAAGTAAAAATATAATTTTTTAGAGTCTAATGAGGACAATCAGCAAAAATTATAAATTTTAGGGGAAAAATGACAGATATCGCATTGCTAGATGGAGGTCTTGGCCAGGAAATTCAGAAACGTTCGAAGATTGATGCACACCCGCTATGGTCAGTCAAAGTAATGTTTGACAATCCTGATATTGTAACACAAGTGCATCGTGATTTCCTTATGAGTGGAGCACGCGTAATTTGTCTGAACACTTATACTGCCACTCAGTCAAGAATGACATGTCATGGCTTTGGTGAACAATTAGAAACAGCTCATAAAACTGCGATTAACCTTGCCAAAAAGAGTCTCAAAGAGCTTTCACTGGAAGATGGGTCAGTACAAGTTGCAGGGTGCCTACCTCCTCTCGTGGCAAGTTATGTAGCAGAAGCAAGTCAGGATTACAATAAATCATTGGATGAATATCGACTGCTAGTGTCTTTACAAAAAGACGATGTTGACCTTTTTCTGGTTGAAACCATGTCTAATATAGATGAAGCAAAGGCCGCACTTGCTGCCGTTAAGGAAGCTTCTAAACCTGTCTTTGTATCATTGACTATTGAAGATGATTTGTCTAATAAACTGCGTTCTGGTGAAGACCTGAGAGTGGCAATTGACGTTTTATCTAATGAAAACCCTAATGGTATTATGCTTAATTGTTCATCACCTGAAGCAATAACAAAGGCTATGTCAATAATGACTGAACTAAGTATTCCATTTGGTGCTCAAGCTAATGGTTTTACAACTATTTCACCACTGACTCCAGGCTCTACAGTAGATCAATTAGCAGCACGTAAAGATTTGTCTCCTGAGGTTTATACTAAATTTGCTTGCCAATGGGTCGAAGCAGGAGCGACAATCATCGGTGGATGTTGTGAAATTGGGCCTGAACACATAAACTTTCTTTGTCAAAAGCTTAAAGCAAATGGACATAAACTGACAACCCTGCCTGTTTAGTAGTTTATTCTCTAACAAAAATGAAAGATCATCTGCCTCCAATGAAGAACAAAGATATTGAACAAATGAGAACATATAAGTCGCGAAAAACAGTTGCGAGATGATTGTAAAAATAGTTATAATTTTCGATCAATTAAACTAATACCACGGAATAATTTTGAAAATATTATATATCATTTTATTAACTCTACTGATTGGAGGATGCGAAAAAAATGACTCTGATCCACTTTCTAATTCGGAAAATGTTGCCAATTCAGAAATTACTAAAGCGCAAGCATTCCGCATTTTAGAACAAGCAACATTCGGCCCCACAGATGATGATTTGAAAGCAGTTCAAACTCTTGGCACGGCTAAATGGATTGAACAACAACTTAATTCTAGTTCCGCCTACGATAGTTCATCAGATTCTCATCAATCACATCTTCAGAGGTATAAAGCCATCGCAAAAATGGCTGAACCGAGTACCTACAGTTCAGAGTCAGACTTTAATAATAATTATCATGGTAGAACAAGCGATTACCAAACTGCAGCCTGGTTTGATAATGTATTACACGGTAAAGACCAACTCCGACAAAGAGTAGCATTTGCATTGAGTGAATTGATTGTAATATCAGGAAGTAAACAAAGAACACGATTTCGTGGGGATTCCTTGGCATCCTACTACGATATCTTAGCAAAGCATGCATTTGGGAATTTCAGAAATTTGATGGGAGAAATTTCAAGAAGTCCAGGGATGGGGGTGTTTCTTTCCCATCAAGGAAATAAAAAATTCAATTCTTCTTCCAATACCCACCCTGACGAAAATTTCGCCAGAGAATTGATGCAGTTGTTTTCAATAGGACTTTGGAAAATGAATCAGGATGGTTCAATGGTTAAAGATTCGAGTGGAGATCCTATTGCTTCTTACACACAGGATGATGTTGAGGAACTTGCCAAAGTAATGACAGGTTATGACATCAAAGGCAACAGTAAATTTGGTAAAACTAATCGAGGAAATGGAGAAGAATGGGCTTCTCCTATGGAATTTAATTCTTCTCATCATGAATATGCTTCAAAAACCTTTTTAGGCTCTAATATTGGTGCAGAAGGATCATCAAACAGTGATCCAGCAGACCTTGATCAAGCTCTAAACATCATCTTTCAACATCAAAATGTAGGTCCACATGTGGGTAGGCATTTAATCACAAGACTCGTTACTTCTAATCCTTCATCCGCTTATATCAGCAGAGTCGCAGAAAAATTCAACAACGATGGAAACGGAAACCGTGGGAATTTAAAAGAAGTTGTAAGATCTGTTTTGCTGGATCCTGAAGCAAGAGAGGAGGAATACAGCAATGTTGGAAATTTCGGAAAACCGAAAGAACCCTTATTAGCTTTAACCCAATTCCTTAGAGCTTTTGATGTAAAGCCTCTTGATGGTTGGAAAAGCAGAACGAATGCAACAATGAATGGAGTTTATCAATTTTTCTATCTTGAAAATATTATCGGACAATCACCATTAAGATCTGAGACTGTTTTTAATTTCTTTTCGTCTGATTTCATTCCTGCAGATTCACATTTCATTTCCAACAGTATGGTAGCACCTGAATTTCAAATTCAAAGTGATACTGTTTTAATCAAATTTCACAACCTTATCAGGTCTTCACTCAATACCAATGAAAAAAATGCTATATTGGAAAATAATGCTAGCTTGAAGGAATTTGCTTCTGCTCGAAGTTACACAAAACAAAATTATTACATCAATGTTGATATTGAACTACAAATCTTTGAAAATGCTTTGGATGGTGATACAAACGGAGATTTTATTAACATCAATGATTCAGAAAAGAAAAAGGCTGCAATTCAAACATTACTCAAGCACCTGGATGAAAAGCTGATGGGAGGAGAAATGCCTTCAGATTATTATACTGCCTTGACAACACATTTGATGAATATGAATTGGGGGAAAAAGTACAATGCAAAAGAAGCGAGAAATGTCATTTCTGATGCAATTCGCTTCATGGTTATATCTAGTTCTTTTATGATTCAAAAATAAACTATATGAAAAGACGAAATTTTTTGAAGTCCGGACTAGCTGGTCTTTCTATGATGGGAATGCCACAGTTAGGATTGAAAGCAGCAGCTCCAAGTTTTTCAGGCTACAAAGCACTGGTATGTATCTTCTTGAATGGAGGAAACGATGCCTGGAATTCATTCGTTCCTGCTTCAGGTTCTGGGAATACTCAATGGACAGTTTATAACAATGGAAGAGGTGATCTATCTGTCGCCAACAGCGATAAAACTCTTCCAAGTCTAGGGACGTTAAATCAAGGTTCAAGTAATCCTTACTATGATTCAGGGAGTGATTCTGCTGCCTACTTAGGAGGTTCTTATCCACTTTCATCTATTTCGGAAGTGAAGGTTAATGCAATGATGCCTGAATTGGCAAGGTTGCTAGAGGACGGGAAAGCTTCTTTAGTAGGAAATATAGGGACACTTGTTGAACCACTAAGTGGTAAGAGTGATTATCAGAATGCCTCAAAGAAAAAACCATCTTTTTTGTTTGCACACAACCACCAAAGACGCATTATTTATACTGGCAGAGCAGACGACCTTAACACAACAGGATGGGCTGGAAGATTAGCGGATCTTTGGTCTGGGATCAACAATGATAGCGTTATGGGGCTTAATGTTTCTTTCAATGGACAGGTCCGCCTGATGACCGGCGTGAATAGTAAGCCTATTCTGTTCAGTCCAAATCAAACCACGACTTATTGGGATATGCAAAAGAATTCCGACAATTCTGTCTATTCCAGTCGTCGAGATCTTTTTTCAACACTTTATGGAAGTAATCCGGGAAGCGACCCTTTTAGAAAAGTATACAACCAGATGCTCAAAGGTTCTCTTGATTTAGACGATCTACTGCAAACCTATTGGAATTCAAACCATAAAACAACGTTCAGTTCAACGGATTCTTATGGGGAAAGTCTTTTTTCAATTCCTACAAAGACTCAAACAGGTATGGAGGAAGAATTGAATGGTGACCTGATTGAACAGTTAGAAGCTGTTGCACAATTGATCCACCTAGGATCATCCAGTTCCAAAATGAATTTCAACCGTCAAATATTTTTTGTCAATTTTGGAAATTTTGATACTCATGGTAATCAAGCCGAGGAGCATCCTATTTTACTTCGAGAACTAAGTCTTGCAATGTGGAAATTTCAAAAAGCGCTTGAAGAATTAAATGTAGATGACAAAGTGGCGACGTTTACATCATCAGATTTTGGAAGAACAATTGGAAATAACGGAGATGGGACAGATCACGCATGGAGTACCATCAATTTGATCATGAGTAAAAGCAGTGGAACGACTTTCAATGGTGGAAAATTTTATGGAGATTTACCGAATTTTGAGATGGGAGGAACTGATGACATACGTGATGGGGGTAAAGGTCGTTTTGTGCCAAAATTATCAGTGGAACAAATGAATGCAACATTGTGCAGTTGGTTCGGAGTTCCTGACGCTGATATGGAGACTCTTTTCCCAAATTTGTCTAATTTTAAATCTAGTACGGATATTGATAGTGCATTCCTAAAATTAAGTAATACTAAATTGATTTGATAGCCACTTTTACTATATTTACAATCCTTGAATAAATTAAGTAGGTAAGGTCACCAAGTATTTAGTCTCACTGATTATTTCATTTTTATAATCCTTTTTCAAATCAGATATATTAGTCAATTTATTGTTTAAGATAGGCCTACCGGAGATTGAACTGTAGCCTTATCAAGAAGAGTAACGGGAATGATAGCTTTGAGAGACTGCATACGGCAATAAGACAAGTGAAGGATTCAAATCAGACCACGTTATCCTTGATTATGCAGGGATGAATCTCATCAAACCAAATTAGCATTAACATAGATAGCCCCAGTCATTAACCTTGTCAAGACTGATCATACAATGGAATTGCACAAGCCAATTATCATCTCAATAATAAGATGAGTCAAAAAATGAACCGACCAAAATCCCTGTAAAATAATGATATTTGGATGATGAATTGAACCTTTGTTTAATTCATCTATAGCCCTTCAAAAGAAACAATTAACTCAAATTAATATAGATATAAATGTCGTCAATAATTGGTTTCGAGATATTAGAAACTTCACCTGAATATTTTTGGTTTTTGGCTGTACTTGCTGTACTTGCAGTTTCCATTTCTAAAGCTGGTTTTGGGGGTGCCATGGGATCGTTAAGTGTTCCAATTTTGCTATTTGCTCTTCCACCAAAACTCGCAATTGGAGTACTACTACCTCTTTTTTTGGTTACTGATGTCTGGGTCGTATATCTCTGGAGAAAAATGCTAGACAAGCGGATTTTGTTGTTTATGTGCGTATTTGGACTTATTGGTGAGGTTGTAGGATGGCTTCTTTTCGATTATTTGAATGATAAATTATTGACTGGATTGATCGGGTTTATCTCAATAGTTACTGCTCTAAATTATGTTTGGCGAAGAATAAAGACTGGGAAGAAAACATCAACAGAAATCGCAGCCTTAGCATCTCGGAAAATATTTCAACGAAGTGCAGTCTGGTGCGGTCTATCAGGCATATCAAGTTTTGTTTCACTATCAGGTGGTATACCTGCCCAAATATTTTTGTTACCACACGCACTTGCACGTCAAGCCTTTGTCGGGACACTCAGTGTCTATTTCTTTGTTATTAATATCGCAAAAGTTCCATTTTATGCTGAGATCGGTATTTTCTCAGAAGAAACTTTTATGGTAACAATCTGGCTGCTCATTGTAATTCCATTAGGCGTTTTTATTGGGAAATGGTTAAACACTCATATGAATGATCAAATTTTCTATGATATTAGTCATTTTGCTCTCCTGACTATGGGTTCTAAATTACTGTTTAGTGTTTTTTAGAATTAAATTTTTATTAAGAATATATCAGAAAGAGAAAAAGATGAAGTGTAAGATCAAGTCATATACTAATGGCTTCTGAAGTTTTTTCAGTTATCTTAATTTTTTGAAATTATTTTTATATTGATGAAGTTTTTTTGAACAATTGATTGCTTTATGTTTATTCACTAAATGTAAACTGGGTTCTAAAAATGTGGAAAACAATTACAACTAAAACCATAAGAGATCCACATACCATCATTATACTAGGTCTTTCGCCGATACCAATCCAAACCCAAAATGGACCAATTACCATTTCTAATAACATAATCAAACTTACAATAGCAGATGAAGTATAACGAGGGGCGATAATGAGACAAGTAAATGATACAGGTAGTATAATAACGCCCATACTGAATATCGTCCAGGCAGGAGCGTTGAAGATACCATCTGCAGAACTTAAAGCAAAGCCTATGAAACCGCTGATCAGGGCACCTACTGCTCCCGCAGGAAGTACAGCAAGATCAGGATATTTTCTGACCATAGTAAATGTAAGTGCCAGACCAAATGCTGTCAAACCTCCATATAATGCTCCTAAGATTATAGATCCTGTTGGTTGACCTATCGCATTGTTACCATCACTTACAACGATGGATACTCCAACCATGGAAGCAATTATAGTCAACCAACCTAACCATCCTTGGGCTTCTTTAAGCATGATACTTGATAGAATTGCTGCAAATAAAGGCATAGTTGCTAATGCTGTTAAAACTAACATTACAGAAGTTTCTAATATTCCAAGTGTAAAGAAAATAGAATTGATAGAAAAAGCGAATATTACAACAAATCCTTTCCAAGAACAAAGAGAACGTAATTCCTTTTCTACATTAGTCTTTAAAAAATAAAACCATATAATTAATAAAGTAACCCCCATTAAAACTCCGCGCCAGCCCATTAATGGCCATTCTTCTAGATTTGAAAACCTCATTACCATTGTATCAGGCGTAAGAATTATCACACCAATTATGGCTAGAAAAATCCCAAGACGATTCGGATATTTTTTGAAATATTTATCAAATAAATGCATTTTTCTTTAATTTTTTTAGAAAACTAACTTTGCTGCATCAAACTTTAACTTAAATCTCCACTTAAACCATAAATAAATAATAATTACATGAATTTTAATCATGAAAATCACAAAACATTCAGAGTTGAAAAGGGGACATTGTATAATCATTTATTATAAATGATTATACAGATATGCAGATGGCGGGGTAAAGATTTTAGATTCAGCACTCAGTCATGAAATATTTGTCCAAGAGTATTAAAGTATATTTTTTTCAAAATAGACCATGTTTTATTCTAACAACTGTTTTCCTAAGAATCAATTGTTCATACAGATGATACATTTTTTCTTAGGGAGTACTTTCAAGCACTCCTAATCAAAAAATTGGTCTTCACTTCAGGACAATGATAATCTATTAGCTAATAATAAATTATCTATCGATTTAAATGGTATTATTTTTGTGAACAAATCAAAAAATTCTATAGGCTTGGTTGAATTTGTAGCACTAATGGCTATGATGACTTCTTTGACCGCGATGTCTATTGACTCAATGCTTCCTGCATTGTCAGAAATTAGTTTGGACCTTGGCGTAAAACGTCCTAACGATAGTCAACTTGTGATATCTTCATTGTTCATGGGAATGGTAGTTGGCCAAATGTTTCTCGGCCCTTTGTCCGACACCCTTGGACGTAAACCGACTGTTTACATTGGGTTTGGATTGTTTTCTACTGGCTGTTTGATGTCCATGCTGACAACTAATTTCCAATTCATGTTAGCTGGACGTGTGTTACAGGG
>Ga0208277_1001410_pt1 | contig 13917 bp, 13 predicted proteins | sample ETNtaG_5_FD_185782 | JGI IMG/M metagenome (GOLD analysis project Ga0208277, IMG submission 185782) | Marine microbial and viral communities from oxygen minimum zone, Eastern Pacific Ocean - ETNP201406SV205 (SPAdes) (version 2) | ecosystem: Environmental > Aquatic > Marine > Oceanic ...
CTAGTCCATTTCTCCCTTTCAACAGCTTCTTTTTGAATTAGCTCGCCTATGGTTCGAAACCGCTTCCCTGGATGACACGAATGGATTGCCTTTTCGAGCGTACTCAGCGTAGCACTCAAGAGTCGTTTATTTTCTTCTAATTTCTCTCTATCTTTCGTTTTCGCGCACCCAACAATGAACGTCTCCGAGAGGTCACCGTGATAACCATTAAAGCATACGGTGACGTCTAAATTGATTATATCCCCCGATTCTAGTTTTCTTCTATCTGGGATGCCGTGACACACGACTTCGTTTATGCTCGTGCAGATGGATTTTGGGAAACCCATATAATTCAATGGCGACGGGTACGCCCCGTTTTGAAGGCACACAGTGTGACATATTCGATCGAGCTCATCCGTTTCAACACCGACACGCAAATGTGAAGCGACCGTATCGAGAACAAAACGCGCTAAAGAACACGCGCGCTTCATTTTCTTAATTTGCTCCGTCGTTTTCACTTCAACTGTTGTTTGTAATCGCGACAACTGTTCTTCTTCCGGCCAGGAAGTTTGAGCGTAATCGGGAGGCTGTAATCCGATTGGGATCGCAGATGTCGCAGTAACACGAGATGGACGTAGCTTCCCAGTGTAAGGGAAATCCGGAAGATTCTTACGTTTCTTTGCATCGCCTTGAATCACAAATCCTCCTTTTTCACTTTCGTTTCGCCACCAGTCCATCGTCTTTCTGTCAAACTCTCGCCATTGTATTTCTTCCTCGATGGGCTTCTCAATAGCTTCACGCTGTATGCGAATTCGTTCTTCGTGCTCGTACTTCCACTCTTTCGGTGATATAAGTAAATGCTCGGGAGCTTTGACCAGACATCGAATTGAGCGAACTTTTCCTTCTCCTTCTCTTTCACCATCCATTTCTTCGTCCGTGGTTGTGTCGCTTGACCACGATAGTGACGATTCCTCTTCTTCCTCAGAATCATCGCTCGACATGTCTTCGTCTTCATTCTCCTCTATTTCGTCTTTTTCATTCCTGTCAATATCATCATTATACATGACAAGTCCTGTTATGTGAACAGTAAAATCATAATCCTTGTTATCCTCGTTATCGCCACCACCCTCTCTCGAAATGCTCAGTCGAACGTCGTCGCTGAACTCGCAGTTCAACGCACAGCTCTCAACTTTGCCGACTATGAACGATGCCAACACCTGCGACGGTTCATGCTTCATCCGCGCTTTTATTCGCACGACGCATCTAATCGGAAGTGCGTTTGAAGGTTTAAAAACGATCGTTGCTCGCTGTAGTAAAACGCACGGCGCGAACATACTCGCTCGGAAATATTCCGCGTGACGTTCCTTCAGCAGAAGCCCGAAAAATGTAGACATTTTCACTAAAAGGTGTGAACTTATAATTACTTCTTCTTCTTCAATTCAGGAATGACATCTCCAGTATTAATAGTGCTAATGTTGTTGCTGCTGTTCGTTGGATTATTCATGCTCCACCTGGCCCATCGTTGAAAATTGTACATTTGCACGCATTCGTTCGTCGCATGGCAGGCGAAGAGTATATAGTTTCTCGGTTCCACTCGCCAAGCAAATCGCATGAATAAAGCGGAGTAGACGCATAAGGTCCCAGTCATCGGTCCGGAGACAGACTCTTCTGGTTTTTGCGTGTCCACCAGACCCTGTTTATTATAAGCGTACGATGTGTGCGTGAGTGATGCGGGTTGCATGATACCACAGGATGACGATCGCAAATAAAGAGAGACGACCGACCCGACGGCGGTGAGAGACAGAAAAGATAACGAGAAAAAAATGTATAAAAAACACGTGACATGACACGTAAACGACGATGAAATACGCCACGCACCGCGGCGACAAATCCCCAATTCGCTACCGGTCCCCAAAAATGTGTCGTTTTCGGCCCGGTTGGAGAGTTTACCCATCGAGCGAACGCCGAAGACATTTTTATTCTTCCTCTTTTTTTATTTTCTCGTCGCGGGGATAAAGTGACGACGACCGACTCTTTTTTGTTTGTAAGAACAACAGCAAAAAAAAGACATCAAAAAAAAAGACAGAAGAAAAGAAGAGGAGGAAGAGACGGACGCGTAAGACAAAAAAGGCGACGACGATGCCGACGAGAAAAGACGAGATAGAAGAAAAGGAAATAGAAAATGTGTACACGAACGAGTATTACACGAGAATGTCTCCGAGCTCGTGCGATTGGTCCGAGGAAAACATAATCGCCGTCGGGTGCAATGCGGGGCCGTTCGTTTTGTTGATTGTAAGTTTTATTGTTTCTCTAATTCTTATTCCTTTCCTTCTTCTACGTTATCGTCGTCGTTATCGTCAGCATCATCATCACAACGCTCACTTCTGTCTCTTTCTTCTTCACTATCACAGAATCCAGCGCAAATCAATGCGGACAATACCTATCCTACGCCTACGGGTCTGATAGATGTCGCCTGCATGAGAGAAAATCCGGACATGCTCGTAACGAACACTGATTTTCACTCGAACAAGACGGTATTGCAATACGAGTGTTCGAACATCTACCGAAGAAAAGCTGGGATGGTTTCGAGAGCACCAACGGATGATAGAGTGAAAAACGTATATTGGTCACCTTTAGGGGTAGCCGTAGGTGGGAGGTGTTGTTTAGCGGTGTTGATGAAATCGAATCGAGTGGTTGTGCACGCGGCAAGTAACCGAATGGTGTTCAAGGCGGCGAGTGGAACATCATCATCGATGTATTTAAGTTCAGCGGAAAAATGGCCTTTTATTCAAGACGTGTCCGAAGAGCTGGCGACTTTATATAAAAAGATAAACTGGAAATCTTTACCGTTTGAGAAAGAGAACGGCGACGAGGATGTGAATCGAAGGACCGGGAAAGATGTAGAAAAAGACGACATGTGGAAACCGATAAACTGCTTCGCCGCGCCTGGTCCTCCAAAAGTCTGCTCCGATATCAATATGGGCATAAAACAAAACAGCAATGATATTAATAACATCGATAATAACAAAACGAACGAGATGCTGCCTCAGAGCGAGGGCGAAAGAAACGTGAACGATAAAAAAGATGAGAAATTAGGTGAAGCACGCGTTGGACAGTTGCGAAAAGATTCGCGATGTGAAGTGAAAAGAGATTCACTCTCGTCACCTTGGTTCACATGTACCGTACTAGCCGCAGAATCAGACATGTGTCACAGAGTTCGGGTTCGATACGATCGAAAAGGACTGGATAACGAGTGGATTGTCGTCTCTAACGTTGATAATTTAGGCGATGAAAGTGTTCAGTGCGGGAGCACGACCAATTCCAAGCGCTCGACGATGAAAGTGAAACGATGGATCCGACCGGCTGCCACAGCGGCTGCAAATGAAGTCAACACTTTCACGTGTTCTCGCGGTTTTGTGATGGAGATATATAAAGGACACTGTTGGCAACTCATAGAAGTTGTTAAAAATTCAAAAATAAGATTTGAAGCCAATGGTTTGCCACAATCTGTCGTTTCGAACGAATGTGCCGTTAGAAAAGTTCGAATATGGAAAGGCGTGGATGAAGAAAAACAAGGCGATGACGGATGGGAAATCGTAGACGATTTGAAAAATATTAGATTGCCTGCAAAGCAATTAGAGGACGAAGAAGAGCAAGAAGGGAAAGAGAAAGAAAAACCAGAAGCGAAGAAAGCGCCTCCAACATCTCGAAAAGCGACGAAGAAGACACCAGAGACTAGGAAAAGAAAAGCAGCTACCCGTAAAAAAAAAGACGACGACGATGATGATTATGCAGAAGATGATGTGCAAGATGGCGATGATGATGATGAAGAAGAAGATGATGATTACGACATTCAAAAAGAGAGAAAGAAGCAAGCAAGAAAACCTCGCGTAGTCAGCCAAGAGAGAGTTACCCGAAAGACGATGAAGGCGGATGTAAAAGCAAAGGATTACTTTGAAATCACAAACACGCACCCGAATGGATTGACAAACGCGACAAAAGTGTCTTTCACATCATGCGCGTGGTCCCCGTCGTTTAAAGACGGCATGCTCGAATCGATATTAACGGTAGGAACGAAGAATGGCGAATTAGTATTTTTTCGCGTCGGAACGAAGAAGGACGATGAGATTGAGGAGCCGTTTTGCGAATTACTCGGAGTCTTTCGAGCGTTTTTGACCCCGGGCGTCTGGGTTTCAGCTATTGATTGGATGCCGATGAAAGACCGAGCTATCGGCGATAAGTTGTGGACTTGCGCGGTGGGAAGTTCCAGCGGCGAGGCGAAACTCTTTTTCTGCGACCCAAAGCTTTTATGCAATCGAAGGCTTAACGTAAAAGTTCCTGAAGATTGGGTTATACCTTCATCGCACTTCGATTTGAAAGAAATACTCGTTGAAAGTGCGGATGATGTTCCCATCACTTCGATAAAATGCTATCGCGACCAGCACGTCGATGGACGACGAGGCTTGTGCGAAGGAAAAGACGTAAAAGTGGTCGCTCTCGGTAAAGCTTCCGGTGAGGTGCTCTTATTTCGTTCCGACAATATTTCCTCTCGAATTCGTATGTTCAGCGAGCCTGTTCAAGATATGGCTTACCAAAGGTGCGACATTGGCCTTCGCGTTGCCGTTTGTGCAGAGTCTGGAAGAAGAGCGGATGTTATTTTGCAAACGAAGAAGAAGAGAGATCAAGGACAAGCTTCAAATGAAGATTTCATTCTATTTGACTTTTCAGAGATTTTGAACAAAGATTTCCACACGAGCTCGAACGTATCCGTGTGGCAAAGAAGCGTGCGTGCGGGTGGCATGTGTGCATCTCCGAACAGTTTTATAATCGCGAGAACTTTCGAAAGATACGATTACGCGCGGTTGCCTTCCATGCAGAAGTTGCAGAAGATTAAAGGAAAGCGAGGCATTTTGACGTTTCACGGCGCTTCGGCTGTGGACGGTGATGCGTTGACGAAGAAAATTTTCTCTCTCGTGAACGAGTTCGAAGGACAATCCTTGTGGGATTGCGTTGAATTATGTTTGTGCTCGAAAATGTACTGGAATGCCGTCGCTAAATGGTCCAGCGATGAAATGAAGAAGAAAAGTTCTGCATCGCAACAGAAGAAATATGTTCTTGGCGCTGCGTTTGCGTTCATATCTGCTTTACTTCGAAAGAATTCAAGTCGTCAACCGTTGCTTCCAACAAATACAAAGATATACGACAACAATGACGAGGATAATAAAAGCGAGTCGCGAGTGCTCGTACACGTCGACCAACCTGAAAAGGGATGGGTACCAGAATCACAACGTCTGAAACAACGAAGAAGAAACATAGTTTTGATGAACGAGGAAGATGGCGAGGAGCGGGTGCTCTCTTTCGATTGTCAAGTATGTGGCCCGGCACATGACGACGACGACAACATCGACAAATCATCCTCGTTTCGAGCGGATTTACGATGCGAGACGTGTGGTCTTCTGTCGCACGAATCCGTCGGGAACGACTTCCAATTAAAGCCGTCGATGGTGTAAAATAATATGAGAGCTTGTTTTTAATTATAAATTTACTGTATTAAAAAAGCATCTAACGACTCGTCAAATTTATTCTTACGCAACACGCGTGTCTTCGATGAAGAAAAGAAAAAACGACGACGAGAAGAATGATAACGGAGATTGCGTTCAAAAGTGCAATCGATTCTTCGTGGAGACCCCGGAACCGTTGAACATTGACGTCATCAAACAGTCTCTCGATGCTTTTTTTTCCAAACACCATCAACAACTACAAAATGGAAACAAAAAAGTAGCCTTCGTCACTTCCGGTGGTACCTCTGCTCCATTGGAGAAACCACCGATGGCGGTGAGATTTTTGGATAATTTCTCGTCCGGAGCGAGGGGAGCGGCTTTGTGCGAGTATTTATCCAAAGAAGGGTACTGCGTGGTCTCGTTGCGACGGACCGGGTCGAAGATGCCTTTCATCCGAAAATGCGAAAACCTGTTTGCCAACACGAAGAAAAAAAGAAATGTTCACCAACACGTCGATTTTCTCTCGATGTTTACCAAAAACGAAGAAGAAGAAGAAGAAGAAAATGAAGAAGAAAATGATACACGCACCAAACTCAAATGTATTCAAGCTGACCGACAGCGTGCATACGCCGAATACGGCTTTCTTGAAATCGAATTTACCACCGTCTACGAATATTTGCACTTGCTCCGACTCGTCAGTGAAAAGGTAAACGTGTACGCGGAAGATGTCATTATTATTCACGCTGCTGCGGTGTCCGATTTTTACATCCCTTGGCCTGAGCTCGCGTCGCATAAAATCCAATCGAACGCTTTGGAAACGAGCGGTAGCTTATTCGCCAACTTTTCGTCCACGCCGAAAATGTTAAAGATGTGCCGAGATATGTGGGCGCCAAACGCGTTTTGTGTTTCCTTTAAACTCGAAACAGATGCGAGTATTATAGAACAAAAGACGTTATCCGCGATGGAAAAATACAACATGCATTGCATAGTAGCGAACGAATTAGACAAGCGTTACAACGAGGTGACCATATTCCAAAAAAAAGAACGTAAAGAAGCAGGCGAGAAGACCGCGGTGGTCGACTCTTTACGTTTACTTCGAGACCCGAACGAAGAGGACATTGAGAAACAACTCGTCGACGATTTGAAGAGGCGACACGAAGAACACGCCAAGAGAATAGAAAACTAGCGCATGATATGTTTTCATCATAGAGTAGAGTTGATAGAGCATCCCTCCCGTAGTTAGTTTATGTGAAGTACATAATTTTAAATTCGCACATTTTCGCCGCAACGAACGAACGAACGAACGAACGTCTCGCTTCTCGTTCTTCTTCTTCTTCTTCTAAATTTCTTCACAAAAAAAAGGAAGAACGAAAGAGAGAGAAATGGGTGCCCCTGTAGTCGACGACAAGATGGACATCAACGAGGAGACCGTTGGTGTTGAGAAGGAGGAAGAGGCCGAGGAGATTGAACCATCGAAACTGTTAATCAATAACGTCTCTCTGATCAAGAAATCTGTGGAAAGTAAAGGCGAGCCGAGATTCATCGCGAACGTGTTCAGACAAGTACGTAGTATTTCCCGATCTCGTCATCATCATCATCATCATCATCATCATCGTCGTCGTCGTCTTTTTTTGAACGATCTCTTCTCTCTCTCCTTTCGAAGCACGTCGCTCACCAACTTCTTCTTCCGTAACAGACGCACGTGGTGCGAACGAAATTGACCGATGAAGTCATCTCTGCTTTCATCGACGCTGTCTTGCCGAACGATTCGGAGTCGTTGCAGACGTTGAAACAGTTTTTGAAAGCAAATAAGACGACAGAGAAAAAAGTAGAGGACGAAGATGCAGAAAAATTCAAATCTGATCTTCCAGAGACGGAAATCTATTGCTACGTCGTCGCGCTTATGCACATGATCGAAACGAAAGATGCGGCTTCCATACAATTGTCCGAGATTTGCTTGCAACGACTCTCTTCGTTCAATCGGCGAACGTTGGACGCGTTTGCGGCGAAGGTGTATTTTTACTACTCGTTGGCACACGAAAGGTTTGGTAACATTCGGGACGCGAGACAGACATTGTTGGCGTTGCACAGGCAAGCCACGTCTCGGTTGGACGCGATTGGGCAAGAGACTACTTTGAATTTGTTGTTGAGAAATTACGTGTCGTTGAAACAGTACGAGTTAGCGGAACAACTTCGATCGAAGACGGTTTTGCCGAGCTCGAGATCTTCGGCGCAACAGTGCAGATATTTGTACTACCTCGGGAGAATTCGGACGATTCAGTTAGAATACACGGAAGCGAAAGAGTGCTTAACGCAAGCGTTGCGTAAAGCGCCAAACAACGCCGCCTGGGGGTTTAAACTCACCTTAACAAAGTGGATTTGTATCGTGCGGTTGCTTTTAGGGGAGATTCCGGAGAGAAAGTTTCTTTCGAGCCCGAGTGAGATGCGATCGAAGTTGATGCCGTACTTTGAATTGACGAGCGCAGTGAGAGCTGGAGATCTGCACGAGTTTGGACTCGTTGTAGAGAAGCATAAAGCGACTTTTGAAAAGGATAACGTGTTCAACTTGATCATGCGATTACGACGCAACGTCATCAGAACTGGTCTAGCTAAAGTAAACGTTGCGTATTCTAAAATTTCTTTGAACGACATCGCGTTGAAATTAGGCTTAAAGAAGGACGTCGACATGACTATTAATAGTAGTAACAACAATGACAGCGAAGGTGCGATTGAGTGCGTGGTGGCTAAAGCCATCAGAGATGGGGCGGTAGACGCGCAGATTGACTTTGAAACGGGCATCATGACGTCGAACGAAACGAAGGATGCGTACGGCACTTCGTTGCCGGCTGAAGTGTTCCATCACAGAGTGGCATATTGCTTGGACGTCCATAACGAGTGTCAACGAGCGATGAGGTACCCGGAGAAAAGCTCGAACAAAACGAACGAGACGAAAGAGGAGCGCATTAAACGTTTAGAAGACGAAGAGGCGTTGCGAGAATTCATGGAGGAGGAGGATGACTTCTTCTAGATTTTTTTCCTTAGGAACATAATGCAATATATTATCAAAACGAATCTGCTAATTTGGTACCATACCAGGTATTACGTGCTATTAGATTTTCTAAAATCATTTTCTCCCTTTCTTCCCTTTCTTTCCTTTCGAGGACACTTTATTCTTTGGCTTGTCCGATTTCTCCTTGCCGTCGCTGAGCGCGCCGCGTTTCTCTGATTTACCCGTTCCTGGCGCTCCACCTTGCTTGGCTAAATCTGCAAGATAAGCGTCAAAAATATCCTCTGGACTTTTCATCAACTTCGCCGACGACCCGTCAGATCTCCCCCAGTGCATCGGCACCAACCTCGCGCACTCGATTAATATCGATCGTCTCGTGGGAAACTCTGGATTCTTTGGCGTCCCGTCTTCGTTTTTATATTCCACTCTCACGCGTCCTCGCTCCCAGAAATCTCTAGAATAGCACTTATCTTCCAATTCACACTCCAAGTTCATTCCTTTCTCGATGGCTTCTTTAATCTCAAACGGGTATGGCCGGTCGCAACACAATTCTTTCTTCAACTTTCGTCCTTGTTTCACCGTTTTGTTTTGGTCGATGTACGGCGCGTAGATGCACATTCTCGTATCGTGTTTCCATGTAAACCCTATGTTATGTGCGGATAACGGATCGTCATCCTCCGTAATCTCTGATATTCGTGCGTTTTCTTTCGTCTCCGTCGTCGCCGTTTTCTTCTTCTTCTTCGGTCCTCCTCCACCGAGAGGGTCAAACGCGTGTTGCGCCATTTTTCACCCTTCTCTTCTCCTCTTTTATGTAGTATTTTATGGGGATGAAAATTTTACACGAAAAAGTCACACACATTTTCCATAGTCAATCATAGTGTGGAGTGGCTGGCCCTTTTGTCTCGTCTTTTCTTTTTCTTTTTTTCCTTTTTTTTGTATTTCCACCAACAACCAACCACAGCGAAGACCTCCTCCTTCGTCCTCTCCTTTCCTCCTTCCTCCATAAAAAAAAAGAAACGAACACTTGTTTCTCATTTACACATGGTATTCACGTCACCGTTCCGCTCGAGAAGCTACGAACGACTGAAAAAAGACGAGAGTAACGCTACCGTCGCCTCATCGTCGTCGTCGATAAAATCACCGGAACCATCTTCGTCTGTTTCTCGCGTGGAAGAGAAGACACCGAAGACGAATAAAATTGCTTTTCCCGAACACGCGGATGATTCGATGCGAACGCCTTCACCGGAAGAACAACCTTCGTCTTCTTCTAAGAGCAATAACAGCAACACCAATGCGAATGGGAGGAAAGTTCTCGGCGAAATGACCAACGACGTGTCCATGACGCCTTTGTCGGCGAAACTGAAAAACTTAAAGTACGTTTTTATCCATTTTTGACAAACAAATTCTGACTGTGCGTTTGTTCCCCTCTCTCATTTTTACAAACAGATTTAGCAGTCCTACTGACCACCAAATGTCACCGGCGACAAAGTTTGTGAATAGAATAGCGCGCCACACGAAGAAAGATAAGAATGCAGGGAGTTTTGGACGAGGGAGAGTGCCATTAGGCTTAGGAAGAGGGAAATTCATGACGACGAAGAGAGCACCTTCTCGGTTCGCCAGCAACTGCGAAAAAGAATAATCACCAAATTCATACACCACATAAACTCAATTTTCATATTGCTATAATTCATGTTGTATCATCAATACCTTTACTTATATCTGTATACACTATATCCTATATACTATTCTGTCGTCATCGCTACTATTACTGTACATCACCATCCGCTAACTCGACCAAAGAGAGAAAGTCTTGCGAAACTCGCAACAAAGGAGCGTCCAACAACTGAAACGTGAACTTCATCGGTCGCTTGTTCGGTTCGTAGGTCAACGCTTTCAATCGTCCACAATACGTATACGTCTCTCCTTCCATTCTACAAAATAAATGCACGGGCCATTTAGGAAACTCTTTTTCTGCCTCTTCACCCTCCTCTAAAGCTTTGTTCTTCGTCTCCTCGCAGGACATTTCCTCCTTGGACATGGTGCTCAAAATCGTACGAATCGGCGAACTCTCCTCGTCCTGTCTCGGTTGCGCGAACCACGTGATGCACCCACCACAGTTTGTGAACACGTTATCATAGGAATTACCATACTTATCCCCAACATTCACGTACAATACGACGCAATTTTTCCATTCTTGTATTCCTGACATTTTTGAAAACTTCGGGTGCGCAATCGGCGATAATTCGTGCACCACCGCCGCCTTCAATCCACCATCGTTTGTCTCTATTCGGTGACCGAGAAACTCCGAGTATATGTGTTTCAACTCTGCGTTCAACGCTTTTAGAGATTGCGGAGAGGTTGGTGCTTGACTTTTACTATTACTGCTACTCTTCCGCTTCTTTTTCTCCAATAACTCGTCTTCAGTTAACGTCCTCGATTCCATCATCAATTGCTTCCTTTTTTTACCGCTGCTCTTATTATTATCTCCCAAGTCTTCGTTCAACTCGAAAGTGGTATAAATTGGTGCCGGTAACTTTCGAATTCGACCTGATCGTCGCACGTTTTCCCGATTCATCATCTCTTGTTTACTCTTCTTCTTCGTTGTTTCTGTTGTTGGTGGTGACGATGTTCTCGCAACACCATCCTTCTTCTTCATCATCAGTTGATGTAATGGATTATTCTTCACGAGTTTCGCTAATATCGCTTTGTTCCTAGCTACGCGCTCATCGCGCTTGATTTCGTACGCCGTCAGCGTTGCGTTCATATCGTCCACTCGCGCTGTTCAAAACCACCTCTCAAAAATGAGAGCGAAAAGAGAAATGGAGAACAAATTTTGCCACTTCTCAAGAAGAAGAAGAAGAAGAAGAAGAAGAAGAAGAAGAAGAAGAATGACGTCAACGCGCGCGGTGCACCATCATCAGCACGCGTCGACGTCGACACCATCATCGGTGCGACGGAAGTTGCGCGATAGAAGAGTCACGAGTAAGACGAAAAGAAGAGTGCGCCGTTTCGATATCTCTGCGGGTGCATTCAGCGCTCCTTCGCACTCGTTCGATGCTCCTGGAAACTTCCGCCAGAATTTATCCGTCGGCTTATCCGTCGGGATTGTTTTGAAAGAGGATCAAGGAACAGATGCGGTTGTTTATGGGAAAATAAGCGATTTCTTGACGAACAGTAAACGACATCCGAGAGGGATTAAAGTTCGATTGGAAGATGGAAGCATTGGACGAGTGCGTGAAATTGGCGAAGGAGAAGAAGAAAAAGAAGAAACAGTGAGCGCAAAAAAAGGTTCGTCTGAAAACGATGACGACGCCAGCGATGAGAACGACGACGAAGAAGAAGAAGAAGGCGAACAAGATGAACAAAGAGAAGAACAATCGAACGTCGTATATGTGCGCGGCTTACCGAAAAACAAAAAGGATATCGAGAAAGTCAAAGAGGCGTTAGTAGCGATAATTTTAGACAACGATAGCAACAACAATAACAGGAAAAACAGAGGGGTGGAAAAAGACGACATAGTCTCCGTGAAGATTCCAAAACGGTGGGGTAAAGGGATTGGGTTTATCGAGTGTAGAGATATCGAAACAGCGATGAATGCTATCCGTAGGTTAAATGGCCAAATTTTAGAAATAGTAGAATCGAGGAGCGCTGATGACGACGATAGTATTGTTAGAAGTAGTAATAATAGTGAGAACACCAAGAAACTGTTTGCTGCATTTTCTGTGAACAAGAAGAAAAGTAAGGAGGATGGTCCTGCCGATACCGGTAAAAAGAAGGGTAAGAAATCGAAACTGACGAAAGTGGAGAAGGAACGTCTCGAGCGAGACGAGAGAGAGCAACAAATTATCGAAGCACGCAAAGCTATGGAAGAGGACGCGCTGAAACTCCTCGAACGACAAAGGAGAGAGAGGGAACGCAAAGAGAAAGAAATGCAAGCGAAGCTTGAAAAGGAAGAGATCGCTCGTCAAGCTAAGGAGAAGAGAACGATGGAACTTTTGCTCAAGCGCAAAGAAGCCCAAGACAGAAACCGGGCGAAAGTTCAAGCCGAACAAGAACGACTGGACAGAATCGACGGAGAAGCGAAAGCGTTAGGGGATATTACCATAGACGAAAGTTGGTTGGTGGAAATTGAGGAGATTAAAGCCACGATTAGCGCGTTGAAATGAAATGAAAATGATTTTTTGTTTTTGGTATTGTTCACATCTGTCGCTGAACGAAGAAAAATGCCCAAATTTGTAGGAAAAAAATCCGACGCGCGCTAAAGCGGACCAAACCATAAAATTTCCTCAAATCAACGCTTAATTCGCGTCAGTGGTATTATTACGAGCCCATTGAACTCTGTGTCGATTCATTTCGTCGTCTAATGGTAAAACGGAGAAATTTATGCTCGAATTGGCAAATTGTTGTTGTGCTATCATCGGGAGAGAGAAGAAAAAGAAAGAGAAAAAAAAGAGAGAAAAAAAGAAAAAAAAAGCAAAAAGAGAAGCAAAGGCAGCCCCCTCCCCCCCCCAAAAAAAAAGGAAAACGCACCAGAGAGGAAGTTTGGAGGAACCAATCAAATCTCTTTCTTCCGTGAGATTTTTTTGAGTCAAGGAGAGAGGGAGAGAGAGAGAGAGATCCATCTATCTCTACACGCGACCTTCATAAATACACTCGTCACAGAGGAAATATATAAAGCACGAACGAAATGCAATCGATCACCGCATCCAACAGCGTTTTTGCGACGCGCTCGATCAGCGCCAAGCGATCTTCGAACTTTGTGAGAAGAGCGTCTTCGTCATTCGTGGGGAGACAATTCAAACCATCCGTGTCGCTTCAAAAAAAGACGACGAAAGTGAACGCGACGACGAGAAGCGATGAGGTTCAAGACAAATTGAAGGAAATCACGGGGACGTTGAACGAAAAGTGGGACGATACGGAAGAGAAGCCAGCCGCGGTGGCTTTGGCTGTCTGTGGTTTCGTTGCTTTAGTCGCCGCTGATGGTGTGTTGCACAACATCGACGGGCTCCCGTTGATTCCGAATTTGCTCGAGCTCGTCGGCATCGTCGTCTCCGGGTTCTTTATCTACCAAAACTTGTTGTTTAAACCGGACAGACAGGCGTTCAAGGAAAAATTGTCGAAGACTTTCGACGATGTTTTGTAAACAACAAAGATGGTCGCATATTATTAAAAGTATTTAGAACTTGAGAACGCTCTTGAACGTACAAATTCTTTCAACTACACCGGCAGAATATTTTAAACTACGTTGTGCGTGTGTGTGTTTAATAAAAGAAAAGTTACGGGGTGTACCAACCAGTAAATATGCATACATTAATATGTTATCGCCAGTGTTTCACGCTTAATAATGACAACAATGACTAAGCTTCTCTAATCGTTACTTTATTAGTCTAAAATATTTCTCTCGACGTCCGCTTACTTCATCTTACCATA
>Ga0208277_1001412_pt1 | contig 13910 bp, 14 predicted proteins | sample ETNtaG_5_FD_185782 | JGI IMG/M metagenome (GOLD analysis project Ga0208277, IMG submission 185782) | Marine microbial and viral communities from oxygen minimum zone, Eastern Pacific Ocean - ETNP201406SV205 (SPAdes) (version 2) | ecosystem: Environmental > Aquatic > Marine > Oceanic ...
AGGAAGCTAAAGAAGAAGCTCCAGCAGAGGAAGCTCCAGCAGAGGAAGCTCCAGCAGAAGAAGAAAAAAAATAAACTAGATAATAAAATCTACTTTTTTATTTTTTCAAAATCCGTGACAAGTGATTTCATAGGAAATAATCTCTATTTGTGAATAAAAAAAATGAAATAAGAGTTTCAAAATAATGACATGGAAAGCAAATATTTTAACTTTATATCCAGAAATATACCCTGGTTATTTGAGCTATAGTTTACTTGGTAAAGCACTTGAAAAAAAAATATGGGAACTGAATATATATAATTTACGAGATTTTGGAGAAGGAAAGCACAAAACTGTTGATGATAGGCCTTTTGGTGGCGGAGCTGGAATGATAATAAAGCCAGATATTTTAGGCAATGCTATTGAAGAAACATTAATTAAAAACCATGATCGACAGTCATTGGTTTATTTATCGCCTAAGGGAAAACCCTTTAAACAAATTGATGCCAAAAGATTTTCTCAAAGCGCTGGAGTATCTATATTATGTGGTCATTTCGAAGGAATTGATCAAAGAATCCTAGATGCTTATGAAATAGAAGAAATATCAATGGGGGACTATATTTTGAGCGGTGGTGAAGTAGCTTCCTTTACTTTTTTGGATTCAATTTTAAGATTATTACCAGGTGTTCTAGGTAATGAAGTATCTATTGAAGATGAGTCCTTTTCAAATGATTTGCTTGAATATCCTCAATATACAAAACCACAAGAGTATAAAAACATTAAGGTTCCAGATGTCTTGCTGTCTGGTAATCATGAAGAAATAAAAAAATGGCGTAAAGAAAAATCTATTGAAATAACAAAGAAAAATAGGCCGGACTTGATAAAGCAAGAAAAGATTAAGAAATAATTTAAAAATTAGGGTGACTTATTAATAATTTATGTGTTATTTGAACTTCCTGTTTTAATTATTAATGTTAATGTTGAATAAAATGGATGCAATTGGAAATATAGAAAAACAATATCTAAATGAACTGTCTGAAGGTAAGGAATATCCTGATTTCAGACCAGGCGATACTATTGCTGTAAGCGTAGTTGTGAAGGAAGGTGATAGAGAAAGAATTCAAATTTTTGAAGGTGTTTGTATTTCTAGATCTGGTGAAGGAATTAATCAGAACTTTACTGTGAGAAAAATCTCATATGGTGAAGGTGTAGAAAGAGTTTTCACTTTACATAGTCCATTGGTAGATTCAATTAAACTTATTAGAAAAGGTAAAGTTAGACGATCAAAACTTTATTACCTAAGAACTAGAAGGGGTAAATCAGCTAGAATTGCTGAAAGACAAGATCTTCAATCAAAAAAATTAGAAAATATTGATTCAGAAGATCAAACTTCAGAAGCTGAAGTGTCAGAGGAAGAAAGCGCAAAAGAAGAATAATTCGCTTTTTGTTGGAGTCTCAATGACAGAAGCAAAAACAATTTATGATAAAATCTGGGATGCGCATTTAGTTGCTGATAAAGATAATTATTCATTATTATATATTGATCGACATTTAATTCATGAAGTAACAAGCCCACAAGCTTTTGAAGGCTTAAGAATGGCTGGTAGAAATGTCCGACATCCTGATAAAACATTAGCTGTTGCCGACCATAATGTTCCAACAACAGATAGATCAGTAGAAATAGAAGATGAGGAATCAAGAATCCAAATTGAGGCACTTAAAAATAATTGTGCTGAATTTGGTATTAACTTTATTGATATGACTGACATCAGGCAGGGTATTGTTCACATTATAGGCCCTGAGCAAGGCTTCACTCTTCCAGGCTCTACAATTGTTTGTGGTGATAGTCATACTTCAACGCATGGAGCATTTGGAGCGTTAGCACATGGCATTGGAACATCTGAGGTAGAACATGTTTTAGCTTCTCAGACATTAATACAAAAAAAGGCAAAAAACTTTAAAGTTGAGATAGTCGGGACACTAACCGACTCGATATCCGCAAAAGATCTTGCACTATCTGTGATTGGGGCGATTGGAACTGCGGGTGGTACCGGTTATGTTATTGAATATATGGGTAATGCAGTTGAAAGCCTTAGTATGGAAGGCAGAATGACATTATGTAATCTTACAATAGAGGCTGGCGCTAGAGCAGGGTTAATTGCTCCAGATCAAAAAACTTTTGACTATTTGAAGGATCGACCATTAGTTCCAACAGGTGATATTTGGGACAAAGCAGTTAGCTACTGGAAAACCTTACCAAGTGATCCTGGCGCACATTATGATAATTCAATAAAAATTGATATTGATAACCTTGCGCCTTTAGTAACTTGGGGAACTAGCCCAGAGGACGTCATTGATATTGATAGCAATATCCCAAAACCCGAGAATATAGAAGATGAAGCAAAGAAAAATGCAATAAGACGATCGCTAGATTATATGGGTTTGGAAGCAGGTGAACCAATTAAAGGTACAAAAATTGATAAGGTTTTTATTGGATCATGTACAAATGGAAGAATTGAAGATTTAAGGGCAGCAGCATCAATAGTAAGTCAAAACAAGGTTTCTGATCATGTTAACGCAATTGTTGTGCCCGGATCAGGACTTGTAAAAGTTCAAGCAGAAAATGAGGGCCTAGATAAAATATTTATAGATGCGGGGTTTGAATGGAGAGAACCAGGTTGTTCAATGTGTTTAGCCATGAATGCAGATAAACTTCTCCCTAATGAGAGATGTGCCTCAACCTCAAATCGAAATTTTGAAGGAAGACAAGGTAGAGGAGGCAGAACACATCTTGTGAGTCCAAAAATGGCTGCAGCAGCAGCTATAGCGGGATGCTTGGCCGATGTTAGGGATTTTAGTTAATATGGAAAAGTTTAGTAAAATAAAAGGTATCGCTGCACCAATGCTTTCTTCCGACGGTAATCAATTCTCAATGATGATTAATATTGATACAGATATGATTATCCCTAAGCAATTTTTAAAAACAATTAAAAGAACTGGCCTTGGTAAAAGCTTATTTCATGAAATGCGATATGATTTTGAAGGTAATGAAATTGAGAGTTTTATATTGAATAAAGATATTTATAGAGACTCAAAAATTATCCTTGCAGGAAATAACTTTGGATGCGGTTCCAGCCGTGAGCATGCTCCATGGGCTCTACTTGATTTTGGTATTAAGGTAATTATTGCGCCTTCTTTCGCTGATATTTTCTATAATAATTGTTTTAAAAATGGTATTTTGCCGATTCAACTTTCAGAAAAATTAATTAAGGAGATAAGTGAATCTGCTTTAAAGGGAAATGAATTACAGGTCTCGCTTAGTGATCAAATAATAAATTGTGAAAACAAAGAATTTAGTTTTGAAATTGATCCATCAAATAAAAATTTTTTGATGGAAGGCCTTGATGATATTGGCCTAACTCTTAAAGATACAAATTTAATTGATATCTACGAAAGGGATGCCGATAATAATTTACCTTGGTATACTTTATAAAGGGAATCACTAATGACTAACAAAATTCTAATTTTACCTGGCGATGGTATTGGCCAAGAAGTAATGATTGAGGTCGAAAAGATTATTGGTTGGTTTAATTCTAACAAAGACTTTAATGCTGAAATTGAATATGGCCTTGTTGGTGGCTCTTCATATGATGCTGATGGTGTAGCAATTAGTGATGCTACAATGCAGCTTGCTCAAAAATCTGATGCAATTTTATTTGGCGCAGTTGGTGGACCAAAATGGGATGATGTTGCTTATGAGCATAGACCTGAAGCTGGTTTATTGCGATTAAGAAAGGAACTTGATCTTTTTGCTAATTTAAGGCCAGCAATATGTTTTTCGTCACTTTCAGAATCCTCATCACTAAAAAAAGAAATCGTTGAAGATCTCGATATCTTAATTGTTAGAGAGCTCACAGGAGGTGTTTATTTTGGAGAACCTCGTGGTATAGAGGAATTAGATAACGGCAATAGAAGAGGAATCAATACTCAGGTTTATGAAACTTGGGAAATTCAAAGGATTGCTGAAGTCGCATTTGAGTTGGCTAGAAAAAGAAAAAATAAAGTCACTTCGTCTGAAAAAAGAAATGTTATGGAATCGGGCTTACTTTGGTATGAGGAAGTAAAAAAAATTCATGAAGAAAAATATAATGATGTTGAATTAGATCATATGCTTGCAGATAATTGTGGAATGCAGTTAGTTAGATGGCCAAAACAGTTTGATGTGATTGTAACTGATAATCTTTTTGGTGATATGTTGTCTGATGTTGCTGCAATGCTAACTGGGTCTCTTGGTATGCTTCCATCTGCTTCACTTGGTAAAGCTGTTAATGGATTATTTGAATCAGCTTTATATGAGCCTGTTCATGGTTCTGCACCAGATATCTCCGGTCAAGGAATTGCAAATCCTTTAGCATCGATTTTATCTTTCTCTATGGCTTTAAATTATAGTTTTGGAAGAAACGAAGACTCAAAATTGCTTGAGAATTCCATATCAAAAGTTTTAGATGATGGATCAAGAACAAAAGATATCTCTGATAATGGAAACTTTATTTCAACTAGCGAAATGGGTAATAAAGTTATTGAAAATCTTGAATTACTTAGTAAGGAATAAAAAATGGGTTTAAGGATTGCAATAGTCGGGGCTACTGGAAATGTCGGAAGAGAAATGCTCGACATTCTTAATGAACGAAAATTTCCTGCTGATAAAGTTATTGCTTTAGCTTCAAGTCGTAGCAAAGGAGATACTGTTCAGTTTGGTAATAAAGAATTAATAGTAGAAGACCTTAGTGAGTTTGATTTTTCAAAAGCAGATATTGCCTTATTCTCTGCAGGAGGTAAAATTTCAGATGAATTTGCACCAAAAGCTGCTGAAAAAAATTGTATTGTTATTGATAATTCTTCAAGATTTCGAATGGACGCTGATGTACCTTTGATTGTGCCGGAGGTCAATAAAGAAGATCTCGATAATTATGATAAGACAAAAATAATAGCAAATCCAAATTGTTCTACTATACAAATGGTTGTGGCGTTGAAACCTCTTCACGATTTAGGAAAGATAAAAAGAGTGATTGTTTCTTCCTATCAATCTACTTCAGGAGCAGGGAAAGCTGGGATGGATGAATTATTTGAACAAACTAAGGGAATTTTTTCCAATAACTCAATAGAACCAGAATTATTTCAGACACAAATTTCTTTTAATGTGATACCACAAATAGGCCCTTTTGCTTCCTCAGGATATACGGAAGAGGAAGAAAAGATGATTAATGAAACAAAGAAAATATTAGATAAGGATATTGAGGTCTCTGCCACATGTGTAAGAGTGCCAACTTTTATTGGCCATGCTGAGTCAGTGAATGTAGAATTTGAGAATTATATATCTGCAGAGGAAGCTTCTAATGTTTTATCAGAGGCACCAGGTTGTTTAGTTGATTTAGATAATCCCGAAACCTATACAACACCAATTGATTGTGCTGGCAATGATCATACCTATATTTCAAGAATTAGAAATGATAATTCAATAGAAAATGGTTTAAATCTATGGGTTGTTTCTGATAATTTGAGAAAAGGTGCTGCTCTTAACACTATTCAAATAGCTGAGATACTAGAGAAAGATTATCTAAGTTAAACTTTCATTTGCATGATAATTCCTAATTCATCTCTTTCGGGATCTTCTGGTAGATTTATATTTTTTTTATTTATAATTCTTTTTGCTGTCCAAGATAATGCGCATGCGTCAAGAAAATCATCAGGCTGAAAATTTTTATTTTTCTTTAAATTATTGTCGATAAATTTTCTATCAAAGCCATTCTTAATTAAGATATTCTTTCTTTCCTTAATTCCCAATCTTTCTTTTTTAGAAAATTTTAATTCACCATTATTCATTGTTTGAAAACATAGTTCTGGATGTGACTCATAAATTTGTGGTCTTATTTTGATTTGTAAGATTTGATCTAACTCATTGATTTTTGATACAAGATTCCAACTTTGCTTTGATATCCCTAATCCCTTGCTTTTGCTTATATTATTTGCTTCATCATAACTTTTAGCTTTTAAAACATCCCTAATCGGAGCGTTAAAAATGCTTGATTTTCTTTTGAGTAATTTTTTTCTTGCTTCTTTATCAACTAATCTACCGCCTTGCTTAATATTTTTATCAAGACCGACAGGCATATCTATAATAATTAATTCTATATCTGTAGATAGAAAATCTATTAATTTTCTATTAAAAATAATTTCAGAAGGTCTCCCCTTTTTTGTATTTTGCTTAACTCCAATCCATCCACTTTTTGATCCATCTATTCCTAGAATATTTTTCATATTTTTAAGTCTAAATCCTTTTAAAATTTTGTTTACACTTCCTGTAAAATCGTATTTAGATACTTTCATATTTCATATATAAAAAGGATAACATTCTTATTAATAATTATGAATAATATTGAAAAAAGCCCTGATCAACGTCCTTTATCACCTCATTTGCAGATATATAGGCCAACAATCTCAATGATTATGTCTGTTATGCATAGGCTGACAGGATTGGGTTTATATTTTGGTGTAAGTTTTTTAATTTTTTGGTTTATTGCTCTCATTCTTGGGCCTGAAAGTTACGAAAGATTTAATGCAATACTATCAATGCAGATTGTTCAGGTAATATTTTTTATTGTAACTTGGGCTTTTTTCCATCACCTATTTGGAGGAATTAGACATTTTATTTGGGATTTAGGCTTGGGCTTTAGTTTGAAGAGTGTCGATTTGTTATCATATATGACACTTGTTTTATCTCTCTTATTCACCATATTAATATTTCTTTTAACATGATTAAGGATAATTCACTTGAGTAACAAATCCATAGGAACAAAACACTTTATTGTCCAGAGATTGACTGCAATGGTTAACCTAATAGTCGGTATTCCTGCGTTTATAATATTTCTAAAGGTTTACGATGAGGGTTACTTAGCAATAAAAGGTTTGCTTTCTCAAGAGATTGTTTGGATACCAATGATAATTTATATTCTTTCTCTCTCATATCATATGAAGATAGGTGTTGGTCATATGCTAGATGATTATTTTGATGGCGGTTTAAAATCATTCTTTAGTTTAATGAATAATATTTATGTATATCTTGTCGCATTGCTTTCAACGATTGCTCTTATTATTTTAGGAGTGTTTTAATTATGAATACACAAGATTATAAATTCATAGATCACGAATATGATGTAGTTGTAGTTGGCGCAGGAGGCGCAGGTCTAAGGGCAACTCTAGGTTGTGCCGAGTCCGGACTAAAAACTGCTTGTATTTCAAAAGTTTTTCCAACTAGAAGTCATACAGTTGCTGCACAGGGTGGTATTTCAGCAGCTCTTGGTAATATGGGTGAAGATAATTGGCGCTGGCATATGTATGATACTGTTAAAGGTGCTGATTGGTTAGGAGATCAAGACGCAATTGAATATTTATGTAAGAATTCTCCAGAAGCGGTATATGAATTAGAGCATTTTGGTGTTCCTTTTTCTAGAACTGAAGAGGGTAAAATATATCAGAGGCCTTTTGGTGGCATGACAACTGAATATGGTGAAGGACCTGCGGCACAAAGAACATGTGCTGCTGCAGATAGAACTGGTCATGCAATACTTCATACACTTTATGGTAAATCAATAAGTAATTCAGCAGATTTTTTTATCGAGTATTTTGCTATTGATTTAATTATGGCAGATAATGGAAATTGTGTTGGCGTTGTCGCTCTTTGTATGGAAACTGGTGAATTACATAGGTTTCATTCTTCAAAAACAATTTTGGCAACTGGTGGATATGGAAGAGCTTATTTTTCTGCAACATCAGCCCATACCTGTACCGGAGATGGATCTGCTATGGTTTTAAGAGCGGGTTTACCTTTACAAGATATGGAATTTGTTCAATTCCATCCAACAGGTATTTATGGTGCCGGATGTTTAATTACAGAAGGGTGTAGAGGTGAAGGTGGTTACTTAGTCAATTCAGAAGGTGAGCGCTTTATGGAGAGATATGCTCCAAAAGCTAAAGACCTTGCTTCAAGAGATGTGGTCTCAAGAGCAATGACGATTGAAATACGTGAAGGCAGAGGGGTTGGAGAGGACAGAGATCATATTTTCTTACATCTTGACCACATTGATGCAGATATTTTAGCCGAAAGACTACCAGGAATCTCTGAATCAGCAAAAATATTTGCTGGTGTTGATGTTACAAGAGATCCAATACCTGTTCTTCCCACTGTTCATTATAATATGGGTGGTATTCCAACAAATTATATGGGAGAAGTTCTTAATCCAACTGAAGATGATGAAGATAATATTGTTCCAGGTTTAATGGCTATCGGTGAAGCCGCATGTGCTTCTGTTCATGGAGCAAATAGACTTGGATCAAATTCACTTATAGACTTAGTGGTTTTTGGTAGAGCTGCAGCACTTCGGTGTTCAGAAACTGTTAAACCAGGTAAAATCGCTGAAGAATTACCAGAAGATGCAGGTCAAAACTCTATAGCAAGATTAGATAAATTTAGGAATGCAACTGGTGAAGTTCCTACATCGGAATTAAGATTAAGCATGCAAAAGACTATGCAAAATAATTGTGCAGTTTTTAGAACTCAAGATGTTTTAGAAGAAGGAAGAGAATTAATAGCAAAAGTATATAATGATCTTCCAAATATTGGTATAAGTGATAGATCTTTGATTTGGAATACTGATTTAATTGAAGCATTGGAACTTGATAATATGATGAGTCAAGCAATGGTAACAATGACAGGTGCAGAACAAAGGACAGAAAGTCGAGGTAGTCATGCTAGAGAAGATTTTCCAGATAGAGATGATGAAAATTGGATGAAGCATACTTTGGCTTGGATAACTGATGACGGTGAGGTAAAAATCGATTACCGAAGTGTTCATGAAAGAACGCTTACTAACGATGTGGCATATATTCCACCAAAAGAAAGAGTGTATTAGATGGCCGAATTAGTATTACCTAAGAATTCAAAAGTGAAAGATGGAAAAAAATATCCTCTTGATTCGGATAGTAAAAATAAAAAATCATTCAAAGTATATCGTTGGGATCCTGAGAAAAATGATAATCCAAGATATGATTTATATGAGATTGATCTCGATAAATGTGGTCCTATGGTTTTGGATGCCCTTATTAAAATTAAAGATGAAATAGACTCAACACTTACTTTTAGAAGGTCATGTCGAGAAGGAATTTGTGGATCTTGCGCTATGAATATTGATGGTGTTAATACTTTAGCTTGTACAATGGCTATAGAAGACACAAAGAAAGAGGTAGGTATTAATCCTCTTCCACATCAGCCCGTAGTAAAAGATTTGGTTCCAGACCTAAAAAATTTTTATGATCAACATAAAAAGATACAACCCTGGTTGAAAACCAATGGTAAGTCTGCAGAAACTGAATTTTCTCAATCTAAGGAAGAAAGAGAGAAAATTGATGGATTATATGAATGTATTATGTGTGCCTGTTGTTCAACATCTTGTCCAAGTTATTGGTGGAATTCTGACAAATATTTAGGTCCCGCAGCCCTTTTACAGGCATATAGGTGGATCAGTGATAGTAGAGATGAAGAAAAACAAAAGCGACTCGATCAACTCGATGATGAATTTAAAGTATATAGTTGTAGGACAATAATGAATTGTTCAAAAGCATGTCCTAAAGGGTTATCTCCAGCAAAAGCTATCGCAGGTATAAAAAAAGAATTGGCTTCAAGAAAATAATTATATTAAATGCCTCTTGAGGTGTTTATGAAATCCATATCATCATTATATAAAGATTATCTTCGTAAAGATTTAATTATCTTTGATGAAAAACAGTTAGAAATTATTTCTAAGATTAAAGGCATTATCCCAAAAAATTTTGGTATTAAAGAAAGAATAATTAAACTCTTTTATCAAAGAAAAAATATTAGCAAAGGTATTTATTTATGGGGTAAGGCTGGGTCAGGAAAGACTATGATCATGGATATGTGTTTCTCTCTCTCAAATATTAATGGCAAGCAAAGAATTCACTTTCAAGAATTTATGATAGATATTCATAACAGGCTTCATGAGATTAGAAAAAATACAAGTATAAAAGACCCTCTTAATCTTGTGGCTAAGGAAATATCTAATGAAGTTGATTTTCTGTGTTTTGATGAATTCCAAGTAAACGATATTGCTGATGCCTCTATCTTAGATAAATTATTTAATTTGATGCTTGAAAATGGAACATTTATTTTTGTTACATCAAATATAATACCTAAAGAATTATACAAAGATGGTCTTCAGAGAGATAGATTTATTCCTTTTATTAAATTAATTGAGAATAAATTTTTGAATTTAGAATTATCTACAAATAAAGATTATAGAAGAGATAAATTGCAGAATGTTAATACATATTTTTCAAAATTAAACAATGAGACTGATAAAGAAGTTGAAAAATTATTTGATAAATTATCCAATGGATCCTCCATAGAGAGGCGAGAATTATTAGTTAAAGGTAGAAAAATTAATGTAGATAAACATGCCATGGGTTGTGCAAGTTTTGATTTTGATGAACTTTGTAATAATCCTTTAGGTTCAGAAGATTATTTAGCAATTGCCAGAGAATTTGAAATAATTTTCATAAGAAATATCCCTAAACTGTCTTCCGATAAAAGAAATCAAACTAAAAGATTAATTCTATTGATAGATGCATTATATGATAATCATAAGATGACGATAGTTTCTGTAGATGGTGAACCTGAAGAAATATATTCTGGAAAAGAGTTAGAAATAGAGTTTAAGAGATGTGTTTCTAGGTTACACGAAATGAGATCTGAAGACTATGTAGATTCTTCAAGAATTGATTGATCTTTTATTAAAAGAATAGTTTATACAATATATGAATTTTTAAGAGGATAACATGAAGAGAAATAAAATTGCTTTAATTGGCGGAGGCCAAATAGGGGGCACATTGGCACATCTTGCTGGCTTAAAAGAGCTCGGAGATGTGGTAATATTTGATATTGTAAAAGGTATTCCTCAAGGCAAGGCGCTTGATTTAGCTGAAGCGGCGCCAGTAAGTTCATACAATGTCGATTTAAAGGGATCCAACAATTATTCAGCAATAAAAGACTCAGATGTAGTTATTGTTACTGCAGGAGTTCCAAGGAAACCTGGTATGAGTCGAGATGATTTATTATCCATTAATTTAAAAGTTATGTCGGATGTTGGCGCAGGTATAAAAAAATATTGCCCTAAAGCATTCGTTATTTGTATTACGAATCCACTAGACGCTATGGTATGGGCCCTTCAAAAGTTTTCTGGGGTTAAACCTAACATGATAGTTGGGATGGCTGGTGTTTTAGACAGCGCTAGATTTAGATATTTCTTATCACAAGAATTTAATGTTTCTGTTGAAGATGTCACAGCATTCGTTCTTGGCGGGCATGGAGATACTATGGTCCCTTTAGAGAGGTATTCTACTGTTTCAGGAATCCCATTGCCTGATTTAGTTAAGATGGGGTGGACAACTCAGGGAAGATTAAAAGATATTATCCAAAGGACAAGAGATGGTGGAGCAGAGATAGTTGGTCTCTTAAAAACAGGTTCTGCCTTCTATGCCCCTGCAGCATCTGCTATTGAAATGGCGGACTCCTACTTAAAAGACAAAAAGAGGGTTCTGCCTTGTGCGGCTCATTTATCAGGTGAATATAAAATCAAAGATATGTATGTTGGTGTACCTGTTGTAATTGGAAAAAAAGGTGTAGAAAAAATATTAGAAATCTCTCTTAATTCTAAAGAAACAAAAATGTTCAAAGATTCTATCTCTTCTGTTAAATCCTTAATGAGAGCATGTTCAAAGATCGATAAGAGATTAGTAAGCAGAAAGAAAATTTCAAAAAATAAATAAATTTTAATAGGTTGAGAAATGAATATTCATGAGTATCAAGCAAAAGCAATTTTAAAAAATTTTAATGTCCCAGTTCCTAAAGGAGAGATTCTTCTCTCTAAAGATAATATTTTAGAAGCCGCAAAAAATGTATCTGATGATGTTTGGGTTGTAAAAGCACAAATTCATGCAGGCGGAAGAGGAAAAGGTGGAGGAGTTAAAATTGCAAAATCATTAGAAGAGGTTAAAAACCTTGTTGATGAAATAATGGGGATGCAGTTGATTACTCATCAAACAGGGCCTGAAGGTAAAAAAGTTAGAAGAGTTTATATAGAAGAAGGATCAAACATTTCAAAGGAATTGTATTTATCTCTTCTAGTAGATAGGCAGTCATCTCAAGTCAGTTTCATTGTATCAACTGAGGGGGGAGTTAATATAGAGGAGGTTGCAGAAGAAACGCCTGAAAAAATAACTACGGTTTCTATTGATCCAAATACTGGTGTTACTGATGATGATATAGAAAATTTATCTTCAGCTTTGAATTTAGATGGTGATTTAGAATCACAAGGATCAGATTTATTTAGAAGCCTTTATGAAGCTTTTGTTGAGAGCGACATGAGTCTTCTTGAAATAAACCCATTAGTTATTACAGCAGAGAATAATATAATTTGTTTAGATGCAAAGGTTAATTTTGACTCTAATGCATTATTTAGACACCCTGAATATCAAGAATTGATTGATCCTTCGGAAGAAGATGAGGCTGAATTAAAAGCATCAGAATTTGGCCTTAGTTATATTAAGCTTGATGGCAATATAGGATGCCTTGTTAATGGTGCAGGTTTAGCCATGGCAACAATGGATATAATTAAACTTTATGGAGCCGAGCCTGCAAACTTTTTAGATGTAGGTGGAGCTGCGACAAAAGAATTAGTAACTGAAGCTTTTAAAATCATCCTGTCTGATAAGAATGTTGAAGGAATTCTAGTTAATATTTTTGGAGGCATTATGAGATGTGATGTTGTTGCTGAGGGCATTATTAGTGCAGCTAATGAAGTTAATATTTCTGTACCATTAGTAGTTAGGCTTGAGGGAACAAATGTAGAGCTTGGAAAAAAGATTATTGAAGAGTCTAATTTATCAATTATTAGTGCTTCAGATCTTGATGATGCATCGAAAAAAATAACAGAAGCTATATAGGAAAATAATATGTCAGTTTTAATAGATAAAAATACCAAAGTTATTTGTCAGGGAATAACAGGTTCTCAGGGTACTTTTCACTCACAGCAGGCTATCGAATATGGCACTAAAATGGTAGGAGGTGTTAAGCCTGGGGCTGGAGGAAGTAAACACCTCGATTTACCAGTATTTGATAATGTTAAGGACGCAGTTTCAGAGACAGAAGCAAATGCATCAGTCATTTATGTTCCTCCTCCTTTTGCGGGAGCTGCTATTCTCGAGGCTGTTGATGCGGAAATAGATCTTGTCGTATGTATTACTGAGGGAATTCCAGTTTCTGATATGGTTAAAGTAAAAAAAGCTTTATCTAATTCAAAATCAAGACTTATCGGACCTAATTGCCCAGGTATTATTACTCCTGATCAGTGTAAAATTGGAATTATGCCAGGCCATATCCATCAAAAAGGTACAGTTGGTATTGTCTCGCGCTCAGGGACATTGACTTATGAAGCTGTTGGTCAAACTACTGCATGCGGTTTAGGGCAATCAACTTGTATTGGCATTGGTGGTGATCCTGTTAATGGAACCAACTTTATTGATTGTCTAGACTTATTTCTTTCAGATGATGAAACTGAGTCAATTATTATGATTGGTGAAATAGGAGGAACGGCCGAGGAAGAAGCTGCTGAGTTTTTAAAAAATTCAAAAATAAAAAAACCTATTGTTGGATTTATAGCAGGCTTAACTGCACCACCCGGAAGAAGAATGGGTCATGCTGGTGCAATTATTTCTGGAGGTAAAGGAGGGGCTGATGATAAGATTGAAGCCCTGAAAGAGGCAGGAGTTGTAATTTCAAATTCGCCAGCAGGATTAGG
>Ga0208277_1001414_pt1 | contig 13904 bp, 11 predicted proteins | sample ETNtaG_5_FD_185782 | JGI IMG/M metagenome (GOLD analysis project Ga0208277, IMG submission 185782) | Marine microbial and viral communities from oxygen minimum zone, Eastern Pacific Ocean - ETNP201406SV205 (SPAdes) (version 2) | ecosystem: Environmental > Aquatic > Marine > Oceanic ...
ACATGAAGGCCACCTTTCTAGTATGTTAAAAACAGCTGGAGCTTGGGGCTTAATACCCATTCAAGAGGAGGTTGTTGATATTGAGGCTTTAGCTGGAGTTGTTAAAGAGAATGCAGAATCCAGCAGCTTGCCTGTTAGTATTCCTGCTTGCCCATTGATGCATGGTACAGGCATGTGGCTTGGAGCAATGATTCCTTTGCTTGCTGGAGGGTGCGTAGTAACCATTCCTCAACTAGGATTTGATCCTGATTTATTGTTTAAGGAAACAGAAAGAAGAAAAGCAAATAATCTTGTAATAGTTGGTGATGCTTTTGCTAAGCCTATGTTAGATGCATTAGATAAAGCAAGCAATGAGGGTGCACCTTATAACCTTGAATCGGTTAACAACATTATCTCTAGTGGCGTAATGTGGAGTTCAGAAGTAAAAGACGGTTTATTGAAGCACAATGATATGGTCTTAGTAGATGCTATGGGATCTACCGAGGGAGGTATGGGATCTTCTGTGGCATCTAGAGATGCTCCAGCTCCAACTGCTAAGTTTGTTTTAAATCCTGGAGTAATTGTTATAACTGATGAAGGAGAGCACGTAGAGGCTGGTTCAGGAAAAATGGGTAAAATTGGAACAAGCGGCTTAGTTCCTTTGGGTTATTTTAAAGATGAAAAGAAGTCAGCTGAAACCTTTAAGGAATTTGAGGGTGTGAGATATAGTTTTCCAGGTGACTACGCAACTGTAGAAGCAGACGGAACAATAACTCTCTTAGGACGAGGCAGTAATTGTATAAATACAGCAGGAGAAAAAGTTTATCCTGAAGAGGTAGAGGAGGCTGTCAAAAGGCACCCCAATATTTTTGATTGTTTAGTGGTTGGACTAAAAGACGATAGATTTGGTCAAAGAGTAGTCGCTTTAGCTTCTTTTCAAGATGAAAATCAAATTGAAGAACAAGATTTAATTGCTTTCACGAGAGAGCACTTAGCTGGCTATAAGTTACCCAAGCAAGTTTTATTTGTTCCAGAGGTAATGAGAGCTCCGAACGGAAAGGCAAATTATAAGTGGGCTAAAGAAACAGCAGAAAAGGAATTAGGTTAGAAAGGGGTAGAAATCATGGATGTAAGTGAAGCAGTCGATTCTAGGAAATCAATAAGGGCTTTTTTAGATAAAGCTGTAGATGACTCATTAATTAAAGAGCTCTTAGCTAAAACTTCTCGTTCCGCCTCTGGAGGAAATTTACAACCTTGGCAAATTTACGTCATTAACGGCGACACAATGAATAGTTTCCATAAATTTCAGTCTGAATGGACCGAACCAGAGACGCCTGCTTATGCAATTTATCCAGAGAACCTTAAAGAGCCGTACAAGACTTCTAGATATGAAGTTGCTGACGACATGTATTCTTTACTTGGAATAGCTAGAGAAGACAAAGAAGAAAGGTTTAAGCAAGTATTAAAGAACTATGAGTTTTTTGGCGCTCCCGCAGCTTTCTTTTGTTTTGTAGATAGGCAAATGGGCAGGCCTCAATGGTCTGACTTGGGTATGTTTCTTCAAACATTCATGTTGCTAGCTAGAGAAGCAGGACTAGACACTTGTCCTCAAGAAGCCTGGGCTATGAAACAAGAGAGTGTAACCGCCTTTGTTGAGGCACCAGACGAGTTAATGCTTTTTTGTGGTATGGCCATAGGATATCAAGATGAATCTGAAAAGGTTAATGAGCTTAGAACCTCAAGAAGACCAGTAGAAGATTGGGCAGTTTTTTTAGATAAATAATTAAAAGACTAAATTACTATTTCAATTAAGCTTGGACCGTCAGAACTAATTCCATCAGAAAAAGCTTTTTGAAATTGTTCAACAGTTAAAGTCCTTTTGGCTGGAACCCCTAAAGATTCCGCAAGAGAAACCCAATTTATTTCTGGATTGTCTAAGGAAAACATAGAAGTAGCTCTATCACCTGTTCCTAGGGCTCCAACTCTTTCTAGTTCAACTTTTAATATTGCGTAAGCCCTATTAGAAAAAATAATGTTAGTTACATTCAGGCTTTCTCTGGCCTGAGTCCACAAAGATTGTATTGTGTACATTGCTCCACCATCACCGTGCAAACAAATTACAGGTCTGTCAGGTGAAGCGATGGCTGCACCTGTTGCTAGAGGAAGACCTTGTCCTATGGAGCCTCCTGTTAAGGCTAACCAATCTAAAGGTTTTGCATTCCAGGCATGTGGGGTAACAAAAAAGCCCGAAGTTGCAGCTTCATCTGAAACAATAGCTTCTTCGGGTAGCAATCCGGTAAATAGGGCACCTAAATTTTCAGGACTCAAGTCACCAGAAGTAGGCATATCTATTTTGCCGTCAGGAATTAAATGATTATCAATTTTTGATCCCTTGAACATATCATTGAGGGCATTTAGAGCATATTTTCCATCTTCAAATGGAGAAGCCACTTCAATAAGATCTGCACCTTCAGGAGAAAGAAAACTTTTCTTACCTGGATAGGCAAAAAAAGAAACGGGGGGTTTTGTTCCAATAAATACTATGGATTCAACGCCACTTAAAAACTCTTCAGCCAGTTCAGCAAAATAAGGAATAGGCTCTACTTTTGTAAGCCCAACTCCTCTTCGATGTCTTTTAACGAAAGTATCTGTTGCCAGTCTGCATCCACAAGCAGAAGCGATCTTTCCTGCCAAAGTAACCGATTCTTCATCTAAGAAGTTACCACCTAAATAAAGCATAGAATTTTTATCTGAAGAAAGAGCTTCAAAAGCTTTATCAATTAATTTGTCGTCTACTTTAAGGGGTCCTTCTATATCTAACTTAGGTCCTATATTGTCTGTCTCTCCCCATGCACAGTCAGCAGGAACTAGCATGGTGGCAATTTGACCTGGGAATTTGTGCGCAGCTTGCCATGCCTCTGATCCTAGTTGACTTAAGTCATCAGGCGTAGAACTTCTTCCAACCCAGTCAGAACTGGCTTTAGCGAGTCCATCTAAATCAGAAGTTAATGGAGCATCATATTGCAGATGGTAAGTTGCATGGTCGCCAACTATATTTAACATCGGCGTTCTAGCTTTCTTTGCGTTATGTGTGTTAGCAAATCCATTGCCAAAACCTGGACCTAGATGGAGTAAATTGGCGGCAGCTTTACCAGACATTCTCGCGTACCCGTCTGCAGCACCTGTGACCACACCTTCAAATAAACCCAGTACAGGTCTTACTTCGGGATGGTGATCTATGGCTGCAACCAGATGCATTTCTGAGGTTCCTGGATTAGCAAAAACAACTTCTAGACCATTGGCTATCAAAGTCTTTAGTAGAGCATCAGCAGAATTCATACACTCATTATAAACCTATGATTTTGAGTCTACTAATTTCTATCAGGCAGGGCGTCTTAAGACTCCTCAGTTAGCTGATACTGTTAATTTTCTAACAAAGAAATTAATTGCCTAATGTCGAAGCACCTGACCTGCGCGAGCACCAGTAGGTTCTCCATCAAGGACATTGACCTGACCGTTGACGATCGTTGCTTTGAAGCCACGCGACTTCTGGATGTATCGCGGTGCGTCACCAGGAAAGTCATTCACTAATACAGGCTGTAACTCAGTTACTTCTTCTGGGTTAAACACATTAATGTCTGCCTTCATTCCTGCTTTTAGAATGCCTCGATCGTTGAGACCAATCACTGCTGCCGGATCGGCTGTCATTCGCTTTATAGCTTGAGGAAGAGTGAATACACCTGTTTTACGCACATAATGAGAAAGTATGAAACTAGCCCAACCTCCATCCATAATTTGAGAAACATGCGCGCCGACATCACCAAGCCCAGGAATTAGATGTTCGCTGGCGAAGAGATCACCTTGCTCTTTCAGGTTACCTCCAAACATGCGCCAGTTGAAAAGACCACGGCCTTGACTGTCTCTTGATAGACGTAAAAAAGTTTCAGACCAGTGCTCAGAAGCTGATTTTGATAACTCGATCAGATTTTGTGCAGAGTTGTGGTCGGGTATCTCTTCGAGGCCCAGAAAGTAGACTTTTTGCAGAGGAATATGACAAGATTTTGGTTCACGCGCTTCTGCCACTAGAGCCTTACAAAAAGTTTCATTGTTGATGGCTTCCAATCTAGCGTTAAAATCTTTTTCTCGTAATTCATCCCACGTTGGACCTTGTATAGGAATGCCTGATTGGAGACCAAACATGAAACCAGATCCACGTGTATGACTGATGGCGGTGATATTACGTCCCTCCAAATTCATTTCGTTAAGATGTTTAGCAGCCATAGCCCCAGACCCTTCTTCACCTGAGCAACCATAGCTAAACAAGACTCTGCTTCCTTCTGTTTCAGCAACCGACTTCATTACTTCAAAATCTGCACCAACGAGTTGCATCAAACCATCCCGAGGCCCGACAACTTTTGCAATCTCTACAAGTTCAGAACACTCGGCAAAGGTTCCTGGTATTGGACGGCCATCTGGAGCCTTATGCGGTTCGTAACGATTTGTAGAGAATCCAACTGCACCGTCTTTCATTGCTTTTTCTACAATTTCCACCATCTGTTGTTTTTCAGCCTCTGTTGCTTGGTCATCAAAAGATCGATCACCCATAACATAATAGCGAACTGCAGAATGACCCACGAGACCAGCAACATTCAGAGAAGGTTTTAGTTCTTCCAATGTGTCTAGGTATTGACCGTAGTGCTCCCAGTTCCAAGAAAGTCCGGAGAGAATGGCTTGCTTAGGAATGTCCTCCACCGTTTCCATCATGCCAGCGAGAATTTCGACATCTTCAGGCTTGCAAGGAGCAAAAGTGAGGCCACAGTTTCCAATCAAAGCTGTGGTGACACCATGCCAGCAAATAGGAGTCATTTCAGGGTCCCAGCCAATTTGAGCATCTAGATGAGTATGAATATCTACAAAACCAGGAGTGACCGTTCTTCCTTCAGCATCAATTGTTTCTTTTGCGCTCGATTCAATTGAACCTATTTCTTTAATTTCTCCATCATGAACAGCTATGTCGCCTTCAAAAGAATCATTACCTGTTCCGTCTACTATCGTTCCGTTCTTAATTAAAAGATCATATTCCATAATTTTCCCCTCTTTATCTAAAGTATACCTTAAGAATTATGGGCTAGACAGGATTTGAACCTGTGACCTTCTGCTCCGGAGGCAGACGCTCTATCCTAGCTGAGCTACTAGCCCGTTAGGGATTATATGCTTCTTATTTCTATTTTATTAATACATTAGCCCTGATATGATCGACTTTCTTTAAAAGCTAAGCGGAGTATTTATGGCAGGAAATTCCTGGAAATCAATAAATTGGAAAGACCCTTTTTTATTGGAGCAGCAACTAACAGACGATCAACGTTTAGTTAGAGACACCGCACATCAGTTTGGTCAAGAAAAGCTTTTGCCTGGAGTTAGGGAGGCCTTTAGGAAAGAGGAAACTGACTCAAATATCTTTAAAGAAATGGGTTCTTTAGGTCTTTTGGGCTCAACTATTCATGGTTATGACTGCCCTGGTGTTGATTACATGAGTTATGGCCTTATCGCTAGAGAGATAGAAAGAGTAGATTCGGGTTACCGTTCTATGATGAGTGTTCAATCCTCCTTGGTTATGTATCCAATTTACGCGTTTGGCTCAGAAGAACAAAAAGAAAAATATTTGCCAGCCCTTGCCACTGGAGAATCAATCGGGTGCTTTGGATTAACTGAACCTGATTATGGTTCTGACGCAGGAGGTCTGATTACAAGAGCTAAGAGCGTAAAAGGAGGTTACTCTATTTCTGGAGCGAAAATGTGGATTTCTAATAGTCCGATCGCAGATGTTTTTGTTGTTTGGGCAAAAAACGATGAGGGAAAAATTAAAGGATTCATACTTGAGAAAGGGATGGAAGGACTAAGTGCTCCAAAGATAGAAGGCAAGTTAGCTTTAAGGGCTTCAATAACCGGACAAATAGTAATGGAAGAGGTTTTTGTAAGTGAAGATCAAATGTTGCCTAACGTAGAAGGCTTGAAAGGACCTTTCAGCTGCTTAAACAACGCAAGGTACGGTATTGCATGGGGAGCTTTAGGCGCTGCTGAGACTTGTTGGCACACTGCAAGGGATTACGTAATGGACAGAAAGCAATTTGATAAGCCCTTAGGCGCCAATCAACTTATTCAACTTAAGCTAGCTGACATGCAGACAGATATAAGCATAGGCCTACAAGGCTGTTATAGGGCAGGACAATTGATGGATGATAATAATATTTCGCCTGAGTTGATTTCTTTGATCAAAAGAAACTCAACTGGGAAAGCCTTAGACATAGCAAGACACGCTAGGGATATGCTGGGAGGAAATGGAATTTCTGATGAATATCCTATTATGCGTCATATGGTAAATTTAGAAGTGGTTAACACTTACGAAGGCACTAACGACATTCATGCTCTAATTTTAGGAAGGACGCAAACCGACATTCCGGCTTTCTAAATTTATAAAACATCAAGGGAGACTAAGCAAAATTCTTGCTTTATAATGCGCGTGCTCAACCCACTAAATATCAAATAAAATATGAATTATTCAAGATTATTGCTCATTCTGATCTCTTTTATTTTAAGTGTGGGAGCTTCTGAAGCTGATAAAGCCATTGAGAAAAGAATAGCCCCTGTTGGGTCTGTTTGTGTTCAAGGTGAAGATTGCGGTTCAGCTGCTGCTCCAGTAGCCGCACCAAGTTCAAGCAGTCTGCCAAAAATTGCATTATCTGAAGGATCAGAACACACAGTGAAGATGCTTAACTCTGGACCGGGCGGAACAATGGTATTTGATCCACCAGTTATAAAAGTGTCTGTAGGAGATACCATACATTTTAAATCCGTAGACTTGTCTCATAATTCAGCCTCTATGGCGGGCATGATTCCAGAAGGAGCTTCTAGCTGGGCTGGAATGCTAAGCCAGGATATTTCGGTTACTTTAGAGAAAGAAGGTGTCTACGTTTATCAGTGTGATCCGCACGTCATGATGGCCATGGTGGGAGTTATCCAGGCTGGAGAAGCAACTAATTTAGAATCAATTAAAGCTGCTGTAGCGACTAAAAAATCAACATTCATTATGAATGCAGATCGTTTAGACAACTATCTCTCTCAGTTATAATTTTTTTATTAAATCTGGCAAAGAATGCCAGTCTGAAAATTCATTAACTTGAATTCCTTCCAAGGGGAAATCTATTTTCTCATTATTAAACCAAATTGGAGTCATACCAAAATCTAAGCTAGCCTTTACATCATTGATTGGATGGTCACCTATATGGCAGATTTCTTTAGCCTCAAGCCCTGTTTTTTGTATTACTGCCTCAAACATAACTGGATCTGGTTTATGCGCGTTTAAGTCCGCCGCTGAAAATATATAATCGAATAAATTATCTATTCCTATAACTTTAAGATCTGCGTTTCCATTTGTTACTACGCCAAGTGAATAATCGTTCTTAAGCAGTTCAAGAGTTTCAATCACTCCCTCATAAAAAGTTACTGCATTTCTGCCTTTGAAATATATTTCAAAAGCCTCTTCCGCCATACTTTCAGATTCTTCTTTTCCATAACCGGCCCTAATATTTAATTCATAAAACATCAATTTTCTTAAATCTGATATTTGATTCATAAGATTAGGATCTTCTTTTATCAATTTATCTCTAATCTCAATCACATCTTGTTTACCAAGGAGTGCTGCAGTGCCAGGAAAGTTTTCTTTAATCCATTCATTTGTAGTTTTTTCTGCCTCCATAATATTAGGCATCAAAGGCCAAAGAGTGTCATCAAGATCAAATGAAATGGATTTAATGGTCATTATCTTTTCCCTTCTTAGCTCTAGGATGAGATTGGTCATAGACTTTAGATAAGTGTTGAAAGTCTAATTTCGTGTAGATTTGAGTGGTTCCTATATCCGAATGACCAAGCATTTCTTGTATGGCTCTCAAATCCCCGCTAGATTCTAGAACATGGCTAGCGAAGGAATGCCTAAGCATATGTGGGTTAATTCCCGGTAGTCCTCTCATTACACACAACTTTTCTAATCTAAGCTGAACGGACCTCGGCGAAATTCTGTTGCCTTTATTATTTAGAAAAAGAGCTTCAGTTTCTGTTTGTTTAGACTCTATTAACTCTTTCCTATGCAACATCCAATCCCTAATTGATTGGATAGCTTTTTTCCCAACCGGTACGTCTCTTGTTTTTTTTCCTTTTCCTATAACTCTGCAAATGCGCTCTTTAATATCTAAACTAATTAAATCTAAATCACATAGTTCAGATAGTCTTAGTCCTGAAGAATACAATAGTTCCGCCATGGCTTTATCTCTCACTTCAAACATCCCTTCGGGTTTAAAGTCCAATAGTCTTTGAACTAGATCCGCATCCATTGCCTTGGGTAAAAGGCTGGGTGATTTAGGCGAGCTAATATTTTCCGCTGGACTCTTATCTATAACTCTTTCTTGCAGAAGGTAATTGAAAAAGCTTCTGTATGAAGAGAGGGTCCTCTGAATACTTCTAGGGCTTAAACCTCTTCTCCTTTCTTTGTTAACGTAAGAGCGTACTTCGCTCTCTTTAACTTCCTGCCAAGACTCAATATCAGAATCAGATAAAAAATCTGAAAATTTATCTAAATCTCTTCTGTAACTATTGGTGGTGTTGTTTGAAAGTTGCTTTACTGTCTCTAGATAAGACAAGAAATCATTTATCTTTTCTTTTAGCATTTAGTAGTTATTTCTTTCTATAAGATTAGCTAAAACTTGAGCGATGAATTCGAGAAACATAGAATCATAGTCTTTAGAGTAGACGCCTTCTTTTTTTGAACCAAGCGCTAGTAATCCCGGGCAATCTGGGCTCTTTATAGGAACTAAAACACATTCCAAGATTCCCGATTTTTTCTTAAAAATATAATCTGATTCTTTTTTATTTACTGGACCACAATATATGTCGACGGCGTTATATTTCTTACCAAAAACCCCATGAGCTTCTTTGGGATCCACAACTCTTCCTTTCGGTAGGTTGGTGTTCTCTCTAAAGAATATTAATTTACATTTGTCGGCTTGGAACTTTCCTTCAAAGCGCCTTTCGGTAAGAGAAATTATATCTACAGCGTTTTTACATAAGATTAGATCTAAAATTAGATCTTTAGTTCTTAAAAAGATGTTTTCGTTATTTTTAGCTATTTCTATTAATCCTAATAGATTATTTGACGTGGAGTTATAGTTCTCCCTCAATAATTCAACTTGTTTTTGAATTAAAGAAACTGCACCACCAGTTTCATGCACAATCTCAAGAGCGTTTAATATGTGTGAATTTTTAGAAAGGAAATCTGGGTTAAGTAAAAGAAATTGTTCTACTTCTTTCTCGTTTAGAGATTTCTTGGTCATTGTATCTTTACGTTTATTTGTTTAATAAACTCAGCCTCACCTTTAGCTAATATTTCTTTATTTTCTATATTGTAATCTATAAATATACTTCCTTTCTCAAAGTTCACTTTAACTGGGGCTTCAATAGTTTTATCTTGTATGGCAATCAGGGCTGCGGCACAAGCACCACTTCCGCAAGCCAAAGTTTCTCCTGCACCTCTTTCGTATACTCTTAGATTTATTTCGTTACTAGAAATAATTTTACCTACACCAAAATTAACCCCTTCAGGAAACCAGTCACTGTTTTGTAATGCTTCTCCTAGATATTTTAAAGATATACCATCATCCATTTCTTCAAAACTAACTGCATGAGGGTTTCCTAAATCAATTACCCCTATCTCTATTTCATTTCCTTCAACCGAGATAATGTGTTTATGGTTAGTAGTTTCAGGAGGTAAATTATTTTTTATTTCAAGATTGTTGGGGTTTGTGAATTTAACGGAATACTCTCCGTCTTGATGGGTCTTTAAACTCCATAAACCCCCTAAAGTAGTAACTGATAATTCATTTTTAATAATCAACTCTTCATCAACTACAAATTTAGTAAGACACCTTGCGCCGTTTATGCAGTTTTTGGCTATTGATCCATCTGCGTTATATATTTCTGCAGACAAATCCACGTCAGGGCTTTCTGGAGGAAGAATGCTTATCAGTTGATCAAATTCCACTCCTTCCAACTCAGCAATCTTCACAACCTCTTCTGGAGAGAGGCTTAGATCTTCTCTTAGTAGGTCTACCAAAGCAATAATGTTTCCTAAACCAGAATAGATATAAAGGTTTAGTTCCATGGTTTATAAATCGATTTCAAGAGCAATTGAGTCCTCGAAACTTTCCCTTTTTTTGATTAGCTTTGGAGAAGAGCCATCAACCATTATTTCAGGTACTTTTAGTCTAGAATTGTAATTTGAACTCATTACAGAACCGTAAGCGCCTACATCCATAAATGCAATTAAATCCCCTTGTGAAATGACCAATTCTCTGTCTTTAGCTAATACATCTGCACTTTCACAAACAGGACCCACTAACTCATATATTCTTTTATCTGAATCGCTTTTTTGTATTTCTTTTACTGTGTGCCAAGCATCGTAAAGTGCTGGTCGCATTAAATCGTTCATGCCTGCATCTATAATCGCAAAATTTTTGTATTCAGTTAATTTTAGATATTCAACCTTTGCAATTAAAACACCCGCTTTTCCTGTTATCGATCTTCCTGGTTCTAATACAATATTTAGATTTAATGCTCTTATTTCATTAGAGATTTCAGCAATTAAAGATTCAGGGTCTCCAGGATCTTCTTCTTTATAAGTTATACCTAAGCCCCCTCCGATATCTAAGAAATTTATTTCATGCCCATCATTCGTTAACAATTTATGAGCCTCTAATAAATGTTCCAAGCTTTTCATGATTAAGCTGTTATCAGAAATCTGAGATCCAATGTGACAGGCTATACCTGAAAGTTTAATTAAAGGCGTGGTTTTTGCTTTCGAAGAAATAATGCTTAGCGTTTCAGTATCCACACCAAACTTCGAAGTTTTAAGTCCAGTTTCAATGTATTTATGAGAGCCGGTCGGAATGTCTGGATTTATTCTGATTGAACATTGAACCTGTTTATCTAAAGCTTTAGATATATTAACTATGCGATCAAATTCGTCTTCTGATTCTATATTAATAGAAAGGATTCCTTCATTTATTGCTTGCTCAATATCTTCTGCAGATTTAGCTACACCTGAAAAGACTATTTTTTTCGGATCTGCACCCGCTTTGATGCAGCGTTTTAACTCGTTACCAGAAACTACATCAAATCCAGAACCTAATTTTACAAGCTCTTTAAGTATATGAATATTAGAGTTGGCTTTAACCGCATAACAAATTAAGTCACCTTCTGTTAAGGCGTTAGCGTATTTATTGTAATTATTTCTTATTAGAGAAGCTGAATAGATAAATGCAGGGGTGCTATATTTATCCGCAATTTCAGAGATAGGCAAATCGTCTACGTATAATTGCCCTTCTTTTTCGTTAAATCCTTCCATGACTATTTAGACTAATTTCTGATTCATTAGGCAGACTTAATGGAACCTTATTGCCGCAAGCAGTAAAGCCAACGGCTAAAAAAGTTATTATTAATGTAAATAGTAGAGGTTTCATCGGCCTACCTTTTCGCTAAAACTTTTTTTGCAAAATTTATTTCTTTTCTTACCTGAGAGGGGGCTGTTCCTCCAACAAGTTTTCTAGAATTAATTGATTTCACGGGATCTAAATAAGAACTTACATCTTCGGAGATTAATTTAGAAAACTTCCTTAATTCTGAAATTTCTAATTCAAATATTTGCACTCCCTTAGATTCAGCGTGTGCCACTATCTTCCCTACAGTTTCATGAGCTTTTCTGAAAGGCATAGACTTGTCCACAAGGTAGTCCGCTAAATCTGTAGCAGTAATTTGTCCAAGCTTACAATCGGCTTCCATTTTTTTTGTATTTGCTTTCATGCCTTTAATCAAAAGGCCAAGTAAAACTAGGCTATCATTAGAATAATCTATACTTCTAAAAATAAAGTCTTTGTCTTCTTGTAAGTCTCTGTTGTAAGAGAGAGGTAGATTCTTCATTAAAGACAATAAGCCCATTAGATTGGCTATAGTCTTTGAAGAGCCACCTCTTATTAGTTCTGCAACATCAGGATTCTTTTTTTGAGGCATAATTGAAGACCCAGTACAAACCTCATCAGATAAGTAAACATATTCAAATTGCGAAGAAGACCATAAAACAATTTCTTCGCAAATTCTTGATAAGTGAACACCAAGTATAGAAAGTGTGGAGGCTGTTTCTATTACAAAGTCTCTATCACTTACGGCGTCAATAGAGTTTCTAGATAAACTTTGAAAGCCAAGTTTTTTAGCTAAAAGGCTTCTATTAATTTTATACCTTGATCCAGCCAAGGCGGCAGAACCCAAAGGCATTACGCTCATTCTATTTTTTGCGTCAACCAATCTTGAGTAGTCTCTTTCCAACATCTCATGCCAGGCCATCAAGTGATGTCCGAAAGTGACAGGTTGAGCTATTTGTAGGTGAGTGAAACCAGGCATAACAGAAGATATGTGTTTCTCAGCCTGTTTGATTATGTCCTTTTGTACAGAAGTAATATTTTGTAAAGCCTCATCTATCTTTACGTTTAAGTACATTTTCAAATCAGTTGCAACTTGGTCGTTTCTAGACCTGCCCGTATGTAGTTTTTTAGCAGCGTTTCCTGCTTTTTTTGCTAAAGCTGATTCAATGTTCATGTGCACGTCTTCTAGGCTTTCTTTCCATTCAAACTTTCCACTTTCTATTTCAGCTAGAATCTTCACCAAGCCCTTTTTAATTTTTTGGAGTTCTTTTGGACTAATTACCTTGGCTTCTTTCAGCGCCTCTGCGTATGCAATAGACCCTTTTATATCTACTTCATAAAGTTTTTTGTCAATATCTATAGAAGCAGTGTAAGACTGGGTTAAGCTACTAGCTCCTTCTCCAAATCTCCCACCCCACAAAGGGTTTGTTTTATCTTTATTCTTTGCCATGACCTTTTGTGGAAAACTTAAGTTTTTTGAGTTTTCCTCCTTACAATTACATCTTAATATTTATAAATATCAGATTTAAAAGGTCCTTCTTCAGGAACGTTTATATAATCAGCCTGTTCTGAAGATAATTTTGTCATTACTCCTCCAAAACCTTCTACCATATATGAAGCAACTTCCTCATCTAGTTTTTTAGGAAGTACCTCAACTTTGATCAGCTCTTTTTTTGTATCTTCATCATTTACTTGGGCAAACTTCTGTTCATACAAATACATTTGAGCTAAGACTTGGTTTGCAAAAGACCCATCCATTATTCTTGAGGGGTGACCGGTTGCATTTCCTAGATTAACCAATCTTCCTTCAGAAAGGAGAATCAAATAATCTTCACTATCTTGATTGGGTGATCCGTCTGCTTTGGTGTCTCTGAAGATTTTATGAACCTGAGGTTTCACTTCTTCCCAAGCCCATTCTTCTCTCATGAATTGAGTGTCTATCTCAGTATCAAAATGGCCTATGTTACAGACCACAGCTCCTCTCTTTAGAGCTTTTAACATATGCTTATCACAAACTTTATAATTTCCTGTAGTTGTCACAATTAAATCTGTGTCTTCCAATAGGTCTTTGTTTATAGACTTTTCATCATTATTGTTTAAACCATCTATATAGGGTGAAACTACTTCATACCCATCCATACAAGCCTGCATTGCACATATGGGGTCAATTTCGGTAACACGGACAACCATTCCCTCCTGCTTTAAGCTTTGGGCCGAACCTTTACCAACATCACCGTATCCAATGACTAGAGCTTTTCTTCCAGCTAAGAACATATCTGTTCCTCTTTTAATCCCATCATTAAGGCTATGTCTAGTACCGTACTTGTTATCATTCTTTGATTTAGTGACAGAGTCATTAACGTTTATTGCAGGAACTTTTAATTCGCCTTTTTCGACCATTTC
>Ga0208277_1001415_pt1 | contig 13896 bp, 14 predicted proteins | sample ETNtaG_5_FD_185782 | JGI IMG/M metagenome (GOLD analysis project Ga0208277, IMG submission 185782) | Marine microbial and viral communities from oxygen minimum zone, Eastern Pacific Ocean - ETNP201406SV205 (SPAdes) (version 2) | ecosystem: Environmental > Aquatic > Marine > Oceanic ...
TAGACCTCTCTTCATATAATGATTTGGAAGTTTTTAGAGATTTTAATGAAAGAGAAAAGGCTTTACCTACTAAAGTTAGACTTATAACTTCAAATTACGAACTTACTATCCTGAACAAAAAGATTTATGAATAAAATTTCAGTTAAAGCTCCTGCTAAATTAAATCTACATCTTCAGGTTATTGCTAAAAGAAATGATGGATTTCATGATTTAAGAACCCTTTTTACCTTCATTAATCTTTATGATCAATTGACTTTCGAAGAAAGCGAAGAAGAAATTCATTTAAAAGAATTAGAGCCAATAAGTGACAATCTAGTCTTGAAGGCGGTTGATTTATTAAAAAAAAGAACTAATTGCAATAAAGGAGTAAAGATTGCATTGCAAAAGCATATCCCTCTTCAAAAGGGGCTTGGAGGTGGAAGTTCAGATGCTGCCGCAACCTTGATAGCTTTAAATAAATTATGGAATTTAGGGCTAACTCAAACTGAATTGCTAGATATGTCTTTAGAATTAGGGTCTGATGTACCTTTTTTTATTTTTGGTCATAATGCTTGGGCTGAAGGCAGAGGAGAAATACTATCTAAAGTAGATTTTAACGAGGAATGGCACTTACTTTACTTGCCAGAAGCTGAGATAAGCACTAAAAGAGCTTTTGAAGGGTTATCTTCAAAGTTCTCTAGGCCTTATACATATGAAGAATACTCTTCTGGTGGAGGCTTTAATAGCTTTGAAAAATGGGCCAGAGATTCATATGAAGAAATTGATGAAATCTTTATAAAACTTGAAAGTATCGGTAAACCGAGGCTGTCAGGTACAGGATCTTCAGTCTTTGTTTCTTTTGGTAAGCTAGAAGAGGCTCAATCTGCTAAGCAAGAATTTCCTGATTGCATTTTAGTAAAAAGCTTAGAACATTCACCCTTAACGCAAATAATAGAATAAAATACGCGCGTAGAAAGTTGGGGTGTGGCCAAGCGGTAAGGCAGCGGCTTTTGATGCCGCCATGCGCTGGTTCGAATCCAGCCACCCCAGCCAAATTGTAAGGTGAAATAAATGATAAACTCTTCTAGAAACGGCTTAGTTCTCTTCTCTGGAAACGGAAATCCAGATTTATCTAATGGAATAGCAGATCAATTAGGCATGAAATTAGGTAACGCTAAAGTCACTACGTTCAGTGATGGAGAAATAAGCATTAGCATTGAAGAAAATGTAAGAGGCAAAGACGTTTTCCTGATTCAGCCTACATGTGCTCCTGCAGGCGATAATCTTCTTGAATTAATCATTATGGTTGATGCACTTAGAAGATCTTCTGCCGGAAGAATAACTGCTGTAATACCTTATTATGGTTATGCGCGACAAGATCGTAGGGTTAGATCAGGAAGAGTTCCCATTAGTGCCAAAGTTATGGCAGACATTCTTGAAAGATCAGGTATTGATAGAGTTTTAACCGTAGAGCTTCATTCAGAACAGATTCAAGGCTTCTTTGATATACCTGTAGATAATGTTTACGGAACAAAGGTTATGAGGGACGACATACAAAAACTAAATTCTGATAAACATTTAGTAGTTTCTCCAGATGTTGGTGGCGTTGTTAGATCGAGGGCATTAGCAAAAGTATTAGGTCTCTCTGACCTTGCAATCATTGACAAAAGAAGAGATGAGGCCAATAAATCTGAAGTAATGAATGTGATTGGAGAAGTAAAAGATAAAGAATGCATAATAGTTGATGATATAGCTGATACGGCAGGAACTTTATGCAATGCCGCAGAAGCGTTAAAAGAACAAGGAGCATTAAAAGTATATGCTTACATCGTTCATCCAGTCCTTTCAGGTAATGCAATTGAAAAAATATCTCAATCAAAGCTTGATCAATTAGTTGTAACAGATACTATACCGCTCTCAGAAGAAGCGCAGAACTGTGAAAAAATAAGGATCATCACTATGGCGCCGACTTTAGCAGAAGCCATTAGGCGAGTTAATAATGAAGAATCTATAAGTGCTATGTTCTTATAGTGGAGAAAGAGAATGTCTGAACAAGTAAATTTAAACGCTGAAAACAGAGAAGTGGAAGGTAAATCTTCAAGTAGGCAGCTAAGAAGAGCAGGATCTGTTCCCGCTGTTATTTATGGAGGTAAAGAAGAGCCACTTAGAATATCTATATTAGAAAAAGATATAGCTAAAGCTTCTGAAATACCTGGTTTTGCTACGCAAATTCTAAATATTTCTATTTCAGGTAAAGATCAAAATGTAATTGTTAAAGAAATTCAAAGGCATCCAGCAACCCAAAGAGTGTTACATGCAGACTTAATGAGAGTTGATCCTGATACTAAAATTAGTATTTCTGTTCCAGTTAGATTTATAAACGAAGATTCATGTGTAGGTGTCAAAATGCATGGCGGAGTTGTTTCGCATCTTATAAATGATATCGACATCACATGTCTTGCTTCAAACCTTCCAGAATATCTTGAAGTAGATGTAGAAGCTTTGGATATTGGAGATTCTATCTTTCTTTCAGCACTAAATCTTCCTGAAGGTGTGGAGATTCCTTCTCTAGCTCTTGGTGAAGACAGAGACCAAGCAGTTGTTTCAGTAACGGAGGCTAAGGTCCTTGAAATTGAACCTGAAGTTGTTGAACCTGAAGAAGGTGAAGAAGGTGAAGAAGGTGAAGTGTCCTCTGATGATGCTGAAGCAGAGACTGATTCTCAAGATTCTGGAGATTCAGAAGAAAAATCTGAGTAGAGAATCTTCTTGTTTCCTTTAAATCGATGAAATCCCTTTTATTGGTAGGTCTAGGTAATCCTGGAAAAGAGTATGAAAATACTCGTCATAACGCTGGTTCTGACTTTGTAATGATGCTCTGTGAAAAGTACAAAGTATCTCTAGAAAAAGAAAAATTAATAAATGGTTACTATGCAAAATTAAACATTAATGACTGCTCTGTAATCTTATGTATTCCAGACACATTCATGAATGAAAGCGGACTATCAGTGTCAAAAGCTAAGAAATTCTTTCAAGTAGAAAATCATGAAATATTGATTGTTCATGATGAGTTAGATTTAGAAAATGGCTGCATAAGACTTAAGGACTCTGGTGGTCACGGTGGCCATAATGGTCTTAGGAATATTATTGATCATCTTAATGGAGATTCGTCTTTTAAAAGAATAAGGATAGGTATCGGTCATCCCGGTAAAGAAAAAGATGTTGTCTCTTACGTATTAAATAAAGCTTCTGAGTTAGAAAGAATGAAACTGGAAGATAAAATGAAGAATTCTTTACAGTTAATAGAAAGTTTAGTTATTAATGGATGGGAAAAAACCATAATGAAACTTCACTCCTCTGAGGATAAGAAAGATGAGTCTTAAATGTGGAATAGTTGGCCTTCCAAATGTGGGTAAATCAACTCTTTTCAATGCATTAACGGCAGCAGGCATAGAAGCTCAAAATTTTCCCTTTTGTACTATTGAACCTAATAAGGGCATAGTCCCTGTTCCAGATCAAAGATTAATTAAAATAGCTGAAATAGTTAATCCTGAAAAAGTTATTCCTACCACAACTGAATTTGTAGATATTGCAGGTTTAGTTAAAGGTGCTTCTGAAGGTGAAGGCTTAGGTAATAAATTCTTATCACATATACGAGAAACTCAGGCAATTATTCATGTAGTGAGATGTTTTGAAAATTCAGATATAACTCATGTCCATGATGAGATTGATCCTGTTGTTGATTTAGAGACAGTAGAAACAGAATTATTACTTGCAGATCTTGAATCACTTCAAAACGCGATTCTAAGACTAGAAAAAGCTTCAAGATCTGGAGATAAAGAAATATTAACTACCAAGCAAAAGTTTGAAGAGTTATCAGCTGACCTTAATAAGGGTGTAATGGGAAGAAATTCTAACGTATTTATTGATAACGAAGATTACTTTAGAGACCTACAATTGATAACAGTTAAACCATGCCTTTATTTAGGTAACGTAGAAGATTTAGATGCTGATAACCCTTTACTAGACCAATTAATAAGTTATGCAAAAGATAATGGTTCATCTGTTATACCAATGTGTAACCAACTAGAAGCAGAAGTAGCTGAGCTAGATAAAGATGAGGGTTTGGAATTTCTAAAAGAATTAGGAATGGAAGAACCTGGTCTAAACAAGCTTATAAGAGAAAGTTACAAGATGCTTTCTTTATTGACTTATTTTACAGCTGGAGAAAAGGAAGTGAGAGCTTGGACTGTAACAGAAGGATCTACAGCCCCTAAGGCTGCAGGAGTAATACATACTGATTTTGAGAAAGGCTTTATAAGGGCAGAAACTACATCTTATTCTGATTTCATTGAATTTAATGGAGAATCTGGAGCCAAAGAAGCCGGTAAGCTTAGATCTGAAGGAAGCGAATATTTAGTTAAAGATGGGGATATTATGCATTTTAGATTTAATGTGTAATCGCTTCTCGACTTTACGTTCAGTCATCTCTAAAATCCGCATCACGGCTATGTAGCTCAGCTGGTTAGAGCGCAGCATTCATAATGCTGAGGTCGAAAGTTCAAGTCTTTCCATAGCCACCATTTCGATATACAACCAATGGCGTATAAAGTATATTAATTTTATGTGGACATTAATATACGGACTTCTGATCCTAGCCTTCTCACTTGCGTGCTTATATTATTTAGCGATCTTGCTTCTCTGGCTTAAAGACTTCATTACTGAAATCTTTGTAGAGAAAGCTGACATTGAAGAAAGCTCTTCAGAAGAAAATACTTTTAACTAGTTTAAATTAGAGATATTTCCTAAAGAATAAATGTTGTAGCTCAGCAACAGATCGTCCATACCCTCTTGCTGAATCAAAAGCATGATCTTCTTCAGAGAAGATATGTAATTCTGCGGGTATATTTTCTTCTTTTAATTTCTGATATAAATCTGTTGAGTCTTCCAGCCTAACCACACTATCAGACGAACCATGTACTAACATGGTAGGAGGAAAATCTTTCTTAATCTGCAAAAGGGGACTGGCCTTATCATACTCTTCTTGATCAACGTCTCCCATTAGCATTCTATAAGCATCAATAATTGGATCGGTATTCTCTATTTTTCTTATCTTTGCTGGTGGATATATTGCACAAATAGCTTTTACTTCTGAGGTAGCCTCTCCATGACCCCCGTCTCCTTCAAAACTTTTGTCATAATCTCTTAAACCAGCCATTAATGATAAATGACCTCCAGCTGAGTTTCCTGTGATGCCAATACGATCAGGATCTATACCCAATTCATCGTAATTTGATCTTAAATATCTAATAGCGCAATTAACGTCTTGAATTTGAGCAGGCCACGAATCTTCTGTAGATAGCCTATAAGAACTGCAAAGACATACAAAACCTTCTCTTGCTAATAATACTCCGTATCCTCTTAGTTGCTTTCTATCTCCTTCTCTCCAGCCTCCTCCATGAACTATCAAAATAGCTGGTCTTTTCTTTTCATCACCCGGAGGAATGAATAGATCTCCTTCGAGGTCTCTCGTACCAGCCAAACCTATCTTTACATCGTCTTTTATATTTACTAAATCTTCCATAAATAGATTGTAAAAAAAAAGGCACCTAAATGGTGCCTTTTTTTTAAATTCCTTTTTTAATTAGATCTTGAGTTCCAAACACTAAGAATAATTATTATTGCAATAATCAATCCAAGACCTTCGGATCCAAGAGCATCTATAACTGATTTAGTATTGTCCAATATTCCTCCAAAGAAAGGGACACCAGTACCAAATAACATCGAGATTAGGATTGCAACTGCAACAACTAGAGACAAAAACTTAGTGACTTCCCACAAAGCATGACCCACTCTATTCATCATATCTAACATATTTCTTCCCCCGTACTTTAGCCTAAAAAAAAGAAAGGGGTACCTTTACGGCCCCCTTTCCAATGATAGCTAAGAAGAGACTTATCTATACATGTCCAGTAGAACCGCTAGAACAATCAGTCCAACTAAGCCTTCACCACCTAAAGTGTTAACAAGACCAAGAAGGTTGTCTAGAACTCCACCGACAAAAGGAACTCCACCACCGAAAACAACTCCAGCTGCAACTCCAAGCGCAACTAAAGAAACAATGATTCCAGTTAAAGATCCTATGATGTCTCTTATATTATTTAAAGCATTCATATTTCACCCATTTATTAGCTAAACAAACGCCCAGATAAATCTGGACATGCACATTTAACTAGATGATCTTGATTAAAACAAACCCGAGCTATCATATTTACACAAAATATACAAATTTTTAGTCTTCTAAGCCTTTCATGGTCAAACGTATCTTTCCTTGCCTATCAACTTCCAATACTTTTACTTTTACCTCTTCGCCTTGAACAAAATAATCCGAAACATTTTCAACTCTTTCTTCAGAAATTTCTGATACGTGCACTAAACCATCTCTTCCTGGCATGATGGTTACAAAAGCTCCAAAATCCATAATATTCGCTACGGTTCCAGTGTAAATCTTATTAACTTCAGGCTCAGCAGTTATTTCTTCTATCCTTTTTAAAGCACTTTCTCTGGACTCAGGAGTATCTCCATAAATAGTAACCTTACCGCTATCTTCTACTTCAATGATAGCTCCAGTCTCTTCAGTTAAGCCCCTTATAGTCTCTCCACCCTTACCTATAACGTCTCTTATCTTTTTAGTATTTATCTGAATAACGACTGCTTGAGGAGCCTTATCTGATAATTCTTCTCTTGATGCAGAAAGAACTTCATTCATGCTGTTTAAAATATGAGTCCTTGCCTTTTGAGCTTTTTCAAGAGCAACATCAAAAATCTCTTCAGTAATGCCATCAATCTTTATATCCATTTGAAGGGCAGTAATGCCTTCTTCAGTTCCTGCCACTTTAAAGTCCATATCTCCAAGGTGATCTTCATCTCCTAGAATATCTGTAATAACAGCAAAACCATCTTCTTCCTTAACCAGACCCATGGCTATACCAGCAACTGGAGCTTTCATAGGTATTCCAGCATCCATAAGAGCTAAGCTGGATCCACATACACTAGCCATGGAACTTGAGCCGTTTGATTCAGTGATCTCTGAAACTACTCTAATGGTATAAGGAAAATCCTCCGGCGAAGGTAAAACTGCTTCCAAAGCTCTTCGAGCTAATTTTCCATGTCCAATCTCTCTTCTCTTAGGACCCGACATAAATCCTGCTTCACCGACAGAATAAGGAGGGAAATTGTAATGGAGCATGAATTGGTCTTTAAACTCTCCTTCTAAAGCATCAATAAGCTGCGCCTGCCTAGGAGAACCTAGCGTAGCGGCAACAAGTGCTTGCGTCTCTCCTCTAGTAAAAAGAGCCGATCCATGAGTGTTCTTCAAAACGCCTGCTTCAATAAAGAGAGGCCTTACAGTATCCAAATCTCTTCCATCTATTCTTGGCTCACCTTTAATTAAGTTAGATCTAACTATTGTTTTTTCTATTTTTTTGAAAACATCCATTAGATCAGAACTTTTTGGGGAACCTTCTTCTTCGTTAACAAGGTCTTCAACAATTTTTTCTTTTAACTGATTAAGGGTTTGTACTCTTTCTTGCTTGTCTTGGATTTGGTAAGCATCAGAAATTGAATCTGAATAAGAATCTTTAACAGAGCTTACTAAATCTTTATCCAAAGTTTTTGGTACGTATTCAAAAGTTGGTTTCCCTACCTCTGAAGCCATTTCTTTAATAGCACTTATTATTACTTGCATTTCTTGATGCGCAAAAAGAATACCACCAAGCATTTGGTCTTCGGAGAGCTCTTTAGCTTCTGATTCAACCATTATCACAGCAGAATCGCTCCCTGCTATAACCATATCCAATAAAGAATCTTCTAACTCGCTTCTTTTCGGATTTAAGCAATATTGTCCTTCTATAAAACCTACCCTAACTGCTCCTAAAGGACCATTGAAAGGCAAACCAGATATACCAATAGCAGCAGATGCTGCTATGAAAGACAGAATATCTGGGTCCACGTCTTTATCCGAAGATACGACTGTACATATAACTTGAACTTCATAAAGAAAATCATCATTAAACAAAGGTCTTAAAGGTCTATCTATTAACCTAGAAGTTAATGTTTCTTTTTCAGTTGGCCTCCCCTCTCTTTTGAAGAAGCCTCCAGGAATCTTTCCTGTTGCATATGTTTTTTCTTGGTAATTAACAGTTAATGGGAAAAAATCTTGATGCTCACCTGGAGCCTTCCCCACTACTACCGTTGCTAGGACTTGTGTATTTCCACAAGTAGCTAATACTGCTCCAGTGGCCTGTCTCGCGACTTTGCCGGTTTCCAAGGTGATCTCTTGATCGCCTAAATTTATTATTTTTTTATAACTTTCCATTTTCTTTCCTATATATTTCTTGCACGACAAATTTCATGCATTTTATTTTTATTGATTAAAAGATTTGAATAAATATGATTTATCTTCTTAAACCTAAGTCAGTAATTAATTTACTGTATGTATCTGGTTTCGAAGATTTTATATAATCAAGAAGTTTCCTTCTTTGATTAACCATCCTTATTAGACCTGTCCTAGAATGATGATCTTTTGCATTGGCTTTAAAATGCGCTTGTAAAGCATCTATGTTAGCCGACAATAAGGCAACCTGAACTTCCGGTGAACCTGTATCATTTTGTGTTCTTGCAAATTTAGAAACAATTTCTTTCTTATTTGATGTACTTAATGCCAATTTCTTTCCTAATTAAATAAGTAAGTTTAATTAATTGCTATTAATCTTCTAGGAGATAATTTGTTTGATGAATGCAATTCACCAATTCCCATAAATAAACTCTTATTTGTATATATTCTTACTAATCCTTTTTTTTCAAGTTGCGCATTATAGTATATTGACTGTCCATTTCTAACTTTTTTTACATCTTCTTCATTTAACACCGCTTTAGATAAGTGTTTTAAAAGAAAATCGCTTGGCAAGATAGAGCTAGATATATCACTAGATTCCTCTTTAGGCATAAGAACCATATCTTCAGCTTTAATATCTCCAACACTTAATCTTCTTAACGAAATGACAGTAGCTTTTGTGAAAAGGGCTCTTCCAACAGACTCAGCAAGACTCCTTATGTATGTGCCTTTAGTGCAAGAAACCTTTAATTTAGCTAATTTGTTTCTAAACTCCATAAGTTCTATCTTATGAATAGTTATATTTCTTTCTTTTCTAAAAAGAAAAACACCTTTCCTCGCCCACCAATAAAGGGGTTTGCCTTTATTTTTTAGGGCTGAATACATTGGGGGAGTTTGGGTTTGCGGACCTTCAAAGCTTTCAAGAACCTTTCTAAGATCTATTTCACTAAAGTTATTTATACTTTTAGAAATAATCTCACCTTCTATATCACCAGTATCTGTTTCTAACCCAAAACTTATATCTACTTCGTAAGTTTTATCTAAATCAGACATAAATGAACTGAACTTAGTCGCTTCTCCTATGCAAACAGGGAGCAACCCTGTTGCAAGTGGATCTAAAGTGCCACAATGACCTATTTTCTTAATTCCTAAAATTTTTCTTAATTGATAAACACAATTTGCTGAAGTTACACCTTTGGGTTTATCTATTAATAAAAAACCATTCATGTTGATAAATAAGACTCCTCTTTAAAGTGAATCTCTGGAGTTCTTCTTAGGCTTAAATTATTACTTAACTTTTTTCTTATGAAGCCCTTCGCCTTTTCTAATCCTACCAAGATTTCTTCGGTATCTAGGTCATTGAAACTGTTATCACTGGAGAAAAAGATGAAAGCATTCTTCATGTCAGAAGAAAGATCTACTCTCAAGACAGTAATGCCTCTAACACGGGGATCTTTTACTTCAAAAGATAAAATATTAGATATTTCTACTTTTATTAAGTCAGAAATCCTATCAGATCTCTTAAAATCTGGAGATGGCATCTAATCTAAAGTTCTCTTAACTTCTACCCTATCAAATACTTCTATCTTATCGCCGACCTGAACATCCTTATAGTTTGAAACTCCTATTCCACATTCTGTACCCATAGGAACTTCATTAGCGTCATCTTTAAAACGTTTTAAGGAATCCAATTCACCTTCAAATATAACTATATCGTCTCGCAGAACTCTTATAGGTTTGTTTCTCTTTATAGTCCCTTCTATGACAATAGAACCTGCAATTAGGCCAAATTTTGGAGATTTAAAGAGATCTTTTACTTCAGCTGTTCCCAATATTTCTTCTTTAACATCAGGTTTTAAATGTCCTTCAATAGCAACTTTAATTCCATCAATCAGGTCATAAATTATTCCGTAATATAAAACATCTATTGATTCCTTTTCAGCTAATTTCTTGGCTGCAGAATCTGCTCTTACATTAAAACCTATAACAAAAGAATTTGTAGTTAGAGCTAGATTCAAATCATTTGCATTGATAGAACCAACTGATTCGTGAACTAGATTTATTTTAACTTCTTCATTCTCTAAATTCTTTAAAGAACCAACGATAGCTTCTAAGGATCCATGTGTATCGGCTTTTAAGACAATGTTTAAGATGGTGTGATTCGCAAGCTCAGATTCAAACAACATTTCTAAATTTGAAATTTGATTTCTTGCTAAACGTTCTTCTCTTGCTTTTTCTGCTCTTTCATTAGAAATTTCTTTCGCCATTTTCTCACTAGTCACAACAATAAACTCTTCTCCAGCCTTAGGAGGCTGATCAAGTCCTGTTATTGAGGCAGGAACAGATGGGCCAGCAGAATCGATATTATTAGCATTTTCATCAACTAAACTTCTTACTTTTTTAGTTTGATCTCCTACTAATATGGTATCGCCTTTTTTTAGGGTTCCTTTTTGAACCAATATAGTTGCGACAGCTCCCTTGCCTGTTTCCGTGGTTGAATCTAAAACTACACCGAAGGCTGGACCTTTATGATGGGCTTTAAGCTCTAGAACCTCTGCTTCTAAAGATACTGCTTCGAGGAGTTCTTTAATCCCATCTCCTTTTAATGCGGATATAGGAACAAATTGAGTTTGGCCACCCCAATCTTCTGGGATTAATTCCTTATTAGATAATTCTGTTTTAACTTTTTCAATATCTGCCTCTTCCCTGTCCATCTTGTTGACAGCAACAACGATAGGAACTCCTGCAGCTCTAGCGTGACTTATAGCCTCTTCTGTTTGTGGTTGTAAACCGTCATCAGCTGCAACAACTAAAATAACTATATCTGTAGAATTAGCTCCTCTAGCTCTTACCTCGGAAAAAGCGGCATGTCCAGGAGTGTCTATAAAAGAAATAATTCCTAATTCTGTATTAGCTTGATAAGCACCAATCTTTTGGGTAATTCCTCCCTCCTCACCTCCGGCAACATTAGCTTTTCTTATATAATCTAATAAAGTTGTTTTTCCATGATCTACGTGACCTAAAACTGAAACTACTGGATTCCTTCTTTCTTCATCCCCTTCATAGCTTACGAGCTCCATTAATTTATCTTCTACTTCTACTTTTTCTGCAGGTTCACCTTTGTGTCCTAATTCCTCAGTTACTAAAATGGCTGTATCTTGATCTAGTGGCTGATTAAGAGTAGCCATAACCCCCATAGACATTAGCTTTTTAACTACTTCTCCACCTTTAATGGAAAGGTTTTGAGCCAATTCACTAACGGTGATAGATTCAGGGATCTGAATGTTTTTAGAAATGAATTCGCTTGGCTTTTCAAATTCTTGCTTTTCTACATTTGAAAGATAGCTTTCCCCTTCAAGTTCTCTTTTTTCTTTTTTTGAAATATCAGATCTTTGACTTCTAGGAGGTCTTTTAGATTGAACAACCTGTTTTACATCTTTAGAAGGGCTTGGCGATTCCTTAGATTTTGCCTTTCTTCTTGTTATTAGAGTTTTCTGTTCATTTTGCTGTTTTCTTTTATCTTCATCGACCTGCTTTTGCGTTTCAACAGCCTGCCTCTTTTTTTCTATTCCTTCAAAGTCTATTGATGTTGATGTTTTGCTTACTTTTTCCTCTAAATTAGAGGCTGTTTCCTTGCTTACTCTTTTTCTTGTTATAGCAACTACACCAGATTCTTTGACAGCATCCTTCGATTTTGTTTTATTTAGAGAGATTGTTTTAGTTGTTTTGCTTTGTTGTTTTTTTAGGAATTCCAATAAAGTTCTCTTGTCAGAATCAGTGACTTCGTCAGACACCTTTGAATGCGTTAAGCCTGCTTCTTTCATTTGTGAAAGAAGCAGATCAGGAGCTGAACCAATAACAGTGGCTAGTTTCTCGACGCTTAAATTTGCCATAAAATTTCTTAATTATTCAAACCAATGAGCTCTGGCTTTCATGATCAACTCTCCCGCATCCTCTTCAGATATTTGAATTAAACCTGTTAGTTCTTCTATAGATTGTTCTGCTAGCTCCTCTCTGTCGTTAATGCCTTTCTGGCTTAGTTCAAGAGCTAAGACCATGTCCATGCCTTCTACAGACATTAAATCATTGGGCTCTCCTTCTTCATCGGTTATCTGCATTGCAAGGGTTAAGAGGGCCTCTTTGGCCCTATTAATTAACAATTCAGCTATTTCTGAATCCAAACCTTCTATGTCTACTAGATCTTCAGCTGATGCAGAAGAGATTGATTCTAGGTTACGATAACCTTGCTCTATTAACACCTGAGCTAAGCCCTCATCTACATCGAGATTTTCTATTAAAGTCTTTGACTCACTCTGATTCTTTTCTTCTTCATTACTTTGGGCAGTCTCTTCATCGATGACATTAAGTTTCCACCCCGTAATTTGGCTGCTTAACCTTACATTCTGACCACTCTTCCCTATAGCCTGAGCAAGAGTTTCTTGTGTAACTGCGACATCCATTGTTCCCTTTACTTCATCCAAAACTATTGAAGTTATTTCTGCAGGGCCCATAGAATTAATTAATAATTGGGCAGGGTCATCATCCCATATCACTATGTCCAGTCTCTCATTACCAAGTTCATTTGAAACTGCTTGTACTCTTGAACCTCGCATTCCTACACAAGCTCCTACTGGATCTATTCTATTGTCATTTGTTTTTACTGCTATCTTTGTTCTAGATCCAGCATCTCTAGCAATGGCCTTTACCTCAATAACTTGTTCAGATATCTCAGGTACTTCTAATTTAAATAACTCTCCAACCATCTCTGGGCACCTACGGCTCAAGGCTAATTGTGGTCCTCTATTTTCTCTCTCCTCTTCTTGAAGCACTGCCCTTAAACGATCTCCAATTCTAAAAACTTCTCCGGGTATCAATTCATTTCTAGAAAGAATTGCTTCTGCACCATCCCCAAGATCAATAATTAGAAATTCTCTAGTAACTTTCTTTACAGTCCCATTTACTAGCTCTCCTAAGACAGAACGATATTTTTCTACAACTTGAGCCCTTTCTGCCTCTCGTACCTTTTGAACAATAACTTGCTTAGCTGCTTGAGCGGCTATTCTGCCAAACTCAACATTTTCTACTTTTTCTTTAATAACCGAGCCTATCTCGACATCTTTGTCTTTTATCTTGGCATCTGAAAGGTTAACTTCAATACCTTCATCTTCTAATTCTTCATCTGAAACAATTGTCCACAGTCTAAATGTTTCATAGTCTCCAGTAACAGAATCTATCTTTACTTCTATGTTTGAGTTTTCCTCATATCTTTTCTTTGTAGCTGTAGCTAGAGCCATTTCTATCGCTTCAAAAATAGAACCCTTTGGCAGTCCTTTCTCTCCAGAAACAGCATCAGCTACTAATAAAATCTCGTTTTGCATAATCTAACCCCTTACATTATAAGATTTGCTTGAATAATAGAAGAAAAAGGAACCTTATGATCCTTATCTCTAGACTCTATTGTCAAACCTTCAGCTGTTACCCCTGACAGCATTCCTTTAATTGATATTTTTTTTTGTAAATCATTG
>Ga0208277_1001417_pt1 | contig 13887 bp, 13 predicted proteins | sample ETNtaG_5_FD_185782 | JGI IMG/M metagenome (GOLD analysis project Ga0208277, IMG submission 185782) | Marine microbial and viral communities from oxygen minimum zone, Eastern Pacific Ocean - ETNP201406SV205 (SPAdes) (version 2) | ecosystem: Environmental > Aquatic > Marine > Oceanic ...
AGTAAATTAATTAAAAAATGAAAAATATAATTAAAGGATTTTTTTTATTATTTTTTCTTATTACAAATAATTTTGCTGATGAAGATTTAAATAATAAAATTTTAAAAAATCTTAGATGTTTGGTTTGTCAAGGACAGACAGTATCTGACTCAAACTCAGACTTTGCTCAAATTATTAAAAGTGTTGTAGATGATAAAATTCAAGAAGGGATGACCGAGAAAGAAATATACAATTTTCTATCTGATAAATATGGAGACTGGATTTTATTTAACCCTCCATTAAAAAAAAGCAGTTATGTTTTGTGGTTTTTACCTTACGCTCTATTTGCGATGGGTATTTTATTTTTCTTTTATCTTTTTAAAAGGACCTCAATTCGTAAAAAGTAATAAAAGTGTGTACATTGTAGGATTTAAATTGTATTTTTAGAGCAATGAAAATAAGAATTTTTATTATAAGTCTGGCGTTATCTTTATTGGCAGCAAATATTTCTTTATCCGAGGAAAAGAGAACAGGTATGAATTTTTATACCGGCATGTTTGATTTCAGCGATGATAAAAAAAGATCTGCCCTGTTTGGAATTGAACATCAGGATGAGAATTTGTATAGAGATACAATTTTCGGAAGAGTTTCTCCAGTTACAGGGATGATGATTACAGCAGATAATGCCGCATATTTTTATACTGGAATTGAAGCAAATTTAGATTTAGGACCACTTAAATTAACACCAAGTTTTACGCCTGGACTTTACAGTCAAGGTGGTGGCAAAGATTTAGGACATCCTGTAGAATTTAAAAGTGAAGTTCAAGTATCGATGGACTTAGGCGAAAGCACAAATTTTGGAATGTCTTATAACCATGTATCTAACGCCAGCCTAGGAGAAAAAAATCCTGGAGCCAACAGTTACATGTTTAATTTTCTTAAAAAGTTTTAAATTAGTTTACAAAATTAATGAATCTAAAAGATTGTTACAATTTCAATGATTTTAGAAAATTAGCTAAAAAAAAATTACCATCACCAATTTTTCACTATATTGACGGGGCCGCAGATGACGAAGTTACCTATAAGCGGAACACAAGCGCATTTAATGATGTTGATTTAATTCCAAATGTTCTAAGAGGGGTAGACAAAGTTGATCTTTCAACTACCATTTTTGGAAAAAAATTGGATCTCCCTTTGTATTGTGCACCAACAGCACTACAGAGACTATTTCATTATGATGGAGAAAGAGCCGTAGGAAAAGCTGCGCAAAAATTTAATACGATGTTTGGTGTCTCTTCTCTTTCAACAGTAAGCGTAGAAGAAATCTCATCACTTGTTGATACTCCAAAGCTATTTCAATTTTACTATCACAAAGATAAAGGTCTAAACGATGCTATTCTTGAAAGAGCAAAAGCAGCAAAATTTGATGTAATGGCATTAACAGTTGACACCACAACTGGAGGCAATAGAGAAAGAGATCTAAGGACAGGTTTTACCTCTCCTCCAAAACTGACTCTATCAAGCCTGTTTAGTTTTGCTATTAAACCTATGTGGGGAATTAATTATTTGACCAAAGGAAAATTTGAATTACCTCACCTTCAAGCCCATGTAAGCGAAGGTACTAGTACAGCAACTTCAATTGGACAATATTTTTCAACAATGTTGGATCAATCCATGAATTGGAAAGATGCAGAAAATCTTTGCGCAAAATGGGGAGGACATTTTGCACTGAAAGGAGTAATGAGTGTAGAAGATGCAAAGCGTGCAGTTGATATTGGCTGTACAGGAATAATGGTTTCAAATCATGGTGGAAGACAACTTGATGGATCAAGAGCTCCTTTTGATCAGTTGGCAGAAATTGTCGATGCTGTTGGTGATAAAATTGATGTAATTTGTGAGGGCGGTATTCAAAGAGGAACTCATATTCTTAAAGCTTTATCACTGGGAGCAAAAGCCTGTTCTGGTGGTAGACTTTATCTTTATGCGTTAGCAGCAGCAGGACAAGCTGGTGTTGAAAAAGCTTTAAACCTGTATCGTCTAGAACTAGAAAGAGATATGAAGCTTATGGGTTGTACGAAGATCAGTGAGTTAAGTAGAAATAATTTGAAATTTAGAAATACATGAATTTAAAAAATTGTATAAATTTTGATGATTTTAGAAAATTAGCAAAAAAAAATTTACCTGCTCCAATTTTTCACTATATTGACGGGGGGTCAGATGACGAAACAACACTTAAAAGAAATACCGAAGCCTTTTCAAAATGTGATTTAGTCCCAAGTATTTTAGCAAATGTTGGTGAACCAGATATATCAACAGAAGTATTTGGTCAAAAAATAAAAATGCCACTTTTTTTATCTCCAACCGCAATGCAAAGGCTTTATCATCACGATGGCGACAAAGCTAGCGCCAGAGCTGCAGAAAAATTTGGAACATTTTATAGTATGTCTACTATGGCAAACACTTCAATTGAGGAAATTTCAAATGTTTCAAGCGGTCCAAAAATGTTTCAATTATATATTCATAAGGACAAGGGTTTAACAGATAACTTAATTGATCGTTGTAAAAGATCTGGTTTTAAAGCTATGTCTCTAACAGTAGACACAGTAGTTGCCGGCAATCGTGAAAGAGATCATAGATGGGGATTTACTACACCACCAAAACTGACTTTAAAAAGTTTATTAAGTTTTGCTTTACATCCAGTGTGGTCTATTAATTATTTAACTCACGAAAAATTTCAGTTAGCTAATGTATCTCATTTTACAAAAAAGGGCAGTAGCATAGCCAAAGGTGTAATGGAATATATAAACGAGCAGTATGATCCAGGAATGAATTGGAAAGATGCAGAGTACTGCATAAAGAAGTGGGGCGGACCATTTGCAATAAAAGGTGTTATGTCTGTAGAAGACGCAAAACGCGCAGTAGAAGTTGGAGCTTCAGCAATAATGTTATCCAATCATGGTGGTAGACAACTTGATGGCTCAATATCACCATTTGATCAGTTACCTGCAATAGCTGATGCAGTAGGTGGAAAAATAGAAATAATTTTAGATGGTGGAATAAGAAGAGGAACGCATGTGCTCAAAGCATTATCTTTAGGAGCTACCGCATGCAGTTTTGGTAAAGGTTTTTTGTTTGCTCTTGGAGCTGGTGGACAAAAAGGTGTCGAAGCTCTATTGCAGAGAATGCATGATGAAATCAGACGCGACATGATACTAATGGGATGTAAAAAAATAAGTGAACTTAACAAATCAAAAGTAATTTTTAGACCATGAAACTAGCAAAAAATTTAGAAAGGTTAGGAACAGAGTCTGCTTTTACTATTTTAGCCGAAGCCAAAAAGCTTGAGGCCCAAGGTAAGAAAATGATTCATTTGGGGCTAGGTCAGCCTGATTTTAAAACACCGAAGCACATAGTTGATGCGGCGAAAAAAGCTTTAGACGATGGCCATCATGGTTATGTTTTGTCGAATGGAATTTTAGAATGCAGACAAGCAGTAACTCGGAAAATAAAAAAACTTTATAATCAAGACATTGATCCTGATAGAATTACAATTATGCCAGGGGGAAAACCTACTATGCATTATGCTATACAATGTTTCGGTGAGCCTGGTGTAGAAATAATTCATCCTACACCCGCTTTCCCAATTTATGAGTCTATGATTAATTATACTGGTTCTACTGCAGTACCATATGATCTTACGGAGGATAAGGATTTGAAATTTAATCCTGAAAAAATCTTATCATTGATTACAGATAAAACTAGATTATTGATATTGATTAATCCAAACAATCCAACTGGTAGTTTTGTTGAAAAACCTGCTATCGATGTTTTAGCTGAAGGCCTTAAAAAACATCCTCACGTTACAATATTAAGCGATGAAATTTATAGCAGACAAATTTTTGATGGCAAAGAAATGCCAACTTTTTTTAATTATCCGGAATTAAGAGAAAGATTAATTATTTTAGAAGGATGGAGCAAAGCATACTCAATGACTGGGTGGAGATTAGGATGGAGTTTTTGGCCAAAAAATTTAATTGAACATGTTAATAAACTTTTAATTAATAGTGTATCTTGTGTTAATGCAGCTACACAATTTGCAGGAATTGCCGCATTAGATGGTCCAGATGACTCAATCAATGAAATGATGAGAAAATTTTCAATAAGAAGAAAATTAATCCACGAAGGCTTAAATAATTTGCCAGGCGTAGAATGTAGTTTACCTGGAGGTGCATTCTATGCATTTCCAAAGGTAACTGGAACCGGAATGAACGGTTCTGAATTTGCAAAAAAATGTATGCATGAGGCAGGAGTGGCCATTGTTCCAGGAACCGCATTTGGAAAAAATTGTAAAGATTACGTAAGATTTAGCTTTGCAGCCTCTAGCGATAATATTTCCCAAGCTCTGGAAAACATCAAAAAGATGCTAGGTTAATTGTTTTAAATCATAGTATATTTTTTCTATATAATTTAATATCATTATAGGGGCATATGAATAATCAAGTGCAGTCAGAGTTAAAAAAAATTTTTAATGGCAGGTTTTCTTTGTCAGAGTCAACCCGAGCTAACTATGCAAGAGGCGAAGATACTTATAAACCTGTTTTATCTCAAGCAGTAGTTTTTCCGGAAACGAATGAGGAAGTTTCTAAAATTCTAAAATTATGTAACGATCATAAAGTTCCGGTTGTTCCTTTTGGTACAGGGACATCTTTAGAAGGACACGTAGTGGGAAATGAAAATGGGATAACTATATCTTTAGAAAAAATGAACAAAGTTCTAAGCGTTAATCCAAACGATTTTGATTGTAGAGTCCAAGCAAATGTAACTAGAAAACAATTAAATGAACACTTAAGAGAAGATGGAGTTTTTTTTCCAATTGATCCAGGCGCTGATGCTGCATTGGGCGGTATGGCAGCAACTTCTGCTTCAGGCACCATGGCGGTAAAATATGGGACAATGCGTACTATAGTTACAGGACTAACTGTAGTTTTACCAAACGGAGATATAATAAAAACAGGAACTAGATCAAAAAAATCCTCTGCCGGGTATAATCTTACGAATTTATTTATAGGTTCCGAGGGAACTTTGGGAATTATAACGGAAGTTCATTTAAGACTTTCTCCAATTCCAGAAAGTATAATGAGTGCAGTTTGTTATTTTCCAAATTTAGACTCAGCTGTTTTAACAGCACAAGAAATTATTCAGTACGGCATTCCTATAGCAAGGATCGAGATGTTAAATAAAGACCAAATGGAAATTAGTATCAAATATTCAAAATTAGAAAATATAAAAGCTTCCCCAACTCTTTTTTTCGAATTTCATGGTAGTGAAGAATCAAACAAAGAATCAATAAAAATTGTTGAAGAATTATCAAAAAATAATGGAGGAAGTGATTTTAAATGGGCAGAGTCAACCGAAGAAAGAAATAAATTGTGGAAGGCAAGACACGATGTTTATTATTCCGTCAAAGCTTTAGGAAATAATATGAAAGTATATTCCACCGACGTGTGTGTTCCAATTTCAAAACTTGTTCAATGTATTTCTTGGGCCGAAAAAGAAGTTAAAAAAAAAGGTCTTATAGCACCAATGGTAGGCCATGTTGGGGATGGTAATTTTCACTCTATTATTTTGTATGATCCCAATGATGAACAAAAACAAAAACTAATAAGAGAATATAGTGATAACCTTATCGAAAAAGCATTAGAGTTAGAGGGAACAGTAACAGGAGAACATGGTATTGGATTGCAAAAAAAAAGTTATTTATTAAAAGAACATCCAGACAACCTGCCCACAATGAAGTCCATAAAAAGAAGCCTTGATCCTAACAATATAATGAATCCTGGCAAGATTTTTGATCTTAACTAAAAAATAATAAATAATGAAAAAAATCCTTATTACTAGGAGATTACTTAGATCTTGCGAAGATAAAGCTACAAAATTATTTGATGTAAATTTAAATTCAAATGATGAATTGTATTCTCAAGAAAGATTTCTAAAATTAAGCAAAGGTTGTGATGGAATTTTATCTTCTTTAACAGATAAGCTCGATGCAGATACAATTAATAAACTTCCAGAAACAATAAAAATTATATCAAACTTTGCTGTTGGATTTGGAAATATTGACGTAGAAGCAGCTAAGAAAAAAAATATAGCTGTTACAAATACACCGGATGTACTTACAGATGCTACAGCTGAAATAGCAATGTTGTTAATTCTTGGTGCATGCAGAAGAGCTAACGAAGGCATTAATCATGTAAAAAAAGAAAATTGGAAATGGTCAGCGGATTTTTTAATTGGTAAACAATTGACTGGTTCCAGGCTTGGTATTTTAGGCATGGGAAGAATCGGAAGAGCCGTAGCAAAACTGGCTAAAAGTTTTGGGATGGAAATTCATTACAGAAATAGATCAAGATTAAGTCCAGAAATTGAAGGAAAGGCGAAATATCATGAAAGTATAAAAAGCTTATTCTCAGTCTCAGATGTACTGTCTATTTGCTGTCCAGCAACAAAAGAAACCAAAAACATTATAAATAAAGAAACTTTAGAATATTTTCCAACTGGTGCAATTATTACAAATGTTGCCAGAGGCGATATGATTGACGATGAAGCTATGATTCAAGCTCTAATCAATAGAAAAATATATGCAATAGGTTTGGATGTTTACAAGGGAGAACCAAAAATTAATCCTGGCTATTTAAATCAACCTGCAGCATTTATTTTGCCTCATCTTGGTAGCGCGACTAAAAAAACAAGAACGGCAATGGCAGATTTAGCCATAGACAATATTGATGAGTTTTTTCGTAGTGGTAAATGCAAAAATATAATTAATTAATACAATCTAAAATTGAATCTATTGAATTTTTGTTTTAAATCATCGAGACTCTCAAACTCATTTGTGCTTAAATAATTCAACTAGTTAATTAACTATAAGGGGGACGTAATGTCTAAAACAGAAAAAACGTTGAAGAAAGCAAAAACTCTTTCTAGACGTAAATTCTTTAAAGCAGCAGCAGCAACCGGTGCAGCAGCGGCAGCAACTATTGCAATGCCGAATGTAGCATTTGGTGCTCCTAAAACTTTAAAGATGCAAGCAGCTTGGCCATCAGGAGCTAATATATTCTTCGAAATGGCAGGCGACTATGCAAAGATGGTTAGCGACATGTCAGGTGGAGAACTGAAGATTGATCTTCAGCCAGTTGGTGCAGTTGTTAAAACATCTGAAATCGGTCAAGCAGTAAGCTCTGGTGTACTTGATATGGGTCACTGGGTAACAGCTTATTGGTATGGAAAAAATCCAGCCGCTTCTCTATTTGGTACTGGCCCTTCGTACGGAATGTCATCTCAAGAAGTAATGGGATGGATGGAGTACGGTGGAGGTAGAAAATTATATAACGAATGCTTATCTAAAGTTGGATTCGATTATGTAGGTTTCTTCCATATGCCTATGCCTGCTCAGCCATTTGGTTGGTTCAAAAAGAACGTAACTAAAGTGTCTGATGTTAAAGGTATGAAGTACAGAACAGTTGGTCTAGCGACTAACGTGTTAACAGCGATGGGAATGGTTGTAAGACAACTTCCTGGTGGTGAAATTCAACCAGCTATGAAAACTGGTTTGATTGAAGCTGCGGAGTTTAACAACCCAACATCTGACTCACAGTTTGGTATGCAAGACGTTTCTAAGCATTATCACTTAGGAAGCTTCCACCAATCTCAAGAGATGTTTGAAATTCCCGTGAATAAGAAAACATTTAATGGTTTAGCGCCTAAACACCAAGCTATTCTAAAAAATGCTGCTTATGCTGCGAATACAGACAACTACTTTAAAGCATTAGTGAGATACTCAGCTGACTTATCTAAGTTGATGAACCAACACAAAGTTAATGTTTATCAAACTTCAGATGAAATCTTAGCTCAACAATTAAAAGGATGGGACAAAGTTATAGGTGACTTTGTTAAGAAAGATGCATTCTTTAAGAAAATTGTAAACTCACAAAAAGCTTACGCTAAAAGAGTAATGAAGTACTTACTTATGAACCAGCCTAACTATAGACTGGCTTATGAGAATGAGTTCGGTAATTTAGCAAAAGTTAAAATTTAATAGATTTTAAAAAAAATTAAGGGGGCTCTAGTAGCCCCCTTTTTTTATAGCAATTCCAAAGAAATTAGACTAACTTACTTTAATCTATGAGGGGATATATCCGGTTTGCTGATCAATTAAGTGTATCACTAGGTAAAGCTTTTTCTTGGTGCATAGTAATATTGATGGGTGGAACTTGTTATGAAGTTATCATGGCATATGCTTTTAATGCACCAACTCTATGGAATTTTGATTTTAGTTTACAGATGTACGCAGGAATTTTTATGATGGCAGGTGCTTACACTCTTTCAACAGAAGCGCATGTAAGAGGAGATGTGATTTACAGGCTTTTTCAACCTCGAACTCAGGCTTGGATTGACTTAATTTTATTTATAATTTTCTTTTTTCCAGGAGTAATCGCATTAGTTTTTTATGGTTACGATTATGCCGCTCTTGCCTGGAAGATAAAAGAAACTAGCTGGAATAGTCCAGCCCAAATTAATATTTATATGGCAAAAACTTTTATTCCGTTATCAGGTTTATCCTTAGTTATACAGGGTTTGAGCGAAGTTTTTAGATGCGTTATTTGTATTCAGACAGGACATTGGCCAGCTAGAATGGCTAGCGCCGAAGAAACAGAAAAAATTTTGATGAGAAAATCTCAACAAGAGGACCAAACAGATGTTATTTAGTTTAACAAATCCTGAAATTGCAATTTTAATGATGGGAGTTTTTCTGTTCGCAGTTCTTTTAGGATTTCCAATTGCATTTACTTTATTAGCTATGGGAGTGGGATTTGGATACTATGCCTACTTTGATCCAGCGCAGATGGAGCATCTGTTTGATAATAGAATTTTTACACTACTTGTTTCTAACACCTACACAATAATGGACAACAACGTTTTGACAGCTGTACCTTTGTTTTTATTTATGGGTTATTTAGTAGAACGTGCAGGAATTGTGTCTAAATTGTTTTTTGCGATTAGACTTGCTTCACACAGATTACCAGCTTCAATGGCAGTTGCTGCTTTAGTTACTTGCGCATTATTTTCGACAGCAACAGGAATAATAGGTGCCGTGGTAACTTTAATGGGACTACTTGCTTGGCCAGCCATGATTAAGGCAGGTTATGATAAAAAATTTGCATCAGGTGTAATATGTTCGGGTGGTTGTTTGGGAATTTTAATTCCCCCAAGCATTATGCTAATCGTTTACGCTGTTATTGCACAGCTATCGCCATTGAGATTATTTGCTGCCGCTATTTTTCCAGGACTAATGTTGGCAGGTCTATATATTATTTATGTAGTTATTAGAGCCTATTTCAATCCATCTATAGCACCAAAACCTAGAGAAGAAGACATACCACCTAGGTCTGAAATTATAAGAGAAGTTATAGTTTCGTTTTTACCTTTGTTTTCACTAATCATGTTAGTTCTTGGAACAATTCTAGCTGGTTTAGCTACGCCCGCAGAAGCAGCTGCTGTGGGTGCTTTCGGAGCTATTGTACTTTCAGTTTTTTACAAAACTTTAAAGTGGAAAAATTTTAAAGAGTCAGTTTTTTTAACAGCCAAGACTACAGCCATGATTATGTGGCTTTTCGTAGGTTCTTGGACTTTTGCTTCAGTATTTTCTTATTTAGGTGGACATGAAGTATTTGAACACTTCTTTAAAGCCATGGACCTTCAACCGTGGCAATTCTTGGTTATCACTCAAATAATTATTTTCTTATTAGGGTGGCCTCTTGAATGGACAGAAATTCTAATTATCTTTGTTCCAATATTTTTACCACTAGTTGAATTTTTTGGAGTGAACCCATACTTTTTTGCAATGCTAATAGCTTTAAATTTACAGACATCATTTTTAACACCGCCCATGGCCATGTCGGCTTATTATTTAAAAGGCGTGCAATCCAAAAATGTGGAACTACTTGATATCTTTAAAGGCATTATGCCATTTTTATTAATTGTTATTTTTGCAATGTTTTTAATGTATATGTTCCCTGGAATAGCACTTTGGTTACCAGAGGCACTTTTCGCAAACTAATCTAAGACAAATGATAGATATTATTTCACTTTCGGCTAATCAATTAGTTGAAAAACTAAAAAGCGGAGATATTTCATGCGTTGATGCATGCAAGGCCTATATCGAAAGAATTAATAAGTTTGAAAAAGATGTTAAAGCCTGGTCTTTTTTTGATAAAAAACTTTTACTAGAAAAAGCTAAAGAGAAAGACGAATACAGAAAATCAGGGAAGCCTGTAGGACCACTTCACGGTTTGCCTATCGGAGTCAAAGACATAATAGGGACTCAAGACATGCCTACTGAGTGTGGAACAAAATTAAGAAAAGGCATGTCCGAAAGTTCAGATGCTGAGGTTATTAATTTACTCAAAGTTGCTGGCGCTATAGTTATGGGCAAGACTGTAACAACAGAGCTTGCATATTTTGATCCAGGAAAAACAACAAATCCACATGATAAAACCAGAACTCCGGGAGGATCTTCAAGCGGTTCTGCTGCTGCAGTAGCAGCACACATGGCTCCTTTATCAATTGGCACTCAAACCAAAGGATCTGTAATCAGGCCAGCATCTTACTGTGGGGTGGTAGGATATAAACCGTCATTTGGCTTAATATCAAGAAATGGAATTTTAAAACAATCATCCAAACTCGATCAAGTCGGCATATTTGGAAAAAATGTTGAAGACGTTGCTCTTCTTGCCAAGTCTCTTATTAAAAAAGATCTTTATGACAAAGATACAGTTCATTATTCAGCTGACAATATGTTAGAGGAGTGTAGAAAAAAACTGTTATTTGATCCTAAGTTTATATTTTATAAAACTTCTAACTGGAAAAATATAGATAAAGATTCCCAAAAAGCTTTTGAATTTTTAATTAAAAAATTAAAAAAAAATATAGAAGTATTCGACGAACCTTCTTACTTCAAAGATATACATAAACATCACCAGGTCATGCATGAGACCGATATGGCAAACAGTTTTAAAAAATATTACAAAAATTCTAAAAATAAGCTTGGAAAAAAACTTGTAGAAGCTATCGAGCGTGGACTTAAATATTCTGCAAACCAATACACAGAAGCGAAAGACTTTATGGAGCAAAGCTACAGGTCTTACAGTGAAGTTTTTGAGGACTATTATGGAGTTATTACGCCAGCCTCTACCGGTGTGGCCGACAAAGGACTGAAGTCTACTGGCAGCCCAGAGTTCTGTACAGTGTGGACTTACATGGGTTTGCCCACAATCTCATTGCCTTTACTTACAGGAGAAAATAACCTACCATTAGGTGTTCAATTGGTGGGAGACAAGCTTGATGATCTGAGATTTTTAAGCACAGCTAATTGGCTAGAGAAAAATTGTAAGGATGATGAATAAAATAACTACCATAATCGGATGCGGCTTAGCCATAGCATTTTTTATTGGCTTAGCTACTACATTAACAAGATCGATGCTGATTGGTTTTAAAGATGTTCTTCCAGTTTATATCCTTATGGGCTTAGTAATTGTTATGATGCTTTATGAAGCCTTCTACGACAAAAAGTAATAATTCTTTTTTTCCTTACCTTCTGCTGCTTATTCAACCTATTTTTATGGCAAGCAATTTAGCAATTGCTAGGGGAGCCACCTCTTTTGTGCCGCCAGTTTCATTAGGATTTTGGAGATGGACAATTGTTTTTATTTTGTTGATACCATTTTTTTATAAACCGATACTTAAGAATATAAGATATTTTAAATCAGAGTTTTTAAAACTATTCTTTCTGGGATTTACTGGTTGCTGTCTTTGTAGCATTTTTCCTTACGTTGCAGGAAAAACTACAACCGTTTTAAATATGTCATTAATTTATACTTCTTCCTCAATATTCATAGTTATGTTATCGACTTTTTTTTACAAAGAAAAAATTACTTTTTTGCAATCATTTGGCTTTCTATTTGCCTTTATTGGAGTTTTGGTAGTTATATCTAATGGAAAATTAACTACTCTTTTAAATTTAGATTTTGTCGAGGGAGATATTTGGATTTTAGGTGCCGCAGTGTCATGGGCTCTCTATTCGGTTTATGTTTTGCATTGGAAGTCAAAGTTTGATTTTTTTACTAAATTTACCCTAATAGCTTTTTTTGGTTCTTTATCACTACTTCCTTTTTATCTTTACGAAACATTTTATCTTGGAGATAAGCTAACCGTGGATTCAATGTCTATATTTTGGATTCTGATTGCAGCTATTTCTCCCGGAATAATAGCTTTTACTTTGTATAGCAAAATTCAAAAATATTTAGGAGCTTCTATTACTGGATTCACTCTTTATTTGTTTGTAGTTTACGGAGCTTTTTATGGAATATTCTTTTTTGATGAAAAACTTTATATGTCCCACTATCTTGGGGGGATACTGGTTTTATTAGGTGTATATTTTGCAAAGAAAATTTAAATATATGTACACAGCAGTTACAACGATTATTTTATGTTATTTGTTGGTATTAGTTTTTGTATTTTTCTACCAGCGAAATCTTCTTTACCATCCGTTTGAAAATAATTATTCTAGCGATCAAATAAATTTTTCTTACGAAGAGGTTTTTATTCCATCATCTCATGGAAATAATTTAAAGGGATGGTTCCACAAAAAAGATCTGATCAATAAGAAAACCTTGGTTTTTTTTCATGGAAATGCAGGTGATTTAAGAAATAGGATTTACAAGCTTAATTTGATTAAAGATTTTGATATTAATTTTTTGATTGTTGCCTATAGAGGTTTTAGTGGGAATAATGGGAAGCCTACCGAAACAGGCCTGTATGAGGATGCTAGAAACACATTAAATTGGTTGGCAAAACAGAAGATCAAAGAAGATCAAATTATAATCTATGGAGAATCTTTGGGTACCGGAATTTCAATTGAAGTTACCCAAAATAAAAAATTTGCTGGAATTATTTTAGAATCTCCCTTTACGTCTATGGTTGACGCTGGAAAATTTTACTACCCCTATTTACCCGTTTCTTTTTTGTTAAAGGATAGATATGAAACCATAAAAAAATTAGAAAATATAAATATTCCTATTTTGGTTATGCATGGAAAAAAAGATAAAATAGTTCCTTTTCAAATGGGCAGAAAGGTTTTTGAAAATGCTAAAGAACCAAAATTTTCTTACTTCCCAGAGGATGACGATCACATGATGAATTATAATGAAAATCTTTTAGAAGCTTTAAGTAATTTTTTTAAATCTATTTAATTTCAGAACCACTTCGTGGGATAATTTCTTTTTAAAATAATTTTATTTATAAAAACAGACATCAAGATTATTGCAATAGCTCCAGTAATAACTGGAAACAAAACAAAATCAAAAGATACATCTGTAAATAAAACTACAAGAGGATTAGAAGCAGCTGGTGGGTGCATTATTTTAAAATACACCATTAGTGCTACCGCTACTCCTACCGACAAACCCAGTGAATAAAAAGAAAATCCAATTGTTTCATTAAAAATAATTCCAACTAAGACCGAAACCAAATGTCCAAAAAAAATATTTTTTGGTTGTGCTGTTTCTAAATTGTGAAGGACAAAAACTATAAAAACAGTTGCTCCAAAAGAAAACATCAACCACACTCCTGCAGATGTTTTTAAAGTTAAAAAAGCAAGAACTCCTATAACTATCGCTGCTGATATTCCTGATGCAATTGGTTCTATATTTTTTGGTATTTTCATTTTTTTTAATTTTTAACTAATATTTTAGCAAATTCGTTTGAATTAAAAGAGTGTAGATCACTTTCTTTTTCTCCCATACCGACTGCAATTATAGGTAAACCATATTTTTTGCATATAGCCAACAATAT
>Ga0208277_1001419_pt1 | contig 13884 bp, 8 predicted proteins | sample ETNtaG_5_FD_185782 | JGI IMG/M metagenome (GOLD analysis project Ga0208277, IMG submission 185782) | Marine microbial and viral communities from oxygen minimum zone, Eastern Pacific Ocean - ETNP201406SV205 (SPAdes) (version 2) | ecosystem: Environmental > Aquatic > Marine > Oceanic ...
TTCTATTTTGTTTATTTGCTGCGGGCTTAATTGTGATATAAGCTTTACAATATCTTTAAGTTCACTTCCATAACGTGGACCTAATGTCTTAAAGTTGGGACGGATATCTTTTACCAGTAAAGCATTTGCATCATTTAATAGCTCAACTTCTTTGATATTAATTTCCATTTTTAGTTGGTTAACTATTTTTTCAATTTTTGACCTTTCTTTTTGATTTTTAACTGGTATAATCATTTTTTGTAAAGGTTGACGCACTTTTATTTGTTCTTTCTTTCTAAGCGATAGTGCAAGTGATGTTAAATTCCTAGCAGTGTTAATCTGGTCTTCTAATTCAGTGTTTATAAATGAAGGATTTGCCCTTGGAAAATCCGTAAGATGAATTGATTTTTGTGGTTCATTAGTCAAATCCTGATATAGTCGATCCATATAAAAGGGCGATATTGGAGCTGAAAGCTGTGAAATTGTCTTCAAGCATTCGTAAAGAGTTTGATAAGCAGCAATTTTATCTTGACCGTATTCACCTTTCCAAAAACGCCTTCTACATAATCTTACATACCAATTACTTAATTTTTCTTGAACAAAATCAGAGATAAATCTGCAGGCTTTGGTGGGCTCATAATCTTCGAAAGCAATATCTACAGATTGAATTAAACTATGTAGTTCGGATAAAATCCATTGATCTAATTCTGCTCTTTTTTTAAGAGGAATTATGTCTTCTTCAGAAGGGTTGAACTTGTCTATATTTGCGTAAAGACTAAAAAAAGAAAATGTATTGTATAAGGTCCCAAAAAACTTACGTTGAACCTCAGCAATGCCTTGTTCATCAAATTTTAGATTATCCCATGGGTTAGCATTAGAAATCATATACCACCGTGTAGCATCTGGCCCGTATTTATCTAAAATTTTAAATGGATCAACTGCATTACCCAAACGTTTAGACATTTTTTGTCCAGTTTTATCTAAAACCAATCCGTTAGACACAACATTTTTGTAAGCCTTTTCACCAAAAACTAAAGTTGAAATTGCGTGGAGTGTATAAAACCACCCCCGAGTTTGATCTACTCCTTCAGCAATATAGTCTGCGGGGAATCGGCTCCCTTTGTCAATTAATTCTTTATTTTCAAATGGATAATGCCATTGAGCGTAAGGCATTGATCCAGAATCAAACCATACATCGATCAAATCTGATTCGCGATACATGGGTTCACCTTTACTGCTACTTAAAATAATTTCATCTACAAAATTTTTATGAAGATCTACAACTTCATAATTGTCATTTGTAAAGACTCCCTCTTCAAATTTTTGCAAGGGATTATTTTTCATTAACCCGTTTGATTTTGAAACATCAATTGCTTTTTTCAAATCACCAATTGATCCGATAACAATTGTTTCATTACCATCTTTAGTTCGCCAAACAGGAAGTGGAATTCCCCAAAAACGGGAACGAGAAAGATTCCAATCATTTGCATTTTCGAGCCAGTTCCCAAATCGACCTTCTCCAGTTGATTTAGGCTTCCAATTAATTTCATCATTAAGTTTTGACATCAGGCCACGTATTTTTGTTACCTCAATAAACCATGAGTCTAAAGGATAATATAAAATGGGTTTATCTGTTCTCCAACAGTTTGGATAAGAATGAATGTATTTCTCAACTTTAAATGCCTTATTTTCTTCCTTGAGTTGAATAGCAATTTCAACATCTGTAGAACGCTCAGGTATATTTCCTTCTGGGTAATAATCATTCTTAACAAAGCGCCCTCCAAGTTTTCCAACTTCTTTTCGAAAACGCCCTTGAAGATCCACAAGCGGTACTTTATTATTATTTTCGTCTATTACCAGTAAAGGGGGAATTTCAGGACTTGCTTCTTTTGCAACTTTTGCATCCTCTGCACCAAAAGTAGGTGCTGTATGAACAATACCAGTCCCATCTTCAGTAGTCACAAAGTCTCCAGAGATAATACGAAATGCATTTTCTGGATTTTCAAGTGGTAAAGGTGCTTCTGACCATAATTGTTCATATTTGATTTCTAATAAATCAGAGCCCTTAATTTCAACTTCTATTTTGTATGGAATTTTTTTATCCCCTGGTTGATAGTTCTCTAGTGTTTTCGCTGATTGGTAGGTGCTTCCAAAAAGATTTTTTAAGAGATTTTTAGCAAACAGAAGACGAACAGGCTCAAAGGTATATTGATTAAAAGTTCTTACCACGATATAATCAATTTTTTTACCAACCGTTAGAGCAGTATTTGAGGGTAATGTCCAAGGAGTTGTTGTCCATGCTAGAATATACAGTGGAATATTTCCCTTCAGTTTTTGTGGGAGACTTTTTGATATTGTTTTGAATTGAGCAGTAACAGTTGTGTCTGTCACATCTTGATAAGTTCCAGGTTGATTAAGCTCATGTGAACTCAAACCTGTTCCTGCCATCGGTGAATAGGGCTGAATTGTGTATCCCTTGTAAAGCAACCCCTTTTCATTAATTTTCTTAATAAGCCACCAAACACTTTCTATATACTTAGACGTATATGTCAAATAAGGATCATCCATATCTACCCAATAGCCTATTCGTTCGGTAAGTTCATGCCAGACACTGGTATATCTCATAACTGCTTTTTTACATGCAGTGTTGTACTCTTCTACAGAAATACTTTTTCCGATTGCTTCTTTTGTAATTCCTAATTCTTTTTCAACACCTAATTCTACTGGAAGTCCATGTGTATCCCAACCAGCCTTTCTGTGAACTTGAAAGCCTTTCTGAGTTTTGTAGCGACAAAATATATCTTTAATCGCTCTTGCCATAACGTGATGAATTCCTGGCATTCCATTTGCCGAAGGAGGACCCTCATAGAAAACAAAATCAGGGTTACCATCTCTATTAGAAACACTTAAAGCGAATGTGTCATTTTTCTTCCACTGTGCAAGTATTTCTTTTGATATTTTGGGTAAATCGAGATTTTTATATTCTTTAAATTTCACCTTTTCAATTTCTATTTGACTAAAGTTTCTTTTAGCTATTTTAAACCTAGTATACTCTCAATTGTAATTATGTGCGAAAGTAATTAATTTAAGCCAAAAAAAAGAAGGTCTTTAAAACAGTATGATGTTTTAAAAAGCTCTTTTTAAAAGTAAATATTAGCACCAATTTTAAAATTTCTTCCAGGAGCTGATATTCCAGAAGCAAAACTCCTGTAGTGGATATCAAAAATATTATCTAATCCGAGTCTTAAATTTATATTATTACTCAATTTAAATTGAGTTAGAATTGAAAATTCTGACCACGAAGGTGAGCCTGCATAGAGCTCTAAAGATTCCGAAATAATTGGGGTTTCTTCTAAACCATCCTCACCACCATTACTATAATCTTCCGGATCTTTACTTCCACTAAACTGATATCGGAGACTTGTAAACCAATTGTTTTTTTTATAAGTCATCAAAAGACCTCCAAAAACTGGTGAGATTGATGGTAAGGGTCCATATTGTTGATCTTTCAATGCTGTAATTAAACTCAAATCCCCTCTAAGCGATAAATTACTTGAAAGTGAAATATTTCCATCAAGTGAGGCTCCAAATAAATAGCGATTACCCAAGTTAGTATTGGCTTTGGTATTAACTTCAAAACCATTGTATAGAATCGTATTAAGATTTGGAGTTGTTTTATCAGCAAATATTATATAATCAGACCGTCCAATATGCCTTGAAATTAGAGTTGAAAAACCTCTTACTGAAAAATAGTTTTTTGCTTTTGAGAGATAATGTGTTACGCCCAACTCAAAATTATACGCGTACTCTGGGAACAAAAATGGATTTGGTACCACAAGATCACCTTTACTTTCTCTAATTTTTCCTACATCGTCAATATTTGGATTTCTAAAACCATTTGAAAAAATAGCATTTAACTGCGTCCTCTTACTTGGACGGTGAGTTAATGCAAGTGTACCGGTTAGTGCTTCGGAATCAAGGTTTACTTCTGAAAGAAGTGCATTTATATTATAAAACTCCTTCCAACTCGCATCTAATTTTGTACTTGTCAACCGTATTCCTGCGTTTAATGTTAGGCTTGGAGTTATATCCCAAATCCAATTTAAATAAATTGCAGAGCTCATGTATGAACTTCCTCTACTAGGATACCTAGTAGGTATTGGAAGACGAGGAGTATAAGCTGTTATTTGATTTTGTTTTAAAATTAAATCATGTTTAAATGCAAAAGAGCTTACATCGTTATGGACGCCTTCAAAACCATATGAAAAAGAGTTTTTTTCATTACGCTTGAATTCAAAATCACCATTAACACTTATGGCATTAACTTTTTCAGTCTGATAGTTTCGGGTTAAGCTCTCAAAGAATCTGTTTACTCTAGATTCTTCGAGATTTTGAAAGGCAAAAGTAATTTTACCTGAGTTTAAATATTTTTTTTCAGGGAAAATTTTAAGTTGAGGGGAAAATAAAAAACGTTTCTGGGGACCATAATACCATTCAGCATATCGAAGGGAATTATTTTTTTCTTCAACGAGTTTATCATATCTAGAAATATCAGAAGAGTTGGAATATTGAATGTTAAAGATCAATTGATTTTGATCATTAACTTGATATAAAAATTTTTGGAGTATGTCAACTTGATTGTAGTTTGTGTTTTTTTGAATTAAGGGATTTTCATTTTCAAGCGGAAGAGGGTTGTACGTATTTCGATTATTACTTGAGTAAAAAGGTGTTAACCCCCATGAATTATATCCGTGTCTTCTATTTTTACCCATGCGTATATCTCCAAAACCAGAATAACTTAAACTAGTCAGACTTGCCCATTTTTTAAAACTCAATTCTGTTGAAATCGAATTGATAACTGACATATTCGAAGATGAAAAGTCACTTGAAAACTGAGTTTTAATCTTTTCTTTGTTGTTAATAAGAGGGTTTCGGGTGTAGTAATGTATAACACCTCCCAAAGCGTCTGAACCATACCCCACTGAAGAAGAGCCAAAAATGATTTCTACCCTTTCAATGATATTAGGATGGATAGTTATTGCATTTTGAAGATGTCCACTTCGATATATGGCATTATTCATTCTAACCCCATCTACAACCAATAATAAGCGATTTGCTTCAAAGCCCCTAAGAATAGGACTGCCTCCCCCTCCTTGAGATTTTTGAATTCTAACACCAGGGCTCAATCCCACTAGATCAGCTCCAGTAGAAGGACTTTGAGTCAAAATTTCCTCATTGCTTATAACCGAAACTTTTTCTGCAATCTGCTTTCTCTTGGAAGCATTTCTAGCTACAGATAAAATTACTTCATCTAAGTCTTGATTTTCAGCTTGTAAATTTAGTTGCAAAGGGAATTTCGCATCGCTTTTTGGCATCTCAAAATTAATTTTTTTATATCCGTAATATTGAACGAAAATAACTTCTCCAGCAGAAAATATTGATAAGTCAGCTACTCCCTTTTGATTTGTTATTATTGCGCTAGTTTTAGATTTGTTATATAGAGCTACCCCCTCTAAAGGAAACTTCGATGCTTCATCGACAATGAAAATTTCTTGTCCAGAAACTGTTAGGCAAAAAAACAAGACAAAAAACGAGTTAAGGCGTTTTAAAAATTTCATTTAGAATTTCTGTTGATTTTGGAGGTTTAAATTGTTGTAAATGCAGTACGAAGTACAAGACAACTTTATCTAAAAGTTCAGCTTTTTGTTTTTTTGATGGTTTTATGTCCTTTAAATCATCAAAAGCCGTGCCCAAGATTATTATCCAATAACTTTTTATTGGCTCCTCAATAAAATTGTCGTTTGGCTTAATAAAGCTCATACAACCACTCTCTAAGTCAAAATAAGGGGCCTTTGAATTTGATATATTTGGATAAAACCCAATAAACTTAGTGAGTTCAAGCATCATTTTTATGTGAAAAACACCCAGATGATTCTGTGTATCTAACCAAATTAAGTTTTTTTTGATAAAAAGATAAAGTTTTGGATTAGGCCCCTGTTCTTCACGAAATATTTGAAGTAAGACTTCTGATAAGAAAAATACTAACGCCTTCTTACTAATATCATATGGAATTGAAGAATATGGCGAGTGAAGTTTAACCTCTTTCACATATCCTAAGCGATTTTCAGGATTTTTGGAAGCTTGTAACTCTAATAGATTAAGCGGTTCAAAAAAGGATTTAGAAACCTTTTTCTTTCCTTTTGATAATATTCCCTTAAGCATATAGGATTGAGTACCATATTCCAAAGTATAACAAGTTGAAATCAAACTACTGTCTCCATACTTAACAAAACCTATACTAATAGCATTTACCGTATCATTTTTATCAATAGCCACAACTTAAACCACACCCTGAGCTAGCATAGCATCGGCGACTTTTACAAAGCCAGCTATGTTGGCACCTTTGACATAGTCAACATAACCATTCTCATCCTTACCATATTGTAAACATGATTCATGGATATCTACCATAATGGACTGAAGCCTTTTATTTACTTCTTCTCTGGTCCAACTGTAACGAAGGGAATTTTGGGCCATTTCAAGTCCTGAAACGGCTACTCCTCCAGCGTTTGAGGCTTTTCCTGGAGCAAATAGCAATTTATTTTTTTTAAATAATTCGATGGCTTCAGGCGTGCAAGGCATATTTGCACCTTCTCCTATACAAAAGCAACCATTAGCTATTAATATTTTAGCATCCCTTCCATCTAATTCATTCTGAGTTGCACAAGGAAGGGCAATATCACAGGTAAGCTTCCAAGGAGTTTCACCAGCATGAAAAGAAGCTTTAGGATATTTTTGTGTATAGGTCACAATTCGTCCTCTTTTAACATTCTTTAGATCCATTATAAAAGCTAATTTTTCTTCATCTATTCCCTCTGAATCCCAAATATATCCTGATGAATCTGAAAGAGAAATTACTTTTGCCCCAAGTTGAATACATTTTTCGGTTGCAAATTGTGCAACATTTCCAGATCCTGAAATTGTAATTTTTTTCCCTCTCAAGCCATCATTTTTATATTTTAACATTTGCTCCGTAAAATATACAACCCCATATCCAGTCGCTTCGGGGCGAATTAAAGATCCACCAAATGAAGCTCCTTTTCCAGTTAATACTCCTGTAAACTCATTTTTGAGGCGCTTGTATTGTCCAAAGAGATATCCTATTTCACGACTACCAACACCAATATCTCCTGCAGGAACATCACGGTTAGGGCCAATATGGCTGTACAGCTCTGTCATAAAGCTTTGGCAAAATCTCATGACCTCTGTATCTGACCTGCCTTTTGGATTAAAATCCGAACCTCCTTTTCCGCCACCCATTGGTAGTGTCGTAAGACTATTTTTAAAGGTTTGTTCAAAAGCTAAAAACTTTAAAACACTAAGGTTTACACTTGGATGAAACCTTAGTCCTCCCTTATATGGTCCGATAGCTGAATTCATTTGAACCCTGTAGCCTCGATTTACTTGTATTTCTTCATTATCATCGATCCAAGCAACACGGAAGGATAATACGCGTTCGGGTTCTGCCATTCGAAGTAGAATATTTTGACCATAATAAATGTCGTGTTTTACAATATAAGGTATTACAGTTTCAGCAACTTCTGTTACGGCTTGCATAAACTCCGGTTCGTTCTGATTTTTAGCATTAACTTCCGCTATGAACTTAGAGATTATTTTTTTCATAAAAAAAGAAATTTTACCCTATCTAAAATAGTCACTTTTTTCCGATAATTAATGTTAGAAAAGAAAATTAACAAGACTTTCTACTTTAGATAATTTGTCTACTCCAATAGATTTTTTGTTAACACTCAATTTAGAATATTTTGATATGACAATGCTTTCGAATCCTAACTTCTCAGCTTCTTGTATTCGTTGATCTATTTTAGAAATCGGTCTAATTTCACCTGATAGTCCAATTTCTGCAGCAAAGCATTTTTTTTGAGATATAGGACTGTCATGATAGCTTGATAGTATAGCAGCTATAATAGCTAGATCAAGTGCGGGATCCTCAATACTAATTCCTCCAGTTATGTTGATAAAAACATCTTTACTACCAAGAGCAAAACCAGCCCTTTTTTCTAAAACAGCCAATAGCATATTTAATCTTTTGGAATTAAATCCGTTACTGCTTCTTTGAGGAGTTCCATAGACTGCAGTGCTGACCAATGCTTGGACTTCAATCATTAGTGGACGAACACCCTCTATTGTTGCGGCGATAGCGTGACCACTTAGAGAGCTTTCTTTTTCAGAAATTAGTATTTCGCTCGGATTTTTTACTTGCCTAAGGCCCTGAGAAATCATTTCATATATGCCAATTTCTGAAGTAGCACCAAAGCGATTTTTCTGTGCTCTTAAAATACGATAAATGTGATTTCGATCTCCTTCAAAATGTAAAACAGTATCAACCATATGCTCAAGAATTTTTGGTCCTGCAATAGCTCCATCCTTAGTGATATGACCGACTAAAATTACTGGTATGTTTGTAGTTTTTGCATACTGAATTAATTCTGCTGCAGAGGTTCGAATTTGAGAAACAGTACCAGCTCCACTTTCAATGTGGTTACTGTGTAAAGTCTGAATTGAATCAATTATAAGTAGCTGAGGGTCTATCTTTTGTAGTTGGTGAAAAATACTTTGAGTTTCAGTCTCACTTAAAACAAAGCAGTTATCTTCTGCTAAACCCATTCTTGTTGCACGAAGTTTGATTTGTTGCTGACTTTCCTCCCCAGAAACATAAAGAACTTTCATTCTTTGCTGAAGTGCAACTTGTAATAGCAGGGTTGACTTTCCAATTCCTGGTTCCCCTCCTAAAAGAACAACAACTCCAGGTACAAGTCCACCCCCCAAAACACGATCTAATTCCTGATCACCAGTTTCTATTTTTGGAATTGCATCTACGTTAATAGCATCCATTCGAACAGGTTTTGAAACCTTTGTTTTTTCATTTATAGCCCATTCCTTTTCAATTTTTCTTGACAGAATTTCTTCGGATAGAGTATTCCATTCCTTACAACCATTACACTTACCTTGCCACTGAGAATGCTGAGTTCCACAGTTTTTACAAAAAAATGTTTTTTTTATTTTAGCCATGGGTTTGCCTAGAAACTTGTTTTGCGATTAACTAAAGGTAGTACAAAAAAAGAAAGACTTCCGAATACTATAATCATTAAGGTTTGTGATGTCCATACTATCCATCCGAAGGCCAGACCAGACTCGTTAGAAATACCAAATGTTGAGAGCATTAAAGCTACCGAAAATGGATAAATTCCAATACCTCCATTGGTTGCCGAAATCGTTAGCCCTCCAATAACAAATGCCGGTAGTAAATCAACTATCCCTAGGCTTTCTGTTTCAGGGACAGTCCATTTAATCACATAAAACATGGCAACATACATAACCCATATAAAAATTGTATGTAGTACAAAGGCGCCTTTATTATTCATAGATTTAAAACTTAAAACCCCTTCGGCAAGCCCTTTAAAAAATATTCTTATTTTACTAATGAGCTCTGACTGGTTATATTTAAAAAGGTATCTAAGAATAATAAAAAGGAGAAAAACTGTCAAAAATGTAAATATCAAAGACGAAAGTGAAATTTTTTTTTCTTCAATAACTTGCCAAATTAGATCAAATTGGAGGCTAAGAGCTAATAGGATGAATCCTAAAAGAAAAATTAAGTCAACTAAACGTTCTATAATTATAGTTCCAAATGTTTTTTCAAAAGGAATATTTTCATAAGTGCTTAATGTTGTGGCTCTTAGGATCTCACCAGACCTGGGAATACCTAGATTTGCTATATAAGCAATAAGAACAGCTAAAGTTGAATTAATAAAACGAGGTTTGTATCCCAAAGGAGCTAATAAAAATTTCCACCTGTAAGCTCTTGAAAGGTGACTCATTACTCCAAATAAAACAGAAAGAATTATAAAACGAAAATCAGCATTTTTAATATATTGGAAGATTTGCTTTTTATCTTCTAATGAAGTTGAACGTGCCATTAAATAAATAAAGAAAAATCCAATTGTTAAGGGAACTATTACTTTAAGGAGAGATTTTAATTTTTTCAAAGTCTTATTCGAGTTGGTTAGTCAATTCGTTTGGAAAAATAACTGTTGGTTTAAATGATTTTGCACTTTTTGCTTCTATCTGACCATAGCTAATTACTATGATGATATCTCCTTTTTGAACTTTTCTTGCAGCAGGACCATTAATAGAAACTTCTCCACTGCCCTCTAAGCCTTCTATGACGTATGTTTCTAACCTTTCTCCATTATTTATATTTAAAATTTGAACTTTTTCACCTACAACGAGATTTGAAGCATTAATTAATTTTTTATCCAGTGTAATACTTCCAATGTAATTTAGGTCAGCATCGGTTACAGTAATTCGGTGAATTTTTGATTTAAGGACTTCAATTAGCATTGTTCAAAGTTATTATTTTCTATTCAATTCGATTGTATCAATAAGCCTGGTTTTTCCTGCAAAAACAGCTACAAAAAAACGATACTTTTTTTTAAACTCTAATTTTGAAACTGGAATTAAATCATTGATTGAAGCAACAAAAAAGTATTCCACCTTTAAGCAATGTTGTTCGACTTGTTTTTTAAAAAACACACTCATCTCAGATACATCACATTTGAGATATTTTTCATTCAAAGTTTGAAGAGTAGCATAAATTATGGGAGCAGCTTTTCTTTGCTCTTGATTAAGAAGGGAGTTTCTTGAACTCATTGCAAGCCCATCTTTCTCTCGGACTATTGGGCAGCCAACAATAGTAATATTTAATTTTTTTTGAGCGTTTAGATTTTTAATCATTTGTAACTGCTGAAAATCTTTCTCCCCAAAATATGCATTTTTAGGCTTAATATTTTTAAAAAGGGCTTCCACCACAGTCGCTACTCCATTAAAATGACCTGGTCTGAATTGTCCCTCCATATGAGTTGTAATTGACCCGAAATTGTATGATTTGCTTTTAATTTTTCCTGGATATAAGTCTTTATGATCAGGAGTATAAAAAATAATTTGATCAGAAAAAGAATCCAATAAAATCATGTCACCGTCTGGGGTTGAAGGATAGCTTTCTAAATCTATTTTATGATTAAATTGAGTTGGATTAACATAAATACTTATAACTACATAATCATTTTCTTCACATGCTTTTTTAACTAGAGACAAGTGTCCAGAGTGAAGTGCGCCCATTGTTGGTACAAGTCCAATACTTTTAGATCTTGATTTTAAGTATGCCCTAATTTCTTTAGAGGCTTTAAACGTCAACATTTAGGATATTATTAACGCTGCTAAAGTAGTTAGTTTTTAATTATATGTCTATTAATTTTGTATTTTTGCAAGACTTTTTTCCATGGAAAATTAGTTTATGAAAGACAAAAAAATATTAATTATTTCCTCAGAGGTAGTCCCCTACCTGCCTCAAACAGAACAAGCAATAAATTCATTTCAAATTCCAAAGGTAATAAATGAGTATGGTGGTCAAACACGAATATTTATGCCTCGATATGGTTTAATAAATGAAAGGAGACACCAATTACATGAGGTAATTCGCCTTTCTGGGATGAATTTAGTAATTAATGACATGGATATGCCACTCATTATTAAAGTTGCGTCAATTCCTAAAGAACGAATGCAAGTCTATTTCATTGACAATGAGGAGTATTTTAAGCGAAGAGCAATACTCCATGATGAAAAAGGGGGTGTTTTTAAAGACAACGATGAACGAATGATATTTTTTACAAAAGGGGTTATAGAAACTGTTAAAAAATTAAATTGGTCTCCAGATGTAATTCATCTCCATGGATGGTTTACAGCTTTATTTCCACTATATCTGAAGACTTATTTCGCAGACGAACCATTGTTTTTAGAAAGTAAGATTATTAGTTCATTTTATGAACCAGACTTCGATGGGAATATGTCAAAAAAGTTTTATGAAAAGGTAGCTTTTGATAAAATCAATAATGAATTAATTGAAGATTTAAAAAAACCAAATTTTGAGGCGCTTTCTAGACTGGCTATTAAAAATTCAGATGGACTTATTATTGCTTCAGAAAATTTACCTGACTCAATTGTCAATGAAATAAGAGGATGTGATAAACCGCATTTAGATTTTTCACAATCCAAGGATGAGGAAACATATATTGAATTTTATAAAAATAAACTTTAATAGTAAAACTTTTGAAACTGCCTTATTTCCATTTTTTTGTAAGAACCCTTACACTATTGCTATTTATTTCTTGTAATCAAGATTTTTATCCTGTTGGAGAGGTCCTTTTAACAGATCTTACTTTGGAAACAAATTCAAGATCAGTTCCTGCTTTTACTTTTCAAGAGAGTATTCAGGAAGTTGAATCCAATAGGCAGCCACTAGCTCAGTTGGGTTCTATAAATCATCCCATTTTAGGTAGAGCTGAGGCAAGTTTTATTACTCAACTCAATTTAGGTTCTGATCCTATTTTTGGTCAATATAGGCAGCAATTTGAGGATCAAGAAGACCAAACAGACATTAATCTCATACAAGAAAATGAAACAGTTAAAAGTGTTTATCTAGAAATACCTTTTTTTTCTAACACAAATGATTCAGATAATGATGGTGTAATTGACTCTCTTGATGCTGATCCTGAGGACCCTGATAGTAATTCAGACGATGATGAACTCACAGATATCGAAGAGTTTAGGTTAAGTTTAAACCCTTTGAGTTCAGATAGTGATGGAGACGGAATTTTAGATCATGATGATGAGGATAATGGCACATATCAGGCTGAAAATCGGGTCTATGAAATCGATTCTATTTATGGAAACAAAGATGCTAATTTTGATTTACAAGTCTATGAATTGACATATTACCTAGGTAATCTCGATCCTAAAACAAACTTTGAATCAGCTCAAATCTACTATTCAAATCGAGATTATTTTGATGAAGGGTATGTTGGATCGACCCTATTTAATCAAAATATTTCGTTAAATTTTGAAGAAATTCGTGTTAATTTCGCTGAAGACGACCCTGAAACAACAGATTTTGACGAAACAACTCGTGTTGAAACAAGATTATCTCCTCGTCTTAACATCGAGCTTGATCCAAATTTTTTTCAAAAAAAACTTATCGATTTAGAAGGATCAGATGACTTATCAGGGAGCAATGCTTTCAATCAAGTTATGCGAGGGTTAATAATAAAGGCTGATAATTTTTCAGATGACTTGTATATGCTTCTCGACATTCAGAATGCAGAGATAAAAGTTTTGTATGAATTTGATGATTACGATACAAACGGAACTGTAGAAGACTTATCAGATGACGAGATAAATAAGGTTGAAAAAGAACTTTCAATAAGTCTAGGGGGAATTCAAATAAACACATTAAAAAACTCAGCTTTTGAATCAGCTGTTGAACAGCGTATTCTATTATCAGAGAATAATAAGCCTACTGACAAGCTGTTTGTGCAGAGTAGCCATCTTCATGGAAAAATTAGATTGTTTTCTGATATAAATCCGGATTCCAATTCACTTTTGGAAGACTTAAGAACAGAAAGTTTTTTGATTAATGAGGCAAACCTAATATTTTATATTGATCCAGAAATGAATAAACTAGAATCACTTATTGCTAAGAGACTTTATTTGTTTAATTATAATTCTGGGGCACCATTATCTGATTACATTATAGATGCATCAGTATCTAATTTTGGAGCTAATTCCAATAAACAAAATTTTGGTGGAATTTTAGAACTTGACGAAAACAGCAACCCTTACCGTTATAAGTTTAATTTAACGAGCCATATTTCAAATATTATAAGAAATGACTCTGTAAATCATGACCTAGGATTAGTTGTTACTGGTGATATACAAAATCCATTTGCTCTTAAGGCTAGAAAAAGTCTTGATGAAGAAATATTTAACTAT
>Ga0208277_1001423_pt1 | contig 13875 bp, 10 predicted proteins | sample ETNtaG_5_FD_185782 | JGI IMG/M metagenome (GOLD analysis project Ga0208277, IMG submission 185782) | Marine microbial and viral communities from oxygen minimum zone, Eastern Pacific Ocean - ETNP201406SV205 (SPAdes) (version 2) | ecosystem: Environmental > Aquatic > Marine > Oceanic ...
AGCCCCAGCTAAGAAGACAGCTACTAAAAAAGCCCCAGCTAAGAAGACAGCTACTAAAAAAGCCCCAGCTAAGAAGAAATAGATGTCAAATGAATTAATTAATAAGCTGAGATTGGCGTTTAGTGTAATATTGATTTTGTCATCAATATTAACTTTTGCATACAGTTTTTTTTATGGAGAATCTTTTGACCAATATTTTTATTTAGCGATGATAATGATAGTTGGCGCAGTTTTTCATCTACAAAAAATTGAAGAATCAAAAAAACCAAAAAAGAAAAGGAGTAAGAAGTAGCATTTAATGCCCATGCATGTAAGTAATTATCTGAATAATTATGAAACATTTCACCTTTTTGGTGTCTCTCATTGGGTTTCAATTATTTTATTTTTTTTTATTGCACTTCTTTTGCCCTTTTTTTCTAAAAAATATCTATCAAAGTCATCTCAAAATATAATAAGCTATTTTTTGGTCTTTTTTGTTTTTATAAACTTTCCTATATGGGTAATTCTTGAAATGATAGCAGGATCATTTGACCTAAAGCTTCATTTACCTCTTCATTTATGTAGATTCGCCAATCTTCTGTTGCCGTTAGCTATTTATAAAAAAAATAACACTCTTTTTCAAATTTTGTTCTATTGGGGGTTGTCAGCTATGTTTCAGGCTATTTTTACTCCAGATATAACTCATGATTTTCCGCATTTTCATTATTTCAGATACATTGCAGCTCATCACTTATTAGTTATAACTATAATCTATTATGTTGTCGTTTTTGATTTTAAGCCAACAATATCAGGATTGAAAAAAGCATTTATAGCTCTAAATGCTTTTTTAATTGTTGCTTTAATTTTCAATATTATTCTTGAGGCAAATTATTTTTGGTTAATGGACAAACCTCCAGCTGGATCATTATTAGATTTTATGGGACCATGGCCTTGGTATATCTTAGTTGCAGAATTTGTAGCTTTGATGCACTTTTATGCTGCTTATTTTTTATATTGCGCTCTAAATATTCGGCTTAAAGTCAATTAATTTATGAAAATTATTATAACATTAATATTATCTGTCAATTTGTTTTCTCAGGTGCTTGAAAAACAAAATAAACTTTTGTGGGATGGAACCGATTGGAATAATATTGAAAAAAGAGCAAATGGAGGCACTAAGTCTATTTATCAAATCAAATCTGCTTACATAAGCGGGTTATTAGATGGAAGACTTTATTATTATTTAAAAGCTTGGGCAGAGAGCCGGGAATTTGCTGATAATTTATACACTGATAAGCTGGATTATTTAACCAACAAGGAAACAATTAGGCAATTAGATAGGTTTTATAGCGACATACTAATGACATATGTTCCTGTTGTTTCTGCGATTATAATTGTTCATATGGAGGCGGAACAAATATCAAAAAAAACAATTGATCTATACATTGATCAAACAAAGTTTTGGATTAACGAATTAACAATTAACATGGAAGAAGAGGGCATGCGAAATCTCTTGAAGCAGAAACAGAAAAAATATAGGGGTAATAAAAAATAAATTTCCAATTACAATTTTATTTTAAAAAAGATGACTGTTAAAAACTCTAAGCTTTCAAAAACACATATAATTCTTTTTTCATTAACGTTTTTGACTACTTTATTGGCTGGAGCGATAATGCAAGGTGTAAATATCCTTACTCACCCTGAAACTATTTTTAAAGGGATTCCGTTTTCAGTAACATTGTTGCTTATTTTAGGAACTCACGAGTTTGGCCATTATTATTTTTCACATAAGCACAAAGTTGAAGCTACATTGCCTTATTTTATTCCAGCTCCTCCTTTTATATTTTTAATTGGTACGTTTGGAGCTTTTATAAAAATCAAATCTGTGATCACAGATAGATCTGCTCTTCTACAAATAGGTGCTGCTGGGCCAATAGCGGGTTTTATTGTAGCAATACCATCGCTATTTATAGGTCTTAAACTATCTGATGTTTTTGATAAGTCGCCGGGTTTTAATGGAATAGTCCTTGGTGATTCATTATTAATGAAAATCATGATATGGATTACACATCCATCATTAAGTGAAAATCAAGACGTCCTACTGCACCCAATAGCATTTGCAGGGTGGATAGGGTTATTGGTTACCATGTTAAACCTGCTACCTGTTGGGCAGCTTGATGGGGGACATATTTCATATGCAATGTTTGGTAAAAAACAGAAATACATTGCTAGATTTTCTTTGATTTCGCTTGTGTTTTTAAGCTTTATTTCACTTAATTGGCTAATTTGGGGCCTATTGATCTTTTTTCTGATGCGCTCTACTAGTCACCCGCCAATTAATGATTTTAACAAACCTTTATCATTGGGGAATAAGGCTATAGGCTACTTTTGTTTATTTATATTCATCATTTGTTTTATACCAGCTCCATTTAAGCTTTGAAATATTTCTTAAGTATATTTTTTATTATTGCGATAAGCAATTCACAATCTCGAATTGGCGATTTTCAATCAATCTCGTCTTTTGCGAATGTAAGTAGCGCATTATTTTTAGATAGTGTATTAGTTGGAGTTTCAGAGTCTGGCTTAATTTTTTTAAATACGGAAGACGAGTCAATTAAAACTGTTTCAATTGATGAAGGATTATCCTATGTGGGCTTGACCCATATTCATAAAGATAGAAAGGATAACTTATGGATTGGATCAGACAAAGGAATACAGGTGTGGGATCCTCAAAAAAACGTTTTAATTGATCACTATGAATTAGATATTGAAGCTTTATCAGGTTTCGTTAATTTTGAAAATTTTATTTATTCAGCGGCTAAAATTAACGGTTTATGGGGAATAATTGAATTTAGGTACGTTGAAGAGAAAGTTTATTTTAGAGATTTTTATCAAAGACCAGATTTAGAAAAAATACATAAAATTTCTTTTTTTGATGATAAAATATTTGTTTTATCATCAAATGGCTTAATTGCGGGTAATCCTTTTCAAAGCCACATCTCGACATGGTCAAATCCTTTAGAGCAAATCAATGGGAATGTGATTGATTTTCAGGAGGACAATGGTAATCTTTATATTTTATCAAGTAGCGCTATTCACAGGTTTTCATTCGACTCAATATTGATAGCTATTATAGATAATTATGATTTTTCGCATATAAAGGGCTTGTCAGTTTCAAATAGTAATATTTTTGCCTATTCCAATACATCTATCTATCAGATCGCAAGTAAGGAGATTTCAATGATCTATTCGGATCAAAATTTGCAAATTAACGATATGGTAAAGTCTGATAATGATTTTTGGACAGCAACAAACTTTGGTTTTGGAAGAATTAATAATGGCATATATGATAGTTTTATTCATAATCAACCAATTATAAATAATTCTGATGCAATTGAGTTTTATAATAACAATCTAATCATGGCTAGTAATTATGGAATCGCAATAGAGGGCTGGGCAAACTATATAACCGCGTCTCTACCCAAATCAATTTCAAACAAATTTCAAATTTCCACTCTCTCTTATGATCTTGGCAAAAAAATATCTAAATCTTTAATTCGTGAAGATTTACTTTTCTTGGGTTTTACTGAATCGCAAACCGCAGGTATCATTTCTTTAGATATTACAAATAACCAATTCTCTGTAGTATCTAAATATTTTACACAAATTAGCCAAGATACATCTGATTTAAAATACAGTATAAGCGATATGGTTTTTGATAGGCAAAATAATCTTTGGGCCATATCTTCGGATAATTCAAATTATCCTTTGAGTGTTTTTTCAAAAAATCAAGCTAGGCACTTCTCTAGTAGATCACCTCAAAATAATATAATTGATGGAAATAAATCTATAATTGTTGATAATTATAATAGAATTTGGATGTCTTCTGCTTCTGGTTTGCTCATGTATAGTTATTCTGGAGATGTTTTAAATCCTCAAAGCGAAGAATGGGTGAATATTCCTGTGGTAGATGGTATTAACCGCAATGCATTGAATTATGCAGTTTCAACAAATAATACACTTTGGATAATCACAAATTATGGATTGATTTATAAAAAATTAAGAGCTCAAGGTGATCAGCCAGTTGTAGAAACAGGCCCTATAACAACCAGCGGGAGTATTAAGCCCTATTTTCAAAATGTGCCTTTTGATCAAAGCTCAAAAATATATTTTGACCCGAATGACAACTTGTGGGTTACATCAAATATGCGTGGACTTTTTGTATTGGATGAAAATAATGAATATTGGCCTTCATTCAATGGAATTAATATTTCTAATTCAAATCTATTATCGAATAATATAAGTGATATAAAATTTAATGATGATGGTTTAGCCTATATATCTACGGATTTAGGCATAAGTAAATTTAAAATACCTTATAAAAGTGAAATTAAAAAAACAAATATGATTACTATCTTCCCAAGTCCTTTTAAAATTCCCTCAAATCTTCCCATGGTAATTGATGGAGTTCCACAAAGAAGTAGTATTCAGATTATGTCATTAAATGGTAATAAAATTAAAACATTAAGCTCGAACGAAATGATTGGATATCAAGCAATATGGGATGGAAAGAATGATGATGGTACGTATGTTGCAAGTGGGGTATATTTAGTTTTAATAATAAATAAAGAACACAATACAAGTTCTATTGAAAAAATTGCAGTAATTAAAAATTGAGTCCAATTGCGAAGATTTTCAGAGTGACCTTAGGTATTATTTTACTTATTATAGGTCTTTTAGGTGGTCTAATCCCAATATTTCAAGGTTGGATCTTTGGCTTGCCGGGCTTGATGCTCCTAGGGAGCGTTTTTCCTTCTATTAAAAGAATGACTAGTAGTATTGTAAATAAAGCTAAGAAAAAAATTAAGCCCTAGTCTCTTGTTTGCTTATTTTTTTGATGCTGCTTTATATAGCCAGAAAATCGTTCCTAAAAATAGAACTGGACCTATAAGACTCATTCCAGATAGTTGAGGCCACCAATTTTTTTGGCCTGATATAAATATTGGAACAGCTACAAGAATCCCCATTAAAGCTTCTCCAGTTATAAAACCAGATGACATTAATAACCCTTTTTTCTCAGAAGCATCAGAGCCACCCGCTGATTTTCCGAAATGATTAATCATTCCTCCGATAAAAATAGGCACCGTTAATGTAATTGGAAGATAGATTCCAACCGCTACAGCTAATACTGGTACGCGGAAATCAGATCCAATTTTTTCCTGTCTAAGGTCTATAAGAATCAAAGCCACAGCAATTAAACCGCCAATATAAACAAACATCCATGGTAAATTTCCAGTAAAGACACCATCAGCAACTGATTTCATTAGCGTTGCTTGTGGAGCAGAAAGAGTGGGCGATCCAATTGTGTATGCAGTATGCAAAATGTCAAGTACTAGCCCAAGTACAATAGCAGATGATATCGTACCTACAATCTGCATTACTTGCTGCTTCCATGGTGTTGCACCAACGAGCTGCCCAGCTTTCAAATCTTGAAGGTTATCTCCGCCAATAGCTGCAGCACAGCAGACCACCGCGCCCACCATAATTGCGCTAGCGGCCCCTACTCCAGATCCAGTTCCTAATAATGCAAATAAAAGTATGGAGGTAAATAAAATTGTTGCGATTGTGACCCCTGAAATTGGATTATTTGATGATCCGACAACTCCAGCCATATAGGCTGCAACTGCAGAAAAAAGAAATCCAAAAATCATCATTACGATGGTTAAAAGTCCAGCAATAGCCAATGAATCAACAATATCAACATAAAGCAGAAAAACAGGTATTAATAAAACCAAAAGAGCTATACCTACATAATTAATTGGCATATCTCTTTCTTCTAGTGGAACTTCTTCGTTCGATGAATTATTTTTTAATGCATTAAGACTTGCCTTAACACCATCAATTAATGGCTTGAATAGCTTAATCAAAGACCACACGCCCCCAACAACCATGGCGCCTACACCAAGATATCGAATTTTAGAATTCCAGATATCCCAAGCAGAATCTAGTGCATCACCTTCAAACCCAACGATAGCAGAGTAGATTGGTATAGCAAATAACCATGAAATTAACCCGCCCCCAACTACTAGGATTCCTATATTTCTTCCAACAATATATCCTACAGAGATCAATGCTGGAGAGATATCTGTCCCGATTCCAAAGATAGAACCAAATAATGTGTTACTACTTCTAGATGCATTAATAACAGTTGCGCCAGCAATTTCTGAGCTCCATGCACCAAAACCACCTTGAAATAATTTCATCATACCACCAAATAGACTACTTAAACCAATTATCCTTAGACCTCCAGAACCATCATCTTTTCCCCCTTTTTTAGCTTCATCACCAGCTTGAAGAACTTCTGCTGTTGCTACACCCTCTGGATATTTTAGCTTAGCATTAATGATCAAAGCTCGTCTCAATGGCACTGTAAATAATACTCCAATTACACCTCCAACTGCTGCAATCTTAGCAACCTCAACATAATTAAAAGAATCCCAGTAACCCAAAAGCACCAAGGCGGGGATTGTAAATATGACACCTGCAGCCAGGGATTCTCCAGCAGATGCTGCTGTTTGAACAATATTATTTTCTTTGATGTTAGAATTTTTGAATAAAGATAAAACCCCCATTGAGATAACAGCCGCTGGAATAGATGCAGATACTGTCATTCCGGCAAATAGACCAAGGTAGGCATTTGCGCCAGCTAAAACCATAGATAGAATAACTCCTAAAAAAAGAGCTTTAATTGTAATTTCAGAATTATGATTATCAGACATATTGAACCTTAAATTTGAAAAAAACTATGATATACCAGTTTATAAAACAAGAATAGAAATTTTTTTGTTAAAACTAAAATATTTATATATTTTCTTGTGTCCTGGGGTGCTGTTATATAACCAGGTTGTAGCGGCTGAGATTAAACCCGAGTACCTGATCTGGATAATGCCAGCGTAGGAATCATAATTATGAACAAATTATTTATTTACCTTTTTTATTTTAGCGTTATATCAGCTCAATCCTTTCAAGTAAGTGGATTAGTTTTAGATAATCAAAACAAGCTTCCGATATCAGATGTAAATATCGTTTCAAGCGAGAATGGCGCATCTACAGATAATTATGGAAAATTTTCTTTTATAGCGCTTAAAGATGATTCGATTTCTTTTTCACATATTGGATATAAACCTATAAGGCTTAAAATTAGTGAAAATATGAACGTTTTTCTTCAACCAGTGTCATTAATTGGAAATTCAGTTGATGTTAGTGCCTATAGAGCTATTTCAGGCCTTACACCGGTTTCTTTCTCAACTTTGACTCAAAATGAAATAAGCTTGAAATATACAGCCCAAGATATACCAATGGTTTTAGCATCAGAACCAGGTGTATGGTCTTATAGTGAAAGTGGAAATGGAACCGGCTATTCTTATCTATCAATCCGCGGGTTTGATCAAAGTCGCATTGCTGTTTTATTGGATGGAGTTCCATTAAATGATAATGAAAGCCATCAAGTTTACTGGGTTGACCATGGAGATCTTTTAGCTGATACCAAGGATATACAGATTCAAAGAGGCATTGGTACTAGTTTATATGGGTCCTCCTCATTTGGTGGTTCAATAAATGTTAGAACTCATATTCAAAGTGAGGATAGAAATATTGAATTTTCACAGGGACTAGGAAGCTACAATACTTTAAAAACGCGATTAAAATATCAATCTGGAAGAGACTTGGGGGAAAACACCAGTATAGCTCTTAGAGCATCATCTATAGATTCTGATGGTTATAGAAAATTCCATGGGTCAGCCCAAAAAGGAATGTTTTTTGGGCTAGAGCATAGAGGATCAATTATAAAGAATCAATTCAGAATGTTGATTGGCTATGAAAATACACAGCTATCATGGGATGGTGTTTCTGGATTTATTAGCGGAGAAAAACAATCTGATATTGATGATCGAACAAAACGAAGAAATAGCTTCAAAGCTTATACGGATGATTTTTTACAGCAAATATATTCGCTCAATTCTTCTGCTAAAATAGGCAATAAAATTTCATTTCGAAATGTAACGTACTTAGTTAAAGGGCGTGGTTATTATGAAATTTTTAAATCAAGCCAAGATTTTTATTCTTATAATCTCGACATTAATAATATTATGAGTGATGAGGTTGAAAAATCAAAGAATTCAGACTTATTAAGGAGAAAATGGATTGACAATAGTTATTATGGATTTATTCCTATGATTACTATTTCTGATATGGATTACCGTTTGGATTTTGGAGGAGAAGTACGGTTTTATTCAGGGGATCATTTTGGTGAAGTTAGTCAGTTTTCAGATCCCTCACTCAGCGCAATGTTTAATGATGATTGGTATCGATATTATCAGTATACTGGTAATAAGAATATCCTTACTGCATTTACTAGGTTAATTTGGTCCCCTTCAAATCAGCCATTTGCAGTTTCTATTGATTTGCAAAATCAAAATATTAATTGGGATCTTAATCAGAAAAAAATTGGTCATGCCGCAGGTCATCAATTAACTGCAAATTGGAATTTTTTTAATCCCCGAATCGGATTAGTTTGGGAGCTAAGCGACTCTCTAAGTTGGTTCGTAAATACTGGCAAAGCACAAAAAGAACCAGCAGATAATCAAATAATTGCTGCCGATGACATGTTTAGTGCACCAGTAATGGCTGCAAATGAAGTAGTATCAGATATCGAATTAGGAATGAATTTTACTTTTAATAATGGATACGCAAAAATAAACGGCTATAGGATGCTGTATCTTAATGAGCAATTAAAGAGCATTAACCTTTCTCAGGAAGGTGAATATTCTTATTACGCAGCTGATTCTACAACCCATAGTGGTTTTGAATACGAATCAAAGTTGTTTATTGATAGCAAAACAATTTTAGGTATTAATGGCGCTATTCAGATGAATGTATTTAATAATGGTAATTTCATACCTAATACCCCATCAAGCATGATGAATGTATCATTAAGTCGCAATTTTTCCGATAATTTATTATTATCTGCTCACTATCGAAAAATAGGAGGTATGTATATAGATAATTATAATTCTGAAGATGGATATATTAATAGTTACGGTGTTTTTGATCTAGGCGCGCACATTTCATGGAAGAAAGTCAAAGTCTCATTAAAAATTAACAATACTCTTAATAAGCTATATTCGACATACGGTTATAGTTTTGATTATAATGGTTATAATGCTTTTTATTGGCCAGGGGCAGAACGCAATTCGTTTATAAATATTTCCTATAAAATATAAAATTATTTATGATATTTTTTGTTTTGAAGAATTGTGAAGGCCCTGTAAAGTTGTTCTAGTAAAAATAGCTGTGCCATTTCATGGGTAAAAGTCATTGAAGATAATGCAATAATTTGATCACAGTTTGCTTTTACCTTAGAGCCTATTCCTTCAGCCCCACCAATAACAAAAGATATTTGATTATTAGGGTTAGATAGTAATTTTGCAAAATCCTTTGAACTCATAGCCACACCATCTTCACTTAAAACGAAATTGATGCCTTTATTATTTTTTATGTGATTTAGTATTTTGTCGTTTTCAAATTGATTTGTTCCGCTTTTAAGAACAACTTCTTCAAGTTTTGCATAGTGTTTAATTCTATTTTGGTAATCAAAGCATAATTTTGCAATATGCTTGTTTTTAGTTTTTCCAATAGATATGAGTTTAATTTTCATTTATAAAATATTACCGATTTATAAATGCTAATTTCATTTAACTTTATAGTGTTATGCCAACAAATAAAATTCAAAATAAAAGATTATATTTAATTGATGGTTATGCAATGCTGTACCGTTCGCACTTTGCATTAATTAGAAATCCATTGATTAACAGCAAAGGCATGCATACTTCTGCGCTATTTGGTTTTATTAATCAAATAATGAAGCTAATTAACAATGATAAGCCAGATCTTATGGTAGCTGCATTTGATACGTCTAAGAAAACATTTAGGCATGAAAAATATCCAGAGTACAAAGCCACAAGAGAAAAGATGCCTGAAGAAATGGTTGGCCAGCTTCCATATTTATGGAAAATTTTAAAATCTATGGGAATCCCAACTCTTGAACAGCCTGGATTTGAAGCTGATGATATAATTGGGACGCTTGCTACAATGGCATCAAAAGAAGAATTAGATGTATATATCGTAAGCGGTGATAAAGATTTCATGCAATTAGTTAACGAAAAAATATTTTTATATGCACCATCTGGAAGACAGTCTGATATAAAGATTTATGATCGCAATGGAGTTATTGATAAATGGGGAGTGCCACCTGAGAAAATAATTGATCTTTTGGGATTAATGGGTGACTCATCAGATAATGTGCCTGGGGTTCCAGGTGTAGGTGAAAAAACAGCCGTTAAGCTTATAAATGAATATGGCTCTCTTGAGGCTTCTTTAGAGCATGCTGATGAAGTAAAAAATAAAAGAGCTCGCGAAGGTTTACAAAATGCGAAAAGAGAGGCTTTATTAAGCAAAGAACTGGTTACGATTGATACTGATATGGATTTGGACATCGATTTTTCGACTTTAGAAACCAATGATATCGATAAAGAGTCATTGGCTGATATTTTTCAAGAACTTGAATTTGAATCACTACAAAAACAAATAATTGGAAGTGAGGGAGTGGTTCAAAAAAAGAAAGACTTACCTAAAAAGCACTATAAAACGCTTTTTAAAGATGATGAGATCGTGAGCTTTTTCAGTTCAATTAAAGAAGGTCAATGGCTTTCATTCGATATTGAGACCACCTCTGTTCAGCCAATGAGCTGTGATATTGTTGGGTTTTCATTTTCAATTAAAGAAAATACCGGCGTTTATATCCCCATACATTGGCCTGAAAAAAAAGACTCTCTTTTTGATGATTACGTTGGACAAGTAATTGAGTTGATGCGTCCAGTTATGGAAAATATCGCAGTTCCAAAAACCGGTCAAAACGTGAAATTCGATTCATTGATTTTATTAAGACATGGATTGAAAGTTGGGGGAATTAGATTCGACACCATGATAGCTGCACATTTACTTAAACCGGAGATAAGAAGTCTTAAGCTAGAAACACTTAGCCTTGATTATTTAAACTACCCAATGGTCCCAATTGAAGATTTAATTGGAAAAGGAAGAGATCAAATATCAATGGCTGAGGTTGATATAGAGAAAATATCTTTTTATGCTTCTGAAGACGCTGATATTACTTTGCAATTAACCCTTATTTTTGAAAAGAAACTTAAAGAAGAAAATCTATCTAAGTTCTTTAATGAGGTTGAAATCCCCTTATTGCCAGTATTAATTGAAATGGAATTTAACGGCATGTATATTGACTCTGATTTACTTAAATCTATGTCTGATAAAATTGGTAAAAAATTAGAGAACCTTGTTAAACGTATTTACAAAGAATCAGGCTTTGAATTCAATATTAATTCAACGCAGCAATTAGCAAAGATCCTTTTCGAAGTTAAGGGTCTTCCTGAAATTAAAAAAAGATCTACAGCAGAAGATGTCCTTGAAAGACTTAAAGGTCAACATATTCTTCCTGAGCTAGTTTTGGAGTATAGAAAACTAAATAAATTAAAAAATACCTATATTGATGCACTACCAGAGCTTAAGATATCTTCAACAGGTAGAATACATTCTACGTTCAATCAAACAATTACGGCAACGGGTAGACTTTCTTCCAGTAATCCCAATTTTCAAAATATTCCAATCAAAACTGAAGAAGGTCGTGAAATAAGAAAAGCATTTAAATCAAACAATGAAGATTGGGTAATATTTTCTGCTGATTATTCGCAAATTGAATTAAGAATTATGGCCCATCTTAGTCAAGACAAGTCTCTTGTAGATGCTTTTAATAACGGTGAAGACATTCATTCAAGGACAGCTGCAGATGTTTATAATATTTCAATTGCTGATGTTCAACCTTCTATGAGAAGGACTGCAAAAATTGTTAATTTTGGACTATTATATGGTGCAGGACCTTTTAGAATGAGCCAAGAATTAGGAATTTCACAAAAAGAGGCAAAGGTATTGATTGAAAAGTATTTTGCTACTTATTCTGGAATTCAAAAGTATGTTGAAAATACGATGGAGAATGCAAAGAAAAATCGTTTTGTAAAAACATTACTAGGTAGAAAGCGTCCTGTTTGGGATATAGATAGTAGCAATCATCTGCATCGTGAAGCAGCTAAAAGAATGGCGATAAATATGCCTATACAAGGAACTAGTGCAGAGATGATTAAGATTGCGATGACTTCTATATCAAATTATATGAATGAAAATAAGATGGAGTCTAAATTGCTTCTTCAGATACATGATGAATTGGTTTTTGAAGCTCCAAAGAGTGAGCTTGAAGACTTAGAGGGTATGGTAGTAGACAAAATGATTAAAGCCCTCCCTATATCGGTTCCTGTTGAAGTAGATAGTGGCTACGGTCAATCCTGGTATGAGGCTCATTGATGGAAGCAAGCATTACATTAAAAAAAGTTGGGAAACTGGTAAATGATAAAACGATACTCGCCGGGTTGAATTTTGGCATAGAAAGAGGTTCTCTTGTTGCAATTATTGGTGATAATGAAGCGGGTAAATCTCTTTTATTAAAAGTTATTTCATCTACAGAATATCAAGAATATGGTCAGGTTTTCATACATGGTGTAGATTCTAAAAAACGTCGATCAGATGTAACAGCAAAGATAGGTTATATGCCTCATGAGCTTGACCTAGACCCATGGCTAACATTGGAGCAAAATATAAGATTTTTTGGACTCCTTCATTCTGTAAGTCTTGAAACAATAAATACAAGAATGGTGCAGTATTCCCGTGATTTACACATTGTTCCTTATTTAGGCAAAATGGTTAAGGATATTTCACCAGGAATTATTCGAATGGGTATGATTATAAGAACTCTTGTGCATGACCCAGAGATTTTGATTTTAGATGACCCAACTGCATTTATGGATGCAGAATCCTACAGACATACTTGGGATTTATTACTAAGGCTAAGAGGAAAAAAAACAATTTTATATGTTAGCCAATCTCTCCAAGAAGTTGAAAGCGCACATGACAGAATTTTAGTTTTAGAAAACGGTCGTATTGCATTAGATGGTAGCCTTGATCGTTTGCTCGGAAGCACTTTTGAATTTCATCAATTTCAAATAGAGTTTGATGAACTAGATGATGATTTATTTAAAAAGCTTTCAAAAATACCACATGTGAAAAATCCTTCAAGGGTTGGCCATAGCTTGCATTTCTATGGAAGAGAAAGAAATGTATTTTTTGAAGTGCTGAATGTTGCTTCTTCATCGAAAATGAAAGATATAAGGATTAAGAAGCTAGGTTTGCAAGACTTAATGGATGCTAAATATGCAAAGGATGGAATACATTGATTAAGGCACTTATAGTTAGAAGATTTTGGTTGTTAAGGAATCGCTTGGTTATTACTATGCCAATAATTATTCTTGCTCCAATAGCATTTCATGCTTTTTTATCCTCTGTTTTAAAGAGCATATATTTTTCTTCTCCTAATAGTATCCCAATAGAATTATGGCTTATTCCAGGAGTAATTTTTAGCTTCGGATCATTAACTATGCTTGCAATATTATATAGAGATTTATTTAATCCTCAAAGCAATCTTCAATTCTTAAAGCTATTGTCAATCTCACCTAATAGTAAATTTAAAATTATTTTGGGAATCTTATTTAGTTCTCTTGTAGAGTGTATATTTTACAGTATTATCTCAACTTTAACACTTTTCATCTTTACACCTCAGTCGTTTTCTTTTTCAGGGTTTCTATATATTTTATTCTATTTAATCTTTTACCTTAGTCTCTTTGGAAACTGTATAATTACATTATCTATTTTTGTGCAAAG
>Ga0208277_1001424_pt1 | contig 13875 bp, 9 predicted proteins | sample ETNtaG_5_FD_185782 | JGI IMG/M metagenome (GOLD analysis project Ga0208277, IMG submission 185782) | Marine microbial and viral communities from oxygen minimum zone, Eastern Pacific Ocean - ETNP201406SV205 (SPAdes) (version 2) | ecosystem: Environmental > Aquatic > Marine > Oceanic ...
GAGGTAGATCGTAAGATCAACGGTCTCGATGGCATAGAAAATGTCGCAGTTGAACTGGTCTGGGAGCCTATGTGGACTAGAGATATGATGAGCGAGGCAGCACAACTTGAACTTGGCATGTTTTAATGGCCATATTAAAAAATTCGATAAAATCAGATTTCCCAATATTTAAAAACTCAGATCTTGTCTATCTAGATAATGCATCCACCACACAAAAACCTCAGCAGGTCCTTGACGCTGTCATGTCAATGTATACTGATTACAATGCAAACGTACATCGAGCATTATATGACATAGGGAGTAAGGCCACAGAAAAATTTGAAAATTCTAGAAAAACTATATCAGACTTCATTAATGCGACCTCAGAAAAAGAAATCATATTTACAAGCGGAACTACCGAGTCAATCAATCTCCTGGCACATACTCTGGGAGACTCCCTTGGGCCAGGAGACGACATTATTGTTTCTGAGATGGAGCACCATGCAAACCTAGTCCCATGGCAAATGGCATGTGATCGAACTGGTGCAAGACTTAAGTTCATTCCTATTGATAGCAAGGGTGAGCTTGACCTATCTGACCCTGAAAAATATTTTACACGATCTACCAAGATCATTTCACTCACACATGTCTCAAATGTGCTTGGGACCATAAACCCTATTAATGAGATTGCAGTCATTGCCAAGGAAATAGGTGCTCTATTCATTGTTGATGGTGCACAAGGAATACCACACCAATCTATTAATGTTCAGGAGCTGGGTTGTGATTTTTACGCATTTTCTGGACATAAAATGCTAGGGCCGACTGGCATTGGTTCCTTGTGGGGCAGAATGGAATTACTTGAAAAAATGAATCCATTCATGGGTGGCGGTGAAATGATTGAAAATGTTTCCATGCAATCGTCCACTTGGAATCAAGTCCCATATAAATTTGAAGCTGGAACACCAAACTTTGTACAGGCTGTTGGATTGGGCACAGCAGTTGACTATCTAAATGACCTAGAAATGGATAGGGTAACTAAGCATGAGAGAGAATTAACAAATTATGCTCTTGGAAAGATGTCCCAAATTGAAGGCCTCAGAATACTTGGCTCACCCAAAAATAGAGCAGGTGTAATTAGCTTTAATATCGATGGAATTCATGCTCATGATCTGGCACAGTTCTTGAATGAAGATAAAATTGCAATCAGAGTTGGTCATCATTGTGCACAACCCCTGCTTGCAAGTCTAAATGAAAGTTCTGTGGCACGTTTAAGTATTTATATTTATAATGATGAATCAGATATTGATACATTTTGTAATTCATTAGCGACTATAAAAGATTATTTTTAAATGGAAACAGTATTGCTAGATAACTTTCTTGATGATGGAATCATTCGTGAGAAATCATTTCGCCAACAAGTTGACCAGCTTGACCTAAACCAATATAAAAACAAAAAGGTTATTATCAAGGGTTGCGCAAGTGTCACTGTCCCTACTTGGGCATATCTTATCCTTGTCGCACAAGTTGCACAGGTAGCGAAAAAGATATACTATGGTGAGCCACGATATGCAGTTAAAATATATAGCAAGAGAGAAAACAAAGATGACTAAGGAACGAGTCAGTTGGGAAACTTATTTCATGAATATTGCGAAAGAAGTATCTACTCGATCCACTTGTGACAGAAAACATGTTGGAGCAGTAATTGTTAGAGATAAAACACTATTGTCCACCGGCTACAATGGAAGCATTAAAGGCCTCCCGCATTGTAATGATGCAGGTTGTGAGATGGTTGATGGACACTGTATTCGTACATCACATGCTGAAGCAAATGCCATTGTCCAAGCTGCAAAAAATGGTATCAAAATTGATGGCTCTGAAATCTATGTAACCGCATCTCCATGCTATAATTGTTTTAAATTGATTGCGAATTCTGGAATAAAGGTCATTTTTTACAATGAACTTTATCGTGATGAACGAATAAAAAATCGAGCTAAGGAAGTAGGTATCGAACTAATCAGTTTAGAGGATTAGACACAAGAATCATTTATGAATGTCCGAAAAGTAAATTATGGAGACACCAACGCCCCCTCTGAGTTTACCAAGTCATTAAAGCAAACTGGGTTTGGAGTTCTATCTGATCATCCAATTGATAAGAACCTCATTGATAATGTGTATAAGGAATGGAGTGACTTTTTCAATTCAGAAAATAAGAGTAGATACCTTTATAATGAGGTCAATCAAGATGGCTATTTCCCTTTCCAAACTGAAAATGCCAAAGGCCAGACCCTAAAAGACCTAAAAGAATTCTACCATATATACCCATGGGGTAAGTATCCAAAAGAAATATCTGATACAACAAGGATTCTATTTGATCAATTGCTAGAACTCACATCTACCCTTTTGGAATGGATCCAGGATCAGACTCCAATTGATATAGCTTCAAAGTTTTCAATGCCTCTTAATAAAATGATCGAAGACAGCAAAACGAACCTTTTAAGAATAATCCACTATCCCCCTCTAGATGGTAATGAGCAAAAAGGTGCAATACGTGGTGCAGCACATGAAGATATAAACCTCATAACTGTACTTGTAGCTGGAACGCAACCAGGTCTACAAGTTCAAGATACTAATGGGTTTTGGCATGACGTATCTTGTGACCCCGGATGTCTTGCAATAAATACAGGAGATATGCTGCAAGAAGCCTCTGGAGGGTATTACCCTTCTACAACCCATCAAATTATCAATCCTGGGGGTACCATATCTAATGTTAGTCGATATTCAATGCCTCTTTTTCTTCATCCTAGAGATGATGTTCAATTATCTGATGAATATACCGCTAGGGAATATCTTGATGAGAGATTGGAAGAGATTGGTTTAAAAGAATAGTTATATAGAACGATATTAATGGCTAAGGGAAAATGAGTTAACCCAAACCTTTTGAAACCATTTCCGCAATGTCTACAACTTTTATATTTTCTTCATTTCCTGTGGTCTTCACACCATCCTCTAGCATAATATTGCAAAAGTTGCATGCTGCAGCAATGGTTTTTGCATCTGTATCAACTGCCTGATTTACTCTGTTCTGATTGATTCTATCTCCTGTTTTTATCTCATACCACATGTTGCCGCCACCCGCTCCACAACAAAAACTCTCTGACCTGGTTTGTTTCATTTCTTTTATACTGCCTTCCTTGAGTACAGACTGCAGTACATTTCTCGGGGCATCATATTCATCATTATGTCTACCCAAATAACAAGGGTCATGAAACGTAATGTCTTCATCGATATATGGTTTTGGTTCTATTTTCTTTTCTTTTATCAATTCATCAATGAATTGTGAATGATGAACCACATCAAGCTCAATTCCCATTTCCGCATAATCATTCTTTAGAGTTGTAAAACAATGAGGACACTGAGTAACTATTTTTTTAAAATCATATTGGTCAAAAGTTTCTTTGTTCTGCTCAGCCATTGTCTGAAAAAGGTATTCATTGCCAATCCTCCTTGCAGAATCACCGGTACATGTTTCTTCATTTCCAAGGCAAGCATAGTCTACACCAGCCTCATTCATGATGTTTGCAACTGATTGAGATATATCCCTACCTCTTGAATCATAGGCTCCACTGCATCCAGCCCAATATAATACATCTGCATTCTTCTTTTCACGCATCAATGGCACATCAAATCCATCCATCCAATTTTCTCTATCTTGAGGTGAAAGGCCCCAAGGATTTCCATAGTTCTCCAGTTTCTCAAAGGTCTCCATCGCATCCTTTGGAAATTTTGATTCCATCATGACCAGGTCTTGCCTCGCCCTTAGAATATCGATCATAGGCTCATTACCTACTGGGCAGACCTCTACACAATAGCCACAGGTCGTACAACTCCAGGCGGCTTCTTCAGTCAACATCCACTCTGTCAGAGCCTTATCTATAGATTCTCCATTTGCTAATGATGAGATATTCTCATTAAGAAAATATCTCTTGTTTATCTCCATAGCTGATGGAGATAATTCCTTACCGGTCTCGTATGCTGGACAAGCATCCTGACATCTACTACATTGGATGCATGCATATCCATCCAATAATTGAGTTTGGGGTAGATGTTCAATCCTTGAGGCACCAAATTGTTCGATATCTTCATTCTCAAAATCAATTGTCTCGATCGCTGCCATGGATTTTCTGTCAACCGAGGCCATGATATTCAATGGCCCCATAAAAAGATGTGCATGTTTGGAAAATGGAAAATATGGTAAAAAAGCCAGAATAAGACCTAAGGCAAGCCACCAAGTAATATGCTCCATCAAATGAAGAGTACTCACAGGCATGCTTGACCACATACTCGCAACTAGATTAGCAGCTGGTTGACTCCAGTCGGGACCATGGATCGCTATCTCAAAACTTGCAGATAAGAATCTTGATCCAATATGAATAATAATGAATGCCCCAACAATAAAAGAATCAATCCGCATTCCTTTTTGTGCCTTATCTGATATCATTACAGGCTGTTTAATAATGAGCCTATCATCTTTCATAAAAAAACGACGCACTAAGAAATAAAGTACCCCGATTAAAACAAGAACACTAAATATGTCAACAAATAATCGGTAGACATCGCCAATCGTATTATTAGGAAGAAATTTAAAATTTGGAATAAATCCATAGAGGACATCAACAATATTCACTATCAGATAAAGTGTAAACCCCCATGCCACTAAGGCATGCACAAATCCAATAAATGGACGAGTTTTAAAAAGAGTATTCTGACTGAAAAATACTGTTAACCCAGTTTTCCAATTTTTAAGAACGTCTTTCCATATAATCGGAATTGTCCCAGTCTGTATGACCTTAAACATTTTTCCAAATGTGACGTATGAGGCTCCAGCAGACCCCAATGCCAACAGTACAAATATTATTTTTTCAAGATTGGATAACAAGTATTAGGATTGATCTAATGCTTCGATGAGCTTGGGAACGATCTCTAGAACATCACCAACAATGGCATAATCAGCGATCTCAAATATTGGAGCATCAGAATCTTTGTTGATCGCCATGATGCTCTTTGCTCCTTTCATGCCAACGACATGTTGAATGGCACCTGAGATCCCAAGAGAAAAGTAAAGTTTTGGAGCAACATTACTGCCTGAACTACCAACTTGCCTAAATGAATCTATCCACCCTGAGTCAACTACAGGACGGCTTGCCGATACTTCTGCACCCATTGTCTTGGCAAGTTCAAATGCTAGTGGGACATTCTCTTCTTTTTCAATACCTCGCCCTACAGATACAAGTATCTCTGCACTCTCAAGGTCCACATCTCCCACTGCTTCTTGGAATGGTTCCTCCGAAGTAGAACGTACATTAGTAGGGTCAAGCTTTGCATCAAAGGCCTCAGGTTGACAAGACCCTGACCTTATATCTTCTTCACTAAATGCCGCAGACTGAAAACTAAGAATCAACTGGCCTGATGATGATGATATCTTAGCGTTGAGCTTTGAATTTAGAATCTGTTTAATAAATCCATCATCTGACAAAGATATTATATCAGGAATGAAAGGAATCTCTAATTTCGCACTGACCCTTGGCATAAAGTCTCTCGTTTGATAGGTATGACCGGCAACTATCATCTTAGGTGATAAAGATTCAATTACCTGTTTGAGCACCTCAGAGTAACCATCCGCATTGTACGATCTTACAAGCTCATGATCTACGATGATTACTTTTTCAAGATCATATCCTTCTAATTGCGCAGCAATCTCTCCAGAGCCATTGCCCATGACAATTGCCGATACAGAGTCACCTAGCATTTGGGCACCGACTATAGCCTCTTTGCTCAATCGATGAAGTGAGCCCTGGTTATTTTCAAGAACAACTAGAATATCCATTAATTATATAACCTTTATATCTGACTTCAATATGCTAACAATACGCTCTACAATATGATCGGCATCGCCCTCTATGGTCTCTGTCTCTTTAGAGGCTGTCGGAATGAATGCACTATCGATCGACTGTGTTCTCTCTCCATTTGATAGACTAGAGACATGAACGGACCTGACCTCTTTCTTCTTTGCACCCATAATTCCTTTTAAAGATGGGTATCGAGGAGTATTCAGGCCTGATTGTATACTGATAGAAGCTGGAAGTGGTAATTCTATCCACTGAAACCAACCAGACTCCAACTCTCTCTTAACTCTTATTTTATCATCAAGGACATCTGTCTCAATGGCCAAAGTTGCAGTTGATAGACCTAACATCTCCCCAATCAATATGCCGGTCTGGCCCATCCCTGCATCATCCGACTGCAAACCTGTTAGAATAAGATCGAATTTTTCCTCCATAAGTACATCAGTGAATCGTTGAGAAATAAGTAGCGGGTCTATCTCTATCTGGCCATCTTCTTCAATATGGATGCCTCGGTCTGCACCTTTTGCAAGACCTTCACGAATGACCTTTTGAACGCGATGAGGTCCCATGCTAACGACAACGACCTCTCCCTCACCCTTCTTTTCTTTGATCAATAGCGCTTCTTCTAATGCGAAATTATCAGGAGGGTTCATCACAAAGGTGACAGATGACTCATCTATCCAATCCTTAGAATCATTGATAGGCAAGACTGACTCAGCCCCGGGTACTTGTTTAACTAAAACTGCTATTTTCATTTTTAAATATAGAAAAGAATATTTGAGTTAATTTAGACATCTAATTTAATTGGCATAAACTAATACACCAACAACCATGACCGAATTTTGGACTAAACTTATCTTAGAAGCAACTTTCATCATTGGCAGCATAATCACCTTATATTGCTTATTTATATTATGGGCAAGACGTAGCTACAAGAATACGAGAAAACCAAAAGAATGAAAACTCTTTGAGGATTGAAATTTCTTGTTTAGGTTCGTGTATAGTCTAAAAACTATAACTAAAACCAAACCATTAAGTAAGCTATTACTTAAAATATTTAAATATTAGGAGCAAAATATGACTAAAATGTTAAAGTCTTTAATTGTTTTAAGCTTCATCGCTAACCTATCTTACTCTCAAAGTCTGCAAGGCAATGTAAATTGCGTAGGGGCCATTGTTGAGTATACCTATGTGGCTAGAGCGATGGAGAGCCCTGAGGATACAGCATATGGTGGTTCACATATGGTAACTGCCTCTTGGCCTAGTTCCGCAGCTGCTGCTGCCGGTCAAGGTTTCACAAGAACACTGGCCTCCTACGAGGTTGGTGATACCATTACGACTGCATTGGTTCCTCTGGTAACTCCTGAGTTATTGCTCTGGGCCGGAGTGGCTATGGATGTAGACCTTAATGATGATGGAACATTTACCATCAATGAAGGCAGTACCTATCCCACAACTGAGGCTGATGATTGTTCAACCTACTCAGTAGTCCCAGCTGTTTCAGAGAGTGGTACTTGGACAAGCACTCCTGGTTTTACACATCCCGACGATCCTTATTCATACTCAATGGGGTGGGGAATCTCGCTCTCAGAGGTCTTTGCACAATTTGGTGCTGCTGATCTTGTCAATGGTCAATATGGAGTTGACTATGGTCCAGGGACAGCTATGGAAAACTGGGGAATGGTTGACATTACTTATGATGATGAGGCTCATACTACACCAAGTGAGATTGAAATTTATTGGGAAGCACATGATGGTGTTGCATCTGGCTTAGGCGTAAATGATGCAGGTCAAAAAAGTGACTTTCTTGGTGTACCAATTTCACCTGCCGACACGGTAACCATTCACAACATGGAAGCCTATCTGGGATATGTACATCCAGACACGCTCCTATGGTGGAATCTTGGTTGGACCGGAAGTGATGATGACTTTTATCCTATGATCGGAGGTCCAGGTCATCCCATTGACCCAGACAATCCTGATACCTATGAAGTAAATCCAATTAATGGAGATACTAGTGCTGCAGGGATAATATCTGTTAATAATGGCTATCTTTTTGATCCAGTTGGTGATGATGGTGCGCCTTTTAGTGGTGATGAAGCATTAGCCCCTACTGGCTACTTTTTCACGTACAATTTTCTTGAAGCAAACCAAATATTCTCAGGAGTGTTTGGTGCAATATTTGCTGCTACTAATGATGCACAGGCTGCTCTAACTGCAGCCGCTGATTCGGTTGCATGGGTCTATGTAGAGTCAGACACATCAGCTATGATTGGTGTTAGTGTAGGCCAAGCATTGTATGATGAATATGTCGCCTGCCTAGGAACAGGTGCTTCTGCAGATCTATGCGGTGCAATCTTCCAAAAGGGACCAACCATGGCCCTAATGGGTGTCAAACAGATGTGTGCTGACGCAGATGGGTTTTATGATGGTCGCGTAGATGATTCGGGCTGGGATTTTGATCCAGAAGAAGGTACAGGAAGATTGGTGTTTGAAATTGATAACAGTTGCATACCTGACAATACTACACAGAGGGTCAATACTTTCTGGGTATATACTGGCATGACTGAGGTTGATGAAGATGCCCCTCTTGCTGAAAAATTCACGCTGCATGGGAACTATCCAAACCCATTCAATCCTGAAACAAAGATCAAGTTTGCCACTGAGAGATTCTCTGATGTGAAAGTGACAATATACTCGATTCTTGGTGAGGAAGTTGCTATCGCACACAATGGTCAGCTTTCAGCAGGAACTTACGATATCACCTGGTATGGTAAGGACGCACAAGGTAATAGAGTGCCAAGTGGTGTCTACTTTTATGAAGTACGTTCTGATGATAGAATCCAGAAAGGAAAAATGCTGCTCTTAAAATAAGACATCATTTCACAATACTAATTAAATGATAAATGACAAACAGCCTCCTAACCGAGGCTGTTTGTCATTCTAAAGGTTTCTATGAAGATTTATGGTTTAATATTATTCATCTTATTCTCAAGCCTCTATGGAGGAAATGGCTTCCTCACAGGGAAAGTAACTGATGATACCAACAACTCACCATTGATTGGTGCAAATGTCATATTAGAAGGTACAAGCCTAGGTGCAGCTACTGATGACAAAGGAAAATATGAAATCAAAAGTATCCCAACTGGTAATTATACGATCACTGTCTCATATATTGGTTTTCGCAATTTCAGAGAAGAAATTGAAATAAAGTCAGGAGAAAAAAATATAAAGGATCTGGCCTTACAACCAGAGGCAATAGAAATGGAGACCTATGTCGTTACTGCATCTAGAAGAAGGGAGCGAGTCGAAGATGCTCCAGCAGCCATCTCAGTCATATCAAAAACAGAGATCAGAAGAGAAAGCAACACCAACCTTGGTGATTATTTAAAGGGTACCAAAGGTATAGACTTCACTCAATCAGGGATTGATAGTTACAATATGACCGCTCGTGGTTTCAATTCCTCATTTAGTTCTAGATTATTAACCTTAACAGATGGAAGAATGGCAAATGTACCATCATTGAGACTCACAGCATACAATGTGATTCCTGTCTCTTTTGAGGACGTAGAACAAATAGAGGTCGTACTTGGTCCATCCTCTGCCCTTTATGGGCCAAATGCGCATAGTGGAGTACTAAACATTGTCACATCTTCTCCACTAAGATCTACTGGAACCAGCATTAATATTCAGGGTGGGATGCTAAATCAAACCGATACAGATCTATTAAAAAAATTAACATTTAGAACAGCACATAAATTTGGGAATATAGGAATTAAACTTTCTGGAGTTGCTCTGGCTGGTCAAGATTGGACGCATTTCAATAATGATGAATTTGAGGGACATGACCCTGCATTTATTGGAAGACCAAAATTCAAACATGATCGCCTTGATAAAGGTGGAAGGCTAGCGCTAGAAAATGATAAAAACCCTAGGTTCACTGAAGAAATGCTTGATGTTGTAGAGGGGTCTGATGAATCTTGGATAGGGTACTATTGGGGAGATTATATTTCTGAAACAGGTGGTGAAGATGGTTCCCCTACCATTACACAACAGATGATAGATGAGGCATCATTGGATCCATTCAATCGTTACACTCTTAACAATGGTAGAGTATTATGGTATGTCACATCTGATAAACTTGGAAAAATATATGCAGATGGCATTGACAATGATGGCGATGGTGCAATTGATGAGCAAATAGATATAGGCATCGATGATGAAGAGGAAGCTTGGGTAGATGGAATTGATAATGATGGTGATGGTCTTATAGATGAGAGCGATGAATTAGGAAGTGCATGGTTGGATCGCTTTAACTCTTTTACCGATATCGAAAATCTTCAAGCTTCTTCTACTACCTATTCAACACCAGATTCAACTTGGAGCGTTGTAGACCAATACCACAAATTTGGCTTTGGTGACTACCTATACGATTCCAATGGGAATATTGTTTTCGATACCAATGACAATGGAATCTATGATGATAGTTGGGGATCAGACGGACTTGACAATGATAATGATTGGGGACTCTACCGAGACAACCTAGGAAATGCCTATGATATTTCTAATGAAGAATTTACAGACCTTAATGGTAACAATATATACGATGAGGATGTTGGAGAAAGCTATGCTGACCTATTCGGAACACTTGTTTTACTTGATTTTGGACTTGATGGAATCCCTGCAACTGATGCAAATGAGGATGGGGACTACGATGACGAAGGCGACATTGCTCCTGACTATGGTGAAGGAAATGGTATATGGGATGGAGAAACCTATGAAGATCTAAATGGGAATTCTGAATGGGATATTTTTGTGAATAACGACCTAGATGGTGATGGACTTCCAAGTGAAGGCGAAAATGGAGTCGATGAATTTGATGAAAAAGACTTTTCATTGAACTATGGAAATTTGAGTAATGTATATAAAGATGCAAATGATGATGGAATCAATGATTACCCAGAATTCAATGTCCGAAATTACAGATATGATCTTCGTCTTGATTGGGAACCAAATTCTGATTTCTCATTAAACTTTTCTCATGGCTTTGCCTGGGCAAAGAACATAAACATAACAGGAATCGCTAGATATCTAGCAGATGGTTGGATCTATAGATACTACCAAGGTAGAATGCGATGGAAGAATTTATTCCTGCAATCATACTTGAATACTAGTTACTCTGGCGATTCAGATCGTCCTACAAGAAATTTAGCAACTGGCAGTATCATATATGATCGTTCAAAAAAGTTTAGTCTCCAATTACAACACCTTAATGAGTGGAAAGATGGAGACCTACGCTTTGTTTGGGGATTGGATTACTTCTTGACAATGCCTGATACTCGAGGGTCCATATTATCAGATAAAGACCTGAGCGATAGACGAGACAATAATGGAAATGGAGAATCAGGTTCGCCGTACATATTTGATGATAAGAGTGATGATACGTGGTACGATGATGGTGAAAGATTTACTAAGTGGAGCACTGAAGACAACTCACAGTTCGCCACCCCAAATGATGATGCCAACCAGGATGCAGTTTACGGTGCTATTGCAGACGGCATTGATAATGATGGGGACAGTGATGATTTTAATGATATTAATCAAAATGGCATTCCAGATTTTTTGGATGCCAATAGCAATGGAACATTTGATACAGGGGAAGTGCTTGAACCTGGTGTAAAATGGCTTGGCGGTCAATACTTTTATGTCTACGCCGATGGAATGGATAATGATGGTGATGGCATTACTGATGAGAATATTGATGAAGGAATTGATGAAGCATCTGAGGATAATAGATATACGGTCAATGAACTAGGTGCTTATTATCAATTCAATTGGAAGATCAATAATAAATGGGAATTAATTCAAGCCACTCGCCTTGATGCACACGATCGTTTGACAGATTTGATTGAATTTAACAATCAAGGCTATGGAATGGGGTATAGTCCATTTGATTGGAAGTTTAACTTTGATAAGAAAGATGGGCTACAGATATCTCCAAAAATTGGTCTTGTTCACCGACCAAAAGAAAACCAAAACTATAGATTAACTTGGGCAAGAGCATTCAACACACCAACTAACCAGGCTTTATTTTTAGATATATTTGTTACTCGCGTATCTGTATTTAAGGTATATGCACAAGGAGCTGATGGAGGATACGTATTCCCAAGAGACTCCGTTGGTAATCCCTACTGGTACAATCCATATGAAGGTGTTTATGCTCCGGCGGACACCAGTAATTCGATATATTTTTATCCTTCTACAGATCCAAAAATTGAAGGTTTTTATGGTCAAGAGGTCAAAGATCTTCCAGAGATCAAACCAGAGATAGTTAATTCCTGGGAGTTTGGATATAAAGGACGATTGAATAACCGATTATTTGGAACTCTGGATATATATACCAGCCACTATAGTAGTTTTGTTAGTCCCGTTACTTTCATTACACCTCTTGTAATAGAAAAATCAGTACTTGAGACAGACTATGACGGAGATGGGATTCTAAATACAATTGAGGATATCTCTAATAATGACATTGTCGACCAAGAAGATTATGACGAATCATTTGACCACTGGCGCGGAGGACTGAAAGGAGTTACAGCGATGGACACCATCCCAGGGTATACACCCCCTGTTGTTGTCGGTTATATCAACTATGGTGAGGTTGACATGTGGGGATTTGATGCAAGTATTACCGCACTTTTAAGTTTGGAGTGGTCAATCGATGCAAATTACTCATACCTTGGAATGAATGAATTCCTCAACCCAATTACTAATGCAATGGACCCGATCAACGCCCCAAAACATAAAATGGGCATGAAACTTCAATATAATTCTAGAAGATGGCCCGTGACTGGCTCCTTTAATGCAAGATACGTTGATGGATTCAAATGGTCATCTGGAATATACTTTGGAGATATCAAACCATATACTCTGTTTGATCTTCATCTCGGATATGAGTTCACTGATAACTTAAAAGCAAATTTTTCAATATCAAATCTATTGAACCATCGCCATACAGAGATAATTGGAGGCCCCTCCATAGGTAGGGTAATGCTATTAAGATTACAAACTACATTTTAATTGCTTAAAAAAGACAGCATGCCGAAATATATTTAAAATTTGCATGCCAATGCTACTTCGGTCTTAAAGTTGTAAAAATATGAAAAATAAAAAGAAAATTAGAATTGGGTGTGCATCTGCATTCTGGGGTGATACCTCAACTGCCGCGAGACAACTTGTGGAAAAAGGTAAGCTTGACTACTTGGTCTTTGATTTCCTCGCTGAGGTCACTATGTCCATATTGGCTAGAGCAAAATCAAAAGATCCTAAAATGGGTTATGCTACTGATTTTATAAGGCAATTAGAACCAATTCTTCATTTGATAAAAAAAGATGAGATTAAGGTCATTTCAAATGCAGGAGGAATCAACCCCAAGGCCTGCCGAGACATGCTAGAATACGCTGCTGAAAAATCTGGAATAAAGTTAAACATCGCCATTGTCACTGGCGATGACCTTATATCTGAATTGCCTAAGATCAAAGATCTAGGAATCACCGAAATGGATAGACACGATCCAGTTCCTGATTCATGCCTAAGCATCAATGCATATCTTGGTGCCCCTGGGATAGTACAAGCTCTCAAAGAAGGAGCTGATATTGTGATCACCGGCCGATGTGTTGATAGTGCCCTGGTCTTAGCACCACTGATATATGAATTTGATTGGAAGTACTCAGACTACGATCTTCTTGCTAATGGTAGCCTAGCTGGTCACATCATAGAATGTGGAGCTCAATGCACCGGCGGTAATCATACTGATTGGAAAGAGGTTCAAGGATTTCATGATATGGGATTCCCAATAGTAGAAGTTGAACAAAATGGTGATTTTGTTGTGTCAAAACCAGATAATACAGGTGGGATGATAACATTTGGAACTGTAGCTGAGCAATTTCTTTACGAGATAGGTAATCCCGCAGAATATATTTTGCCAGACGTT
>Ga0208277_1001426_pt1 | contig 13873 bp, 9 predicted proteins | sample ETNtaG_5_FD_185782 | JGI IMG/M metagenome (GOLD analysis project Ga0208277, IMG submission 185782) | Marine microbial and viral communities from oxygen minimum zone, Eastern Pacific Ocean - ETNP201406SV205 (SPAdes) (version 2) | ecosystem: Environmental > Aquatic > Marine > Oceanic ...
TCCTTCATCATAAATGCTAATTGCACCTGGAACTAATCCACCACCTTTAGGAACCCAATATCTTCTACCAGGATGACCAGGTACAGATATTATTTGATATTGATCACCAATTGGTGGAGCTTCATTGTTTATACCAACATACTTAGATCTTCTTTGTATAGCATTATTATCAGAACTAACAAAAACATGTGGATTTAAATTAGTAGATGGTATAGTATCTAAAACCTGCAAACTGAAAGTATTTGCAGTTACACCACTAATTTTAATGAATTTTTCACTAATAGGATCAGTGGGTCTTGGATAGGTTTTAGTCTGACTACTAGCTACAGTACCAACACCAACACTAATAGTACCACCAGATTGATCTACAGCAATTATTGCAGTTGCTATACCAGAAACAGGATCAGTTGCTCTTGGATAAGTATGACTTGTTTGATTATTATCAGCAGTACATGTAAATGATAACTTATTATCACCAATAGTAACTGTATCAGAAGTTGTGAAACTATGAGATCCAATAGTTAAAGTTGCAATACCCGCTAAAGGATCATATATTGCATTAGTTACATCCCTTTGAACACTCCCTGCAGTTATTGTAATAGCATTAGTAGACGTTCCACCATTATAAGTATGCTCTCCACTACCATAATTACAACTAAAAGAAAGTGAATTATCAGCAATCTTTATAGTATCACCATTAAAAAATTTATGATCGTTAACAGTTAATGTAAGAACACCTGTATTGGGATCATATGTAGCATCAGATGGTGTATGAAAACTAAGTAAATTTGGATCACCTAAATTAGGTTCAGCTTGCTCCAATCCAAGATACTGATATCTATCATCTGTAATTTTATCTTGTGGATTCTTAGGAACCCTTCCACTAATATACTTAACCATAATTATGTTGTACTATTCTCCAAGATACTTGCTATAAATTCCATCTGTAAAGGTGCAACATAACCACCAGCAGAACTTACTCCAACATTAACAGTAAATGAATTTGCAGCTGCTCCAGTAACTGTTAGATTTGCTCCTGAAGCAGGATCAGTAGATCTTGGATAAGAATGTTCTGTTCCCCTATTATCCATAGTGCATGTAAAGAACAAACTATTATCTGCAATCCTTATTGTATTTCCATTTTGTAGATTATTATTAACTGTTACTACCAAATTTCCATTATCGGGATCATAAGTAACAAAATCTGGAGTATATTTTGTTCCTGGTGCAGGTCCAGTTATTTGTTCGATAGATCTATATCTTGATCTAACATAAAAATGTTCTGCACGATTATAAACATGTGGATATCCCTTTGCTGTACCTACAATAGTAGAAAATGTCTTTGATGTTCCAACATTATCAACTATAGTATCAACCATAAAAGATTGTTGAGGATCAGGGAATACTGTAGTTGTAATACCAGTACTTCCAGTACAATTAAATTTTATACCACTCATACATATAGGATCACCAACATCAAAACTATGTGCAGATGCTGTAGTTACAGTAGCAATTCCTGAAAGTACATCATAATCTACATTATTAATAATACCAACATTTTGTTGTGTCGATTCTATATAAACTCTATCTAAAACTAATGGTGTTTTTTCTAAAACTAATCTACCATCAACCAAAATTACAGCATCATTTGGTGGAATTTCTACATCCTTTATTACTCTTACATCTCTAGTATTTTTTGTGCTTCTTGATTCTCTCCTTTGAATAAGTGTTACTGTTGGATAAGTAGTTCCAATACCAACATTTGCAACCTGTGCATAAAGTAATAATGAAGAAACTCCTGTAGGAACCTCATACAATTTTTGTAAACCTGGTGCTACTGGAACAGCTACAGATATAAATTTATTTACTGGTGCAATTGCCATCTTTTATCTTAATGCTAATATCAGTGGTGTTAATTGTGCTTGTATTGCTCTATTAAAGTCCCTTCCCCTTATAGTAGATGTAGTTTGATCAATAGTTAGACCATCACCAATTCTAAAATTACCTTTTTGATCCGTGCTAGTAAATGGACATTGTCCACCATTAATAGCAACAACTTCCTGTTCAGGAATAGGCTTTCCACCTTGGAATGGGTTAGCTGTATTTAGGTCTACACCAGCACCAATATATTCAAATGAATGTGAACTAGTTATAATCCTACTCAACCTAACAAGTTCAACCTTTGTACCTACTTTTACCTCATAAGGAATAAATTCGTTCATTGTAACCGTAGTCAATCCAACATTATCATGTGATGTTGCTTCACTAACAGTATATAAAATAGGATCAGTATCAACAGTTGCAGTTGCAGAACCAGGAATACTTACAGTTATATTTTGAGTTGGTCCCGTTCCACTATTTGGCAAATAATTTCTACCACTATTAATAACATCAATAGAGGTTATAGTTCCTGCTGCACTTACATTTGGAGAAAATTCTGGTAATATTCCCTCTGGACCTAATGGTTCCTGATCCACAGTAATAATTGGTGGTGCAGATGCACTATATTCACCAGGATTACCACCATTAGTAATTTCAAGAGATCTAACTAATTGTAATGGTTGTGATATAGTACCAGTAGCAGGAGTATCCTGAAAATCACTTAAATTTATATGAAAATAAACACCCTGACCATCAAATGGAGTTCTGAATTGTCTAGGTGTATTGAAATCACGAACTGTATTAACTTCAAAAATATCTGATTCTGCAGAAGATGTAGTTTTCATTGTGCCATCAAATTCTACAGAACCATATCCATTAGAATATAAACCATAATTACCAAATGATGAGTTAGAGTTTGTTAAATCACATTGTCCACCCGTATCACAATATATTCCTTTATCACATCCAATAGTAAATATAGAAACTAACTGAGCATATGCATTGTTTGTAAGAGACACACCAATACCAGATTCATTATATTGTGTAAATGAGTCACAAACCATACTCTTAATGTCTTGTCCTAGATTATTAGTACCACTAAAATTGGCATCACAATGATTACCATTGATCTTCATACCAACACTAGCAGTCATAAAGTTAGTACAGTTCCTAACATATGGACTCTTATATCTACCAGTAGAACCTTCATTTGCTGGACCAAGAGGAGTATATCCGTTTACTGCCTGAAAATCTGTTCCAGCATTTACAGATGCTTGTGTTGGTGGAAAAGCAACAGCAGCACACCCAACGTGTGTAGTTGCAAGAGTTTCTCCAGAAAAACTAAGATTCTCAACCAAACATCCTCTTCTAACATGGAAGAAATCTTTATTAGTATTTTTAGGTATTAATGTAACCAATCTCAAATCTTCTCCAGATATTGCAACATCAGTTCTTAATCCAATTGGATTATTTTCAACATAAATTCCAGAACGAACTTTAATAGTATCACCTTCTTGTGCTATTGCTGCAGCAGCACCAACTGTATGTTTTGCATCACCTTCTAATAATCCACTATTTGTATCACATCCATTCTTTGTAACCCAAATAGTTCTCTTTGTTTGAACTCCAGATGGTCTCCAAGATACACCAGCACCAACACCACCAACATCAAATGAAGATAATCTATAATCAGTTTTACATATTCCAACACCATTAGTATTAAAATAATCAATTATTTTATTTTCTAATTCTAAAGTTCCTATAAGTTTAGTATTTTCCCCTACATTTAAATTCTTCTCAATACCAACACCACCTTCTACTACAAGTGCACCAGTGTCCTTATCATCCGACTGTGTATCACCTAAAATCTTAGCATCATCACCTACAAATAATTTCTTCTCTATACCAACTCCACCTTCTACAACTAAAGCACCAGTATCTTTATCAGATGCATCCGTCTGACCTAAAATCTTAGCATCATCACCTACAAATAATTTCTTCTCAATACCAACTCCACCTTCTACTACAAGTGCACCAGTATCTTTATCGGATGCATCATCAGGACTACCTACAAATAATCTTTTTTCAATACCAACTCCACCATCAACTATAAGAGCACCAATATCTTTGGATGTTGCATCAGTTGAATCACCTACATATAATTTCTTCTCAATACCAACACCACCATCAACTATAAGAGCACCAGTATCTTTGGATGTTGAATCAGTTTGATCCCATACTTTAGTAATACCACCTATATTTAATTTCTTCTCAATACCAACACCACCCTCAACTACAAGAGCACCAGTATCTTTATCTGGAGATTCAGTTTGTCCCTCAATTTTAGTATCATCACCTACAAATAATTTCTTTACTATTCCAACTCCACCATCAATCTGAACAGATGCATTTGTAGTACTTGAAGCATCAGTACCATCATTGAATGTGGTAAGACCATCTACATCTAAAGTAGAATTTAAAGTTGTACCACCATCTACATCTAATGTACTATTAAGTGTTGTAGCACCATCTACATCTAATGTACTATTAAGTGTTGTATCACCATCTACATCTAAAGTAGAATCAAAATCAACTGCTTGTACAGCACGAAGAGTTCCATCTATATCTAAATCTCGATCAGGGTTATTATTGTTAATACCAACCTTAGTCATCCTATAGATTGGAGAATTATTATCAGTATTAGTGTGTCCCCAATAATCTTGTGTTTGTATTCTAGCAATTGCTGTAGGATTATTTGGGTCAGGTATAGGTATTAACGTATCAGTACCAAGACCTGCACTATTTTTTTGCGTAAAATTCAACCATTGGAATAATTGTGCAGTTCCACCTAAAGGTAAATCTGTATGCTCATCTTGAACATACATTCCATCCAAAGAAACAGGAGATGCTTGTTGCCATCTGATGCCATTTCCATCTCTTGCTAAGTAATATCCATTTGCACCTGGAGAATCAGCAGAGTCAATTATATTTCGATCAATCTTGACTGTTCCTTCAACATTTAATCTTAACTTACCATCACCAGCACCACTATAACCAGGTATATTGCCAGGATCTGTACTACCAATACCAACTACACCATCATCATTAATAACAACAGATTCATTACCAAGACCAACTTGAACTCTAGAGTAAGGTTGTGTAGTTCCTATACCAACTGAAGTTACTCCAGTAATAGGATCAGAAGCAAAAACAATAGATTTTTCCCTAAATCCAACTTGGAACTTAGCATCAGGTAAGGTTGTTCCAATACCTACTCTACATGGATCTACTCTAACCGTTAAACATTTATTACCTAACCAATTAGTTCCCTTAGATTCAAAATCAACTGCAGGTTGAGTAGTTCCTATTCCAACACTACCATTGTCAGTAATTGTAAAATAATTATCTCCAACTTGGAATTTAGCATCAGGTTGTGTAGTTCCTATGCCAACCAGACCATCATTAGTAACAACAAAAGAAGTATCAGCAACACCAACTTGGAAAAAAGCAACTGGTTGTGTAGTTCCTATACCAACTCTATTACCAACCGTATATTCCGTTGAAGTAGATATTGCAGTAAAAACAGTACCAGAAGCACCAACATTAAATCTCTGGTAAACTGTCAAATAGTCCATATCGACTGGACCATAGAAAGTCGAAACCCCTGATACAAAAAGATTCTTAAGTGATAGATCACTACCACCCAAATTTATATTTGAATTATCACCAGTAGTACTTCCAAATACATCAGCATATAACTTACCATAAACATAAACATCATTAGTAAATTCAGTTACACCACTAACAGCATTTACTTGATCATTTTCATATTCGGGAGAAGGCCAGGTTTGGGAACTATCGGTCATTAACCCCAACCCCCAAGTACTTTATCAAGTCCATCAACACCAATTTTAGTTCCTTTAGTAACAAGACCAGCAAAAGTAACATCTCTTGGTGCTAAATTACCTGAAAGAGCATCACAATTAGCAATTGCAGACCTAAGTATTATTTTATTGCAAGCAGATAAATTAATATCACCACCAGCATTTAGATCAATATCCTCATCAGCATCAATTATAATATTTTTAGCAGTTATTTTAACATCACCATTTGATTGAGCAGTAATTGTTATATCACCATTTCTACCAATAATATTAACAGAACACCCATTACTCATCTTTTCTCCACCTACAATATCAATAGTTTGATCATTATAGACATTAAGAAGACCACCATCATTCATTGAGATAGTGCTTGTATTATTATCTTTACCTTGTCCAAATATAGAATAAACGGTAGCACCATTCTCACCCATTTCTGGGTTTCCTGATTCTATCCTAAAGTGAGGTCCATATGAATCATATTGCCTCAATTGCCAATTTTGTTTGTCAGCTGGTCTTTCTGCCATATTTTAAAGTCCTGTATTGATTATTTATCTTAACTGACACAATCAATAACTTGCTTGACTTCACCTTGGAATGGTGGTCTTGGTTTTAATTGTGGTTTTAATATAGCACCATAACCAGTTTCAGTATTAATAGTCAATTCTGGAAGATCTTTAATACCATTTACATTTGCTACTGTAGAATCTTGAGGAAGAACATTAATAATTCTACCATCATCATCAACATAAATTGTATATGGATTTCCATCACCATCACTAATAACATCATCTTTATCATAATCCTGACCAGGATTAACAACTATTACATGATCAACTATTAATTGATCTGTTACTTGAGGACCTTTTATAGGATAGTTTTCACCCTCTGAAACAACATAAATGTCAGTTACTTGTTGATATGTAGGAGAAGTTTCATCATAGTCAATGACTGCTCTAGCAATTCCACCATATCCTTGTCCACACTCATCAGTAATTTCTACAAATGGTGGGGTATTATATCCAGAACCACCACTTGTCATATCAATACCAATAAGACTTCCAGTTGCTGCAGCACCTTCACCAACAATAGAACCCAATATTGCTTTACCAATAGCACCTTTACCTTTACTTCCAAATATATTAACTTTTACTCCAGCACAACTTAATGGAGGTCCTGCATAACACTCTCCAAGTGGACTCTTAAATCCAGGAACAGAAACACTTGGATTTAAGAAATCAAATACACCTAAAGATCCACTGGCAATACTTAAATCCTGAACACCACCAACTAAACTTTGAGTTAAACTATCTGCAGTATTTGCAGCACTTAAAATTTTATCAACAGAAATACCAAGAATACTTTTTGGTCCTTTTCCAATTGTCCATTCATTTGTTTTCGCCTCAAGAGTCTTCTGTGGTTTATCACATTGCCCAACCTTAGCAATTGCCAATAAACCCTCTGCCTTTGATCTAAGAAATCCACCTAGACTAAATCCACCTAATATTTTACTTACACCACCTAAAAGTGGACCAAGTGCTTTAGTAATACCACCAATAATTTGATTCATTAATCCACCTACAAATTGATCACCAATACAAGAAACGAAATTCTTCACATTATCCATCATACCTTTCAATAATCCTTTAATAGAATCACCTAAAGATCCAACTATATTATTAACAGCACATCCTAAGAAATTTTGAATAGCACCAATACCAGGAACCATAGCATTTTGTGCTGCTGCACCTGCTCTTGCGGCAATTGATCTACTTTTAGTAGCAGCTAACATCTTACCGTAAACGGATTTATATAATTTATCCAATCCACCATTTAATTTAGGAGCTAATCCCTTGTAAGTTGAATTAACCATATTACCAACTAAACCAGATGCTAATCCACTAATCTTATCAACCTTTTCACTAAGCATACCCATCTTTTGACTTGCCGTTGAGAATGGGATTTTACTAACAAGAGATTCAACTTCTGCCTTAACTTTAGAAATTGTAGCAGATCCAGATGAACTACCAAATACAACAGTTTGACCTATAGCAGTACTAACTGCTCTTTCTGCAATTCCCGTTGCTTCTTCAATTTTCTTTGCTAATTCTGGAGAAACTGCTCTAGGTGATTTCTGTGCTTTCTTACCTGATTGATCTCCTACTTCATTTTTAAGAATATATGTATTATCATTTTTAATTTTACTTGTATATCCAGTAAATGGAGTAAATGGACCTTTATATTCACTACTAGGAGAATATGCAGTATTACCAAATATACCTATAATAACAGGCAATTGTGCATCATCACCATCTAAAAAGAATCCCAATACACTATCACCTGGTGATAATCTAAGTGATTTTGCACGATTTGCTTTACCAGATCCTGCTTGAGGTGATAATAATACTTGTGCCCAGGGAAGATCTTCATCTTTAAGTTCTACAGTATTCTGAGGATGATACCCCATAATACGAACTTTAACTCTATTTCCCCACGCAGCAGCAGTCTGATTTAATTGATCCTCTTGAGCTTTCTCAGGTGCTACTTGACCGATCCACCATCTGAATCCATCCCTACCAATAAAATTACTTTGTATTATAGATTCTTCTATCATTTTTTCTTAGGTCCGAATGTATCTCTTAATAAAGTTAATGAAGTATAAGATCCACTACTATCAAAATAATGACATAGTTCCTTAATCATATATAGTCCACTTTGCTCATTATCAATTTTAACACTCTTCTCCAAATTAACACTAGAAAATTTGCATTTTATTAAATCACCAGCTTTTAAATTAGTATTAGAAGGAATCAACATAGTTATAGTTTGAGTTGTGATTAATCCATATCTCATCATAGTTTGAGATTGGATTTTAGCTGGATCTGCATTACCCTTTGTAGATGCATTCTTCTCTAATGTTCCAATATCAAGTACTGCAGTAATATTCCTACTAGGAACATCACCTAAAGTCTTATCACTATCATCACCTAACCCTGGTAATGTTACCTGTTTACCTAAATTTTCTGCCTTTCCTGCATAATTTTCTAATTTAAATAAACCCTTTTCAGGATTAGTATATGTAAAATTAAGTGGATTGAAAAATATTCTATGACTACAAAATGCACCACGTTTTAATTTTCCCATCATATCTTGATTTTTATCTGTAGCAAATTTTAATATTCTATAATCATTAAGTGGATTTTTATAATCAATATCACCAGGAGTAAAGATATACTCTTCTTTATATGGTTTTTGAGCAATTAATTGATCTATAGATTTAAACTTATACCCATCTTTAGTTTCAAAAAATACATATCCTGCAGTTGCATCTTGACCAGAAATTGTACCTGGTACAGACTTTGATGCCAACCACATTAAAACTGTAAATGGTTTTCTTAAATTACCAAGAAACCCATATGGATTTTCAGTTTTATCACATTCAATAGGTTTTTTTGATTTTAAATAATTTGTAACAATATCTTTTACACTATCAGAAATTGAAAAAGATGCTGGATATTTTTTACCAACTCTAGAAGTCTCATTAGATAATGCTTCTCTTGGAACTAAATTTAAAGTAAATGCCTCCTTTTGATTATCCACAAGAACATTTGTAATACTAGAAACAAACCAAGGGGTTTTAATGAAATCTAATCCTGGATTATCACCAGAATTACCTGCTATTTTTAAAGATACTCTTTCACCACCTCTAAGAGGTAATCCATTATATATGGATTGCATATTACCATCAGGTCCTGCAATGGTATTTCCAGTATTAGAAACTACTATCTTAGCAGTTAAATTTGGAGAAAATATATCTTCATAATAAGAGATTCCAACAGTACCACTAGATATATCTACTGATCTTGATCCGTCAGCAGATTCTACTATAACTTCTTCGTAAATTGATTTATCTATAGCTGCCATTTATGTAAAAGATAACTCTGATAATTGTACAAGTTCTACCATATTTAATGAACTTCCAGATCTGGGTGTAGATTTTTTAGATGTTGATACCATTTGAGGTGAAGATGAAGATCCACTGCCACGATTAATAGTATTATTCATCATTATTACTGTTGTTTTTGGTTTTCTTTTACCACTGTTTATTTTCTCCAATTTAGTTTTCGCTTCATCAATTTTTGGACGAATAATCTCCCCTATAGATTCAATATCTTTAGTAAATTCATCAATAGGAAAATCATTTAATTTATCAAACGGTAATTTACCAACCTGATCCATAGCAGCATTTATACCAGACATCATCTCATCTGATTTAAAATTAGAAATAGCATCCTTAAAAGAATCTAAATCAATACCCTGTTTTGCTTCATTTAGCGATTCTTTTATTGAAGATAATTTACCACTATTAAACATTTTTAAAAATTCTTTATTCTTTTCTGCCATTTCTTTCCGAATAACAAATTCACCTTTAGTTAATTTTGCTGGAATTTGATCAATTCCACTTACACCTTTAACTTCACCACCCTTATTTAACATAGTGAATCCACTCTGATCAAGAGCCTTATCTTGTTCTGCATCTATTTCACCAGAAGTATCTGAACCATCTAATCCTCTTACATCTGGACCTTTATCTAAATCTTCAGGTTTTGGTGCAACTTCAACTCCTTCAATATTTTCTTCAGGTTTATTTTGTTCTGATTCATCTTCTTCAACTTCATTTTTCTCATCAGTAGAAGGTTCTTCTTCCTGTTCTTCTTCAGATTCTGGATTTGGAAATAAATTAAGAACATCCCACCATTGATTCGTACCACCATCACTAATATCAAAAGTTTTTAATCCAAATGTTTCTGGATCCTGAAATAAATTGAATCCTAATAATAATTGTTCATTTAATTTAACAAATCCACCCTCTGCTTTTTCTAATTCTTCTCTTAGTTGTTTTTCTTCCTTATCAATCCCATATCCACTTATTTGCCTTAAAATACCACCTAATTGCTCACCAAATCCAAGAACTACATTTCCAACATTACCAATAAAATTAGTTAATACTGAAACTACTTTTTGAATATTTGTAATTAATTGAGTTGCACTTCTAATTATTGAAGGTAAGGTTCTAATCAACCATCCAATTAATATAATTCCAAAGAAATCTAATATTCTACCAAGAAATCCTTTAGTACTAGTAGAAAGTATACTTCCCTGCTTTTTAATAACTCCTCCTGCTGTTGCTGACTCAATTTCATCTTCTCTTTGTCTTCTTCTAACAGCCTCTCTTCTTTTTCTAAAGAACTTATTATCATATCCTATAAGAGTTCTTTTAAACTGATTTGATTCTCCCGTTTGCTTAACAATATCAGATGCATTTTTTCCAGCATCACGCAAACCTTTACTAAAATTACCAACAGATTGCCTTATACCCTTAATACTAAGAGATGATTTAAATAAAGAATTTCTAACTGCTTGCTTATTTGACATATTATACTAACGATACTCCATAGAATTTTGATGCCAAAACAGTTGGATTATCAACATTCTTAGACATTATAAATGGAAGAATATTTCCTTCAGATCTAGGAGGTGGACTAGCAGAAGCACCACCATCATCCCCACCACCAATTTGTTGATTACTTGTAATTATATTTGGTGATGGTTCTTCTAAAGAAGATATATTTTTCGCAACATTAACTTCTTTTTTCTTACCTTCAAATAAACCACCTTTCTTATCAAAATCAAATGCATCACCAGTAACAAAATCGGCAGTTCCTTTAACAATTCTCTGTCCTGTAGAATCTCCTCTCTTATCAAAATCGGTTAATCCACCAGTTAGAAAATCACCAAATCCAGCAAGACCTCTCATAAACCCTTGTGGTTTATTTGATTCATTTGCTAATTCTCTTTCCCTGATAAGATCTTCTTCTGTTATTGGAGTCATCATTGCTGGCATAATATTTCCATCGCCAACTTCAGACGCTATACTTTCATCAGTAGATTGATTGGTATTACCAGCACTAATATTATTATCATCATTATTCTTAGGTTCTCCAATAATTAAACCACGAACGGCTGTAAATGTTAAAACATCTGCTAATATTTTTGTAATTTTACTAACACCCTTTAATTTACTATCAACTATCAAAGATGCACCAGTAGCCAAAATATTTGCTATACCTGCATTATCTCTACCCTCAGTCACATCAAACATATATGAAATTCCTCCACCCAACACACCACCAGCTACATTAGCATTTTTCGATAAACCTCTAGTAAGTCTATTTCCACCCTGTTGTGCTACATTTCTTGTAACATTACTTGTAACAGCACCACCAGTAACTTTAGCACCTGCACCTGCAAATCCACTTTTTAAAAGATTTATTAAAGCCTTAATTGGTGTGAATATTAACCTACTAGCAACTGCCCTAAAAATATTACCACCTAGAAGTCCTACACTCTGGACTAATCTACCAAATGCTAATTTAGTAGCAAGAAAAGCACCACCTATTATTAATAATCCCTTTATAGTATCATTTCTTATCTTTTTAAATAAAGTAACATTGCCGTCAGATCTCGCCATGAGCATCCGAACAACCTTGTTACTCAACCATCCACCAACCAATATAAAGAGGAAATTGGATAATCTACCTAATATTCCCTGTGCCTTTGCTGCTATTCTTTTAACTGGAGAAAGTAAAGCATTTTGTATCTTTGCTTCTATCTGACTCTCCTTTCCTTCTCTTAATCCTTGTTCTGCTAACTGCCTTTCTCTTGCCTGTTTCGCTGCTTCTCTTTGCTGCTCTATCCTATCAGCAATTTCTAAATTAGATTTAATTACGGATAATGAAAAATTTAATCTACCTACATTCTCACTAATGGAAGATAACTGTTGAGATACAGTACTCAATGTTAAAGAATTTTGAGATATTAAATTCGTTGTTATTGTATCTGGTTCAGTTGTTGGGGCAGTAGGTCGTCCCGCAAAGACACTAGAAGATACCGTATTCCTAACGGCACTGATTCCTCCTGATATTGGTGATGCTATTTCAGCCATTGTTTGATTGTTGTGCCTTTAGATTTTCTTCCTCAATGTAATTTTGTAAAAGTGAAAGGTAAATATCCCTTTCCCACGGAATCATATTTTCAAGCTCTGTTAAACTATATTTATGGTGTTGCATTAAGGCAAAATTTATCTTGTAGTATGACGCAAGATCTTCATGTGCCATACTTATCCGAAAAAACTCTGTAGTCCCTCCAATACAACTTCATTTTCCTTTTTAGTATTAGGATTAATAACCTTTACTGTATGTGATAATTTAGGCATAGTTTCAAAGAAATTTTCAATTTCCTTAAATTGCTTAGAACTTAATTGTTCAACAAATTGAGACAATTCTTTCTTAGTGCAATCTTCCGCAGTCCAAGATTCTTCTTCAGAATAAACTTGTTCAATACAAGATGCAATCAAATCAAAAGTATCATCAACATTCATCTCTGTTGCAGAAGCAAAATTATTTTTAATAAATTCATCTAATGATGGATACTTCATCCTTAAAGTTAATGTATCATCTAACTTAATATCTTGAGAATGATTTTTATCAATCTTTATTTGAATATCATCCAAATTAATAAGTGCTGGTACTTGAGTCTTGCCATCATCAGGACAAGTTACCATAACTTCAACATCTTCTCCTACAGATTTGCCTCTGATATTAAGGAATAGATATTCAATATCAAATGTGGATAATGCAGAAATTTTAACTCCTCTTGTCGTAATACAAGATGAAATTACATCTTTCACAGCATTCGCTATCATTTTAGTATCTTCGCTTTCCATCGCCAAGATAAGTATTTTTTCTTCCTTAACTAGAAAAGGTCTAAATTTAATTTTCTTTTTTGTAGAAGGTATAACCAACTCATAAGATGGTGTTGCAATCTTTGGTAAAGGCATAATATGCTTATTTCAGTAATTTTATTTATAGGGGTTATTTGAAGTTATGTTACCCTACCTTCACTTACAGTGTTCCCAGAAAATTTCATATCTTTAAAATAATTAACGTTTGATAATGCTTTTGCTATATCTTGATTCGCTCCACTATTAAGAATAGAAACATCACCAAGAAAAGCCTGCCTAGTAGTAAGAGTAGGAATTGTTGTTTTAT
>Ga0208277_1001429_pt1 | contig 13863 bp, 13 predicted proteins | sample ETNtaG_5_FD_185782 | JGI IMG/M metagenome (GOLD analysis project Ga0208277, IMG submission 185782) | Marine microbial and viral communities from oxygen minimum zone, Eastern Pacific Ocean - ETNP201406SV205 (SPAdes) (version 2) | ecosystem: Environmental > Aquatic > Marine > Oceanic ...
GAGTGCATACTTGAGTTCAGGAGTCGCCCACCAAGCGTTCATACCAACACAGGTAGCGCCAATGCTCATGCAGGCCCAATAAGCTAACATCCACTCTGGATAGTTCCGCATAGCTATAGCGACCTTGTCGCCTACCTGTACATCATTCTCAATCAACCAATTAGCTATACTTGCGACGTGTTCATGTGCTTGAGCGTAGGAGATCCGTTCATTTCCATACACTAGATAGTCTGCATTACCGAACCTCAGACTTGATAGCCAGAAATCCCTGAGAGTCGCTGGTTGATTCTTGTAACAAAGTAGGTCTATTCCCCTTACATTCACTTCCTCTAATTCAAATTGAGAACCCTCCGAGGTAAGTTCTTCCCATGCTTGGGATAATTCTTTGTACACGTCTCCCCCACAATTAGTGAATGACTTCTAGGGTAGATTAAATTCATAACTGCTCATAACTGTCAAGACAGTAACTTTGAAAATACCGAAAAGGAAAATTATTTACCTTATTGGTCTAGAATGAAACCGGTCGACTTGCAAGGAGTGGTCATGGGAACTGAAGAGAATCAAGAACTTAACGCACGAGAAGCATGGGAACTTGAGTACCAAAAAGCCTCATTGAGAGACTCAAATTTTGAGACTATGTCAGGGGTACCGGTTGAGCCTGTCTATGGAGATGATTTGTTTCCCGGTCAATATCCTTACACACGAGGAATTTACCCATCTATGTATAGATCGCGTCTATGGACAATGAGAATGTTTGCTGGATTTGGGACAGCGGAAGATACAAATTTAAGATTCAAAGAACTGCTTCGAAATGGCGGAACTGGACTTTCAACTGCGTTTGATATGCCGACCCTCATGGGACGTGACTCCGACAGCGAATGGTCACTGGGTGAAGTCGGACGAGCTGGAGTAGCAGTAGACACGCTCGCAGACATGGAAGATCTGTTTGCTGAGATTGATTTGTCACAAGTTTCTACCTCTATGACAATAAACGGTCCTGCAGCAACACTTCTTGCTATGTACGTCGCAGTCGCCGAACAAACTGGAGTTGAGCCCCACCAGCTTGCTGGAACAATCCAAAATGACATTCTTAAGGAATATCAGGCACAGAAAGAATATATTTACCCTCCTCGCCCTTCAATGCGTATCGTCACAGACATGGTCAAATACACCACAGCCGAAATGCCCAAATGGCACCCCATTTCAATTTCTGGCTATCACATTAGAGAAGCGGGAAGCACAGCGGCACAAGAACTAGCTTTTACTTTAGCTAACGGTTTCTCCTACGTAGAAGCTGCTATCGCTGCTGGACAAAACGTAAATGAATTTGGTAAGCGACTCAGTTTCTTTTTTAACAGCCATAGCGATTTCTTTGAAGAAATCGGTAAATTCCGAGCAGCGCGACGGATTTGGGCACGTTGGATGAAAGAACGTTATGGGGCAACCGATGAAAAAGCCATGCTTTGTAGATTCCACACACAAACTGCAGGTGTTTCTCTGACAGCCCAGCAGCCCGAAATTAACATAGCCCGAGTTGGAATACAGGCACTTGCCGCAGCTTTAGGAGGCACACAGTCACTTCATACCGATAGCTTTGACGAAGCGTTAGCGCTTCCAACAGAAGATGCGGCTCGTATAGCTTTGCGAACACAACAAATTGTTGCTCATGAAACTGGAGTGGTAAATGTAGCTGACCCATTAGGGGGCTCACCATACGTTGAATGGATGACTGATGAAATGGAGAGGCAAGCTGAAGCAATATTCGCTCACCTTGATGATTTAGGAAACGGATCAATTCTAGAAGGAACATTCAATGGCATCGAAAACGGATATTTCGTTGGCGAAATCGCAGATGCAGCTTACAGGTTTGAACGTGAGGTGAACTCAGGAAGACGAATCATTGTTGGAGTAAATGACTTCACCGATGGTGATAACCCCGAGGATAGAAATCTCTTACGAATTGGTGCTGAAACTGAGGAGTATCAGCTTAAGCGACTGAATGATGTCAAAACGAAAAGAAATCAAGACCATGTCAATAGCGCACTCTCCGAAATAACTGCTGTTGCTTCTGACCCAACACGCAATTTAATGCCGGCAATTATTGCAGCAGTAAAGACGTACGCTACCGAAGAAGAAATTGCCCACGCTATGGAAGTAGTTTTCGGAACATACGTTGAAAAGGCAATAGTTTAATAAAAACGAAAGCAAAGGAGAACAAACATGGGTGACCATCAACAAAGGGTGATTTTAGCTAAATTAGGCTTAGATGGTCACGATCGCGGAATCAAAGTAGTGGCACGAATCTTGCGCGATGCAGGCATGGAAGTTATCTATTTAGGTTTGCGTCAGACAACGGCAAGTATCGTCGCAGCTGCCGAAGAAGAAGATGCTGACGCCATCGGCCTTTCCATGCATAACGCTGGACACTTAACTCTAGGACCCAAAATGGCGGAGGCGATAAAAGCAGCTGGACTGGATGTCCCTTTAATCATCGGCGGAATCGTACCTGACGAGGACGTTGAGGAATTAATGAACGCCGGCATTACTGCTGTTTTAGGGCCGGGCGCTTCTGCAGAAGAAGTTGTAGCTACAGTTCAGAATGCAATTTCTGCACCTGATAAAGCGTGACTTTGTCTAGCGATGCAGCAACTGCTCTCTTCCAGAGTGCGGTCAAAGGAGAGCGACGTAGCCTAGGGAAACTTTTAACCGCTATTGAACGTGGCGGGGAGCAAGCTGAAATTATTGCGGGCCTAGCACATCAAGTGTCAGGCAATACCCATGTAGTTGGAATCACCGGAGCTCCAGGTTCAGGAAAATCAACGCTAACAGGTAGACTTCTGAAACTGTTTTCAGAAGCTGGCGATAAATTAGCCGTCCTAGCTGTTGACCCGTCCTCTCCTCTCACTGGAGGAGCTATTCTCGGAGACCGGATACGAATGGATGACCTTGCGGGCGAGGAATCCTTTATACGTTCAATGGCTACTCGAGGTCACTCTGGAGGACTTGCGTTAGCTGTTCCATCAGCTATTCAACTCTTTGACGCCGTTGGGTATGAACCTGTAATCATTGAAACTGTAGGAGTTGGCCAGGTAGAGGTTGATGTTGCAGGTGCAGCTGATACTACGGTCGTTGTCGTTACCCCCGGCATGGGTGATGCTGTACAAGCGAATAAAGCAGGCCTTCTTGAGGTCGCAGATATTTTTGTTGTTAATAAATCAGACAGACCAGGCGCTAGCGACGCAAGGCGTGACTTAGAATTGATGTTGGACTTAGGGCATGTTTCAGGACTTGAAGAAATTACCGGATATAGACCTCCGATCATCATGGCAAATTCACTTGAAGGCACAGGCGCTGACGAAGTTCTTGATGCCATTAAATCTCATGCAGAATATCTTCGTAATTCTGGGAAAATAGAGATTCGTCAAAAGGAACGCCTAGTAATGGAAATCCAAAACAGAATTGAACTATTGATTGGGTCAACAGCGAGAGTCATGCTTGAATCTGAGGTAGGAGCTAGTTGCATCGCAAAAGTTCTCGAAAGAGAAATCTCACCAGCTGAAGCAGCGAAATCTATTGTTGGTTCCATAATCGCCAACGAATAACCGTCATTGATTGACAGGCACCACTCGCCCACCTGACCTAACCACAACATATACATTCTCGCCTCGGGGAAACTCAAAGCGCACCCTTTTGTGGTTGAGGCCCCATACTAAATAGTCAGAACCACGTATCTGCCCAACCCAGTCAATATTTTCCTGTGGTTTGGGTTCTTCCAATGTTAAGGAAAGAAATCCTAGAAAGTGCTCCTGATCAAATACCTTTACATGTAGAACGGAACCAAATCCATGTTGAATATGCATATACGTAGCTTACGTTTAAAACTGTTGATCTCTTCCCACCCCGTATTCAACTATTTCAAATCCTTCTGACATGAAATAATTATCTTAAATAAGTTGGGGATATTGAGGTCTACATAGCATCATAGAAGAAGACTAGAATCTAGAAGAAAGAAAGCGATGAGCGAATATTCTCCCCCTCTTGACGATATGAAATTTGCACTCAAGGAGGTTGTTGGTGTTGAATCTCTATCTGAATTACCCGCTTTCAATGAAGTAGGGTTAGAAGCACTTGATTCGCTTCTAGACGAAGCAAGTCGCTTTTTCAATGAAGTAATTTCGCCTACAAACCGAACGGGAGATCTCGAAGGGAGCTTACTTAACGACGACGGTAGTGTGTCAACGCCTACAGGGTTTCGTGAAGCATACGCGCAGTATGTTGATGCCGGATGGGGTGCGATAAGTTTCGACCCGGAATATGGAGGTGGCGGTTTTCCTTGGTTAGTAGGCATCGCAATCACCGAAATGCTTACTGCTGCGAACATGGCCTTATCTCTAAACCCAATGCTTACTCAAGGTTCGATCCATGCACTTACAGCACATGGAAGCCAAGAACAAAAGCTCACATGGTTACCCAAATTAATTACTGGCGAATGGGCAGGGACGATGAACTTAACCGAACCTCAAGCTGGGTCAGACGTTGGGGCTCTCACCACCAAAGCAGAAGCGCAAGACGATGGAACCTATAAGATTACCGGGCAGAAAATATACATCACGTGGGGCGAACACGATTTAACAGAGAACATAATCCACTTAGTACTCGCTAGAACACCAGATGCCCCTCCAGGTACGAAAGGAATTAGCCTTTTTATCGTTCCAAAATTTGTTATGAACAATGATGGAAGCATTGGTCAAGAGAATGATATCAAATGCCTATCCATTGAACATAAACTGGGAATTCACGCATCACCAACCTGTGTGCTCCAATTTGGAGACAATGGTGGCGCAACTGGATACATCGTTGGTGAAGAAAATTCCGGAATGCGCTATATGTTCACCATGATGAACCAAGCAAGGTTAGCAGTTGGATTGGAAGGTCTTGCGGTGGCAGATCGCGCTTATCAACAAGCCCTTGATTACGCTTTAGAAAGAATGCAAGGCAGAAGATCAGATACTCCAAAAGGGGAATCTGTTCCCATAATTGATCATCCAGATGTCCGGCGTATGTTGATGACGATGAAAGCATATATCGAAGCGATGAGATGCATGATATACCTAAATGCCAAATCCATTGATATAGCCCATCATCATCCCGACAAAGATGAGCGAACACGTGGTAACGAATTAACTGATCTTCTAACCCCGTTATCAAAAAGTTGGTGTACTGACCTCGGAAACGAACTCACTAGCCTAGGTATTCAAATTCATGGTGGTATGGGTTTCGTTGAAGAAACCGGAGCAGCACAACACTATAGAGATATTCGAATAGCTGGCATTTACGAAGGAACCAATGGGATACAGGCCATTGACCTAGTGGGCCGGAAACTATCAATGAGAAAAGGCGACGTCGTCCGTGAACTCCTTTTAGAAATTAATGAAACTGCATCTGAGCTTCGCTCAGCGAACCTTGAAGTAATCGGAAGACCTCTTGAAGATGCTGTTCAGGATATGCAAACAGCAACAGAGTGGCTTATTGAGAAAGGTGGCGCAAGTACTGACGATGGACTGGCTGGTGCTACTCCCTATCTACGAATGTTCGGGACTACTGTCGGCGGTTGGCTCCTGGCAAAATCTGCGTTGCAGGCAAAGAAGCAACTTGACGAAGGCAACGATTCGGAATTCCTCCAAGCAAAAATAGAAACAGCTACATTCTTTGCTGAGCAATTACTTCCTCAGGTTTCAGGATTGCTTCCTGCTGCTGTAAGTGGCGCCCATTCGCTGTATGCAATCACTGCAGAAAGGCTCCGGGGCTGACATGAAAAGTAATTCTGAAATAACTATTCTCACTAATTCTGTGACGTCAATTGCTGGGCATTGGGATGATGGAGATCCATTCGTAGACTCAGCAGAAATCAAAGATGTTCTTGGGTGGGAGATAAAGCAAGAAGGTTTATGCAAAGATGATGCTTGCATCCCTGTCAATGATGAGCAGAGTATCAGACACCAAGATCGCTACAATCTCCGAACCATAGCGCACTTAACTGGACACCCGACTCTTATTTCTCAAGAGTTGAAGACAATAACTATCGGTCAACCGGCTGGTCTTCGCTCCTCAGCTCTCAAGGATAAGATTGCGCCAGATTTTGTACTTCCAGATATTGAAGGCACCGATCGAGCCTTCTCCGACTGGGCAGGGAAAAAAAGGCTTCTCGTTGCATTTTCTAGTTGGTGAGGCTGCGCATTTGACTTGCCAGGGTGGCAAGAACTTCATGAAGAGTTGCAAGAAGAAGGATTCACTGTAATAGCTGTTGCTATTGACGAGAATTTAGACTCGATTATTGAATTGGCAAAGGGTGTGACTTACCCGGTCTTAATGGATAAAGACCACATACTTACTGAGCTATACGCTATTAGTAATGTGCCCTCAGTTTTATGGATCGACGAGGATGGAAAGATCTCTCGACCTGCAGCAAGCGAGTTTGGCACTGACACTTTCAGTGAAATCACTGGAATTAGTCGTGAAGGCCATATGCAACAAGTTCGCGAATGGGTTAGAGATGAAGCTTTACCAGAAGACGCAGGTTTCGTAGTTGATGATCTATCACATGAAGAAATTCAAGCCAGACTCCATTTCAGATTGGCAGCGCACTTGCGACGAAACAACATGATTGCTGAATCTGAGAAGCATTTCGATCACGCCATTGAGTTGGCTCCATTGGATTTCACAATAGCGCGAGCGAGCATGCCTTTACGTGGCGGTGATCCATTCGGTGAGGAATTTTTTGAGCTGTACCAAAAATATCAAGATGCCGGGTCCCCATTTCATGGAATACCACGCAAGAGTTAGAGAAAATAAATCGAAGTCAGTTATGCATACCTTCAGCTGAAATTACTCGCTGGCTAACTTCGACGAGTTGGTCCTCCTTTACCTCAAATGAGGCAACTTTCTCTGCTTTGTGAAGACCTGACTGCATCTTTCCGGTAACAATATCAATAGCCGTACCCTCAATTACAGGTATCAAAGCGATTGCTCTAAAGCCTTTATCATTTCCAGGAGAAGGCCTTTTGGTTTCTGTAATCAGTAGTTTTGACTGCCAGACCCATTCTTGATCTATGCTGACAAAACGACACCGATGATTTCCTGCGCTCTTTGAAACTAGCCCTCCGGGGCAAACAAGAAATTTTCCTTCGATCCATGGGTTAACTCCTAAGCCGGAACGATCAAAAGCAATTTCGAAGGCTTTCTGAATTATGGATTCATGATCGCCGGACCGTATCGCTCTTTGTAGAATTTCATTTTGCATTTCGCTATGTAGGGTTTGTAATTCAGCATCAGAAAGTCCTTCTATGAAGAAAGACCACATAGCGCTTTCATTCATGGCATTATCTCGGCCGCTATAGTTTGATTCGCTATCCATTTCTACATTCTGCCATTAGCCTGTGCCATTTAATGGCTTATAGTTGTTTTGATAGAGCTATCTTATGTATAGGAAGTTAGAAAGGCATCAGATGGGACTTTGGAATCAGGATTGGGAAGAATACGGAGAGTCACTCCAACTTGCACTTGGAGGGGCCGGAGTCACAGATTCGGGTTCAGAAGAGACAGAGGAATTAACAGCAATAGAGTATGTGCAACTGATGCGGGACACTCTTGCTGCTACGACTTTTGAGATTGATGATCAAGCAGTCAATAGAAACATTGAAGGAGTTCCCTGTAGAGTCTTTGAACCTCAAGGCGAGATCAAAGGTGTATACCTACATTTTCACGGTGGGGGTATGGTTGCTGGAGCGGCCTTCATGGGAGATGTAGAAAATAGACATATTGCCAACACCTTTAATCTTGCGGTGATTTCGGTTGATTACCGGCTAGCCCCTGAGCACCCATTTCCTGCAGCACTAGACGATAGTTATTCTGTTGCAAAATGGGTAGTTAAAAATGTTTGGGAAGAGTTCGGGACACGTTCAATTATTATCGGGGGAGAATCTGCAGGAGCTTACCTTGCTTTGATGACATTAATAGAAGCAAGAGATTCTTTTGATGTGAACGAGGTGCAGCAATTTATTGGAGCGAATCTCACATTCGGGGTTTTTGACTGGGGTGGAACTCCATCACAGCTCGGAAGTCGCCCTTCCTCAGATGACTTTGACGTGCTCTCTCCCGAGATTATTAATTTCTTTACTTCCCAATACCTTCCAGATAAAAGCATTCATGACCGAAGAAGTCCAAAAATTTCCCCCATGTATGCAAGTCTCTCTGAATTACCAGATGCGTTGTTCTGTGTTGGAACAGCTGATCATCTTCTTGATGATACTCTTTTCATGGCGAATCGATGGAGAGCGGCAGGCAACGACTGTGAGCTTATTGTCTACCCTCGAGTACCCCACGCTTTCACTATGTTCCCTTCGCATTTCGTAGAGTTATTTTCTACGCAGCGTGATAGTTGGTTTAAGAGAATTCTCACTAAATAAGCTAACTCGGAGGAGGTCGAACTTCCGAGAAGCTTTTTACATTGCTTAAGGCAGGGAAAAACTTCCACCAAATAACCACTGCGGCTAGCGTTCCAAAGCCCCCGAATAAGATAGCTCCAACCAATCCGAATGCAGCGGCTGTCAGCCCTGATTCGACAGCTCCTAATTCATTAGATGCTCCGATAAAGACGCCTTCAACTGCGAGTACTCGACCTCGCATCTCTTCAGGAGTTGCTAGTGGGACAAGGCTGGCGCGTATATAAACTGAAACTGCATCAGCTCCAGACAAGACCATCAGTGCTAGAAATGCGACAATAAAGCTTGTAGTCAGTCCAAGAACTATGGTTCCTAGACCAAAAATTGCTACTGCTGACATCAAAGATCTACCAATATGCCTTTTCAAGGGCCTGATCGACAAGGTCACAGCCACCAGCGTTGCTCCGATACCGACACCGGCTCTGAGCCAACCGAGGCCAACTGCACCAACACCTAAACGATTCTCTGCTATCGCAGGGAGCAAAGCTACAGCTCCACCCAAAAGCACAGCAAATAAATCCAGAGAAATTGCTCCAAACAAAACAGGGCTTTTCCTGATGAACTTTAAACCTTCTTTTGCGTCTCTGAAAGCTTGCCTTCCACCTGTGGTTCCCAGCCGCCGAATTGAAGATGGGCCAACTGTGACCAAAAGGAGATTAGCAACACCGTAAGAAATAACAGCTGCTAAATATGGAAATGACGGCCCAGCTACAAATATAAACCCAAAAAGTGCAGGACCTACAATAATCCCAGCTTGGAAAGCCACTGACTTTAAAGCAACTACTCGCTCCACGACATCGTCCGGAGCCCAATCAATAGGCAATGCGCGACTGGCAGGCATGGCAAAAGCTCTTCCTACCCCGAAAAGTGCAATGATAGCAAAAATAGGGAAAACGCCATCAGGGTCTGAGGCGACATAGAGAAAAAGCAGAAAAGATGTTATTGCTTGCGCAACTAAAGCAAGACTAAAGACCTTCCTCCTATCGAAACGATCCGCAACAGGTCCAGTGAAAGGGGAAAGCAATGCTACGGGTAAGAATTCTGCGAGTCCTAGTAAGCCAAGATTTAATTCGCTCCCTGTCATATCGTAAACCTGTTTACCGACGATTGTGATCTGACCTACCGTAGCAAGAGCTGAAAAAAACGAGGCCGTCAAAAGAATCCTCACCTTTACAGGCACTTGACCTACCGACTTTTCCCCTTGGTTATCATTCATCTTCGAGTTTCTTAATCTGTAATGTTTTCAGATTCACGCATAGCTGCAGCAAAGATTCCTTTACTCATCAAGCTGCTCTCTTGAGATCTTCTTATTCGATATATTTCCGCACGAATACCATGAATCTCTTTGTTACCAGGCTCCGCTAATGCCGCAAACTCAATTAGATGACAGGATAACCTAAGGTCACCCTCCTCAGCTAGAAATTTTGCCCTATCCGCAAGTTGTTTGGCGCCACCAGCCAAAACAGATAATTCCTTTGCTAGGTCTACTCTTGGGGAGGGTTTCAATGATGCTGGATCAGCATCCCACCACCCCCCGTACATACGCCATATGTTGCGAACAACGAATTCAGGTTCATCGTAGAGTGGCTGTAGCCAAGGAAGGCCAAGCATCTCCTGGTCAACTTTAACCATATGCACAATATCGTTTAATTGATACCCATCATTCATGAGTTCCAAAGTCTCAGCTACTAAGGTTTCGAGAACATGCGCAAGGTCGCCTAGAACTCTGTTGATTCGTTCTGTTCCTTTAATTGGTAATCCATGTGCTGGAACGAGTAGCTCTGCTTCACAAGTCATCATTTCCCGTAACGCATTTGCCCATTCAAGAGGGTACCGCTGCACCTTCTGCGGATTCCCTGCATTTGGAAAAACCCAGAGTACTAAATCACCAGTTACTAAAGTTTTAGTTTTTGGCACCCATGCCCAGGTATGGTCATCAGTCTCGCCCTTACCATGATTAAATTCAATATCAAGACCCCCAACTGATAACTTCATTTCGTCTTGGTACACAACATCTGGCCAGGCCATGTCTTCAGGCACAAAGGAGGCGGAACGTGTCGTTAGCCCCATCCCATGACGTGGGGAAACTCCACCAAACTGCCGTTGATTGATTATGGTATTCCAACCATCTGTTCTTTGGTATCTTTCCAAACGTTTAGGAACATTCTCATGCCCGAAAACAGTAGGGTTTTCAAAATTGCGAGTTTCAGCGTCGGCGATCAGAGCTCCTGACCCTCCGACATGGTCTAAATGCCCATGTGTATAAACCAGAGAGTGAACCCTATCTGTATCCCACTCTCGCAATGAATCAACAACTGCAACTCCGCTCTGCTTGCCGCTTGCATCAAATAGGACAAGCCCCTCTTCAGTTCTAAAAGCGACCATATGACTGAACGATTCAACAATCGCGATATCATCCCCAAGCTCGCTGAGTTTATTAGTGACTCTATTAGTCGGCTCTACCGTGGCACATTCATCAATTACCTTTGATGACAGCTCTATTGGGTCATCCGTGACGACCTTATTTAAGTCACGAGGTTTAGGATGCAATCCCACTGAACCTACTTCCTAGTGAAGGTCGCTTTACCTGGGCCATGGTCAAGGAAGCTTTGGACTCCAACTAATCTATCCTCAGTCTCAAAACAATCTCCAAAAGCCTCAGCTTCAAGCTTCAGTGCCTCATCAAGTGGTAAAGCAAGCCCATCCATCATCACCCTTTTAATAAACTGGAGAGACTTAGGACCTCTCGCATATGATTTAGCCGCTTCTAAAGCTTGAGGGTAGCAATCATCATCAGCGAATACAGCAGATACCAAACCTATTTGCAGTGCCTCGTCAGCCTTAACCTGGCGCCCGGAGTAGTTGATTTCTTTGGCTTTAGTAATACCTATCAAACGCGTTAATCTTTGAGTCCCCCCAGCACCTGGCAAAATACCGAGCAGTACTTCAGGTTGCCCGAACACGGCACTTTGACCGGCAAATCGAAAATCAGTTGCCATCGCTAATTCACACCCTCCGCCCAATGCGTATCCGTTTACAGCACTGATTGTTATTTGAGGAAGATTCTCCAATGCTAGAAGTGCGCCATGTAACAATAGAGAAAATTCATGGGCTTCTTGTTTATTTTGCAATGTTGGGAACTCTTTTATATCTGCTCCCGCAGCGAATATTTTCGGACCACCCCAAACGACAACAGCACCAATATCTTGATTACTTGACAATTCCTCAGCTATTTCCTGCAGCTCAGATGCTAACTGCATGCTAATTGCGTTCATTGGGGGTCGCTCAATACGTATTGTTGCTACCCCTGATTCAATATCATTTTCTAGGTTAACAAATTCTCCCATTATGACTCCTCTGTACTTTTGTGGGCACTGAGAGCATAGCCCAATAGGGCTTTGCGAACATCATCTCAAAAGTGAAAGCTATCTCTCATTTCCAAAGGAAAGTTTGTAGTTATTGAATCAACACCATTCGCAAACAGCGTCCTAAATAAATCAGCATCATCAACCGTATAAACCCAGACTTCAAGTCCTAACTTATGTATCTCTCTTATTATGCGTTTTGAGACGTATCGATAATGCATGTTGATAGCGATAACTGATGACTCTTGACTCAGTGACCTAAATCGGTACCTTGCATAGAGAGGTCCAATAAACTTTAGTGCCACCAAAAGTTGATCACCTTTTGATAAATTCACCAGCACATTTAAATCAGGGTTATTAACAACGGTTCGCCTGACATCCGAAGGCTTCAAACCAGATAATACGATGTGATTTTGTAAACCAAGGTTGTCAATTACTTTGGTTAGATTTTCTTGAATACAACCTTCTTTGAGGTCCAGATTCCATTTAGTTTTCGTTCCGAAGTTTCGTAATAGGTCTTTAACTAATGGGGTCTTTTCACCTGTGATTTCGCCATCTTGTCCTCTAACAAAATAATTCAACAACTCTTCAAGGGAAACTTGACTTACTTTCCCAGATCCAGAGGTACTACTTTCAAGATTTGGGCCATGCAACGCCACCGAATATCCGTCGGACGTAACAGACACATCAATTTCGACCATGGTGCATTGATTCTCGATAGCCGACTCTATAGCAGAGGTTGTATTCTCAGGGCACCCGGAGGAATTACCTTTATGAGCAATTATCTGATGTTTGCTCGTAACCCAATCTCCCATGGCTATAGGCTACCGAAAGTCTCATATCAGTAAACCACAAAACAATATTTCAATGATCGGGTTAATGATTCTCGAGATTAGATTAAATAACTGAAAGCTATGTGATCCTCTTCTAGTCTAGGAACGGAGGGACCTCATGACGGATCACGAACTTCAACAAGATATAAATCTGGCTTTGACTGACGATGAGCAAACGTTGTGGGGATCTCGTCTTGTCAAAAAGTCATTATTTGATGCAGATGGGAGCACTCTGGGTTCAATACAGGACATTTTGCTTGTTCCAGCAGCCAGTGAAAATAGGCTCTATCTACGAGGGTTTGTTGCGTCAGTTGACCGAAGACTGATTTTTGTTCACGAGGCAAGAGTTGATGCGGTTGACAGAGATGGGCTTCATTTGCGGGGTGGAACTCTTGACTTGAGAATTTTTAAAAAACGTCATGGAGAAATGCTCCTCACCAAAGATATCTACGCCACACGCTTAGAAAGTGGAAGCATTAGCGATGTTGGTTTCACCGAAAGCGGATTAAATGATGGGAAATGGTTTACGAACAAAGTTGCGTTCTCTGCGGGAGGGAGATTACGGAAACGGAACCTCGAGGTTGCAGATTGGGCTTCCATCGGGCCTGCTTTCACTTCTGACCAAGTATCAGGTGACTTGGCACGTTTACGAGAGCTCCACAAGGCAGATGCAGCTGAAATAATTCAAGCAATTCCAGAAGGCAGACGAACCGAATTAGCTGCAGCTCTTGAGGCAAGCCGGCTGGCTGATCTACTTGAGGAGTTACCTGAATCTGAACAGGCACTAATACTCAACAAACTTGAGACAGCTGACGCTATTGAAGTCCTCCAGGAAATGGAAATAGATGATGAAATCGATCTTCTTAAAGAATTAGACCCAACCCAGCGAGAAATGCTGCTTGCGGAAATGGATCCCAAAAACGTTCAGCAAATCCGTTCACTGCTCAAATACAACGAAGATACAGCAGGAGGCATGATGACTCCTGAAGCGATTGTATTAACTCCCGATTCAACGGTTGCCGATGCCATAGCCAGGCTACGAGACACTGATCTTCCGCCTGCAATATCAGTTCGCCTATTTATAACCGAGTCACCAATACAGGCGCCTACTGGAAAATATCTAGGAAGTGTCACCCTCGCAAGATTATTAAGAGAGCCTCCAAC
>Ga0208277_1001431_pt1 | contig 13849 bp, 15 predicted proteins | sample ETNtaG_5_FD_185782 | JGI IMG/M metagenome (GOLD analysis project Ga0208277, IMG submission 185782) | Marine microbial and viral communities from oxygen minimum zone, Eastern Pacific Ocean - ETNP201406SV205 (SPAdes) (version 2) | ecosystem: Environmental > Aquatic > Marine > Oceanic ...
TTAAGTGCAGATATTCTTAAAACATTAACCCATTGATACTGTTTAAGTTCATTTTTTATATTTTTATTGATCTCATCTTTATTTTCTGTATCTAGTAAATCCCATTTATTTAATACGACAATAGGGGTAACCGTATTTTCAATAGATTCTTTTAATATTCTTTTATCTTCGAAAGTTAAACCAACTTCACTATCAATAACTATTAAAGCTAAAGAAGCGTTTTCAAGAGATCTAATCGCTAATGTTGATGAATATTTGTCAATTTGATTTTTTTGGCTTTTTCTTGGAATTCCTGCAGTATCACTAATTTCATACGAAATTTTATTTAAATTAATATCTTCCACAATCTTATCCCTTGTTGTGCCAGGAACATTTGACACAGAAGATCTCTTATTATTTAATAAAGCATTAAAGAGGGTTGATTTACCAGCATTAGGTCTACCCACAATGACTATAGATGATTTACTGTATGTGATGGTCGATGCACTTGTAGAATACTTCTTAAGATAGTTTTCAAGAAGATCTAATCCTGTCTTGTGATATGCAGAGATATAAAATTCTGAATTAAAAATATATTTAAACATTCGTTTGTCCAAATTTGAAATTACAAAATTTTCAGCTTTGTTGAATACTGTTGTAGTTTTATTTTGAAGATTGTTCCTATTAATTAGTTCGAATATAGCATCAAGACCTGTGTAGTCTTTTGAATTTACATCAATAAGAAATAAAATATGATCAGCACTATTTATATAACGCAAGATATTTTCTTGAAAGTTTTTATTAAAGTCATCTGTATTTTCTAAAAATCCAGGAAGGTCAGATAAAATAATTTTTTTATTATTATCAAATTCAACAATAGTACTCACTTTATCTCTAGTTGTATTAGGAGATGACCCGATTATTGATGTTTTCCTTTTTGATAAAGTGTTAACGAGAGTTGACTTACCGGCATTAGGTAAACCTAATACCAAAACCTCTTGAATTTTATTTTTAGTCATAATATAAATATAGCTATTCTATTTATATGGTAAACAAACTATATCTAGTTACTCCGAGAGGATTTTGCGCGGGTGTAGAGATGGCTATAAAAGCTCTGCATTGGTTAATAAAAATCTATGATGACACTATTTATTGCTATCACGAAATAGTACACAACAAATGGATTGTGAAAGAATTTGAAAAAAATAATGTTATTTTTGTAGAAGATCCATCAGAAATACCTAATGGATCAATAGTAATGTTATCAGCTCATGGCACAGCACCTGATGTAGAAGAACAATTTAATAACATATCTGCAGTAACAATTAATTCTGTATGCCCACTGGTTACAAAAGTACACCATGAAGCGAAAAATTTTTCTAAAGATAACACTCAAGTAATATATGTTGGACACAAAAATCATGATGAAGCAAAAGGAGCTTTGGGTGTGGCTCCTGAAAATATGCACTTGGTTGAAAAAATTGAAGATGTTAAAAATCTAGATATAGGCGACGATGTTGCATTACTCGCTCAAACAACTCTTGCTAAATCTGAATGGGAGCCAATTATGGAATATTCAAAAAATAAATATAACCAATTGAAAATGCCAAGAAAAAGTGATCTATGTTACGCAACAACTAATAGGCAGGAAGCAATATTAGAAGTCTTACCAAAAGTAGATTCCGTACTTGTAGTTGGTTCTGAAAATTCTAGTAACACTAAAGCATTGGTTAGTATGGTTCAAAATAAAGGAATTACTGCTTACAGAGTTGATAACATAAAAGACTTAGACGGAATAAGCTTGCACGGAAATATTGCAATTACAGCTGGTGCATCAGCTCCTGACCACATAGTTTATGAAATAATAGATAAAATTAATCCCATTAATTTAGAATATTTTGATCTTAAAGAGGAAGTTGAATATTTTCCACTCCCACAACAGTTAAGAAAAAATATTAGATTAATTTCTAATTTTTTAAATAATTTTAATGAATCTATCAGCAAACCTGAAACAACACATGGGATTAATAATGATAAAGACTGGACAGCTACTGAAGCTTTAAATTCTCTTTAATTAAATTAATAATTTCTTCTATTGTCATATCTTCGTTGTTGATCACAAGAGCATTATCCGGAACCACAAGGGGAGATATTTTTCTGTTTATATCTCTTGAATCTCGTGTTCTAATATCTTCTATAGATTCTTTGCTACCTGACTGAGCAAGTCTACGTTCGCTTCTAGTAGCTTCACTTGCATCTAAATATATTTTTAAATCTGCATCTTGAAAAACTACGCTCCCCATGTCCCTACCTTCGACTACTAATCCATTTGTTGATGAGGTGAATAGAAATCTTAAAATATTAGAAACAATATTTCTTATTTCTAATAATTGTGCTATTTCTGAACTTTTTTCATTAATTTCTGAAGAATAAAGTTCATCTTCTTGATATGTTTCACCGTCAATAACACAAATAACAGGATTTTTAGATGTTATATTTATTTCATTTATTGTACTTACGCCTTTCTTGTTGAAATGCGCTGCAATAGCTCTATATAACATTCCGGATGAAATAAAATCTAAATTTAAGTCTGAAGCTAATTTTTTACCAATTGTAGTTTTACCTACACCTGATGGGCCATCTAAAGTTATAATCTTACTTCTCATATTTCTATTTTAGACAGTTGTCCTTTTGACATGTTGTTTAGATTATACTTGCCAATTTGTTCACGTTTTAATTGACGAATTTTTAACCCATTGAATCTAAATATTCTACGAATTTCATGATTTTTCCCCGATGTTAAAGTCACCAAATATGAATATGTATTAAGTATCTTAATTTTATTAATTCTTAATATTTGTCCATCATGATTAATTTTCGTTCTTATTTTTTTGTTATGATTTATTTTTTGTACCAATGTTACTTTGTATATTTTCTCAATTTTATTTTTAGCGTGAAATATACTGTCTAACCACTCCCCGTCTGTACTGAGCAACATTAAACCTTCAGAATCTTTATCTAATCTTCCACCAAATTTTAAATAATCTTTTTCAATCAATTGAAATATTGTTGGTGAATTATCTTGTTTATTGTGAGAACAGACATAGCCTTTTGGTTTATAAAAACGATAATACTCATGCGTTGTGTTGTTTAAGATTTTCTTCCCATTTACATATACTTCATCTTTATCATTTACAATATATCCGACCTCAGGAACTTGCCCATTTACTAATACTTGACCTGAACCTATTAAAGTATCTGCTTTTCTTCTAGAAGTAGGCAAATTTAAAGCAATATATTTATTTATTCGCAAGAAGAATTACTCTTCCTCAATATTTGCAAAATAATCACCCAGTATCGGAAGATCCTCAATATTAGAAATATTCATTTTTTCTATAAACAAATTTGTAGTTATATATAAATGAGGGGTACCTGGTATATCTAAAGTTCCTGATTTTTGGATTAAGCCACGTGATTCAAGAGTTTTTAATGATGATTCTGATTCAACACCTCTTATTTCAGAAACTTTAAGTTTTGTTACAGGTTGTTCGTAAGCGACGATAGACAGCGTTTCTAAAGCTGGAGTTGAAAGTCCTCTTAAAACAGAAGGCGGTTTAAATTCAGCTAATTCTGATGAAATATTCTTAAGTGTTACAATATCAGAAGAATTTTCATTGTATTTTATATAAAAACCATAATCCATATTATTTAATTCAGTATTTATGTCATCAAACATTTTTATGAGCTCATCTTTAGAGATACTAAAATTTTCTAGAAAATAAGAATGGTTAATTGACCCATCTGAAACCAACAAAATTGCTGTTATAACTTTTTTATAATTCATAGTTTTTTTCTATAGTAATGCTTTCACTATTTTGATTTGCTTTAATAAATCCCCACCTTACTGCTTCTAAAAGAGCTAAAAAGAATGCTATAGCTTGTTTTTCTGAATGTAAATCATTAATAATACTTTCAAAAGAAGTGTTTAATCTCTGATCAACAACTTTCAATAAATCATCAATAGCTTCTTGTAAATCAGGTAGGTCTTTATCTATATGCTTAAAACCTTCAATTGTTTTATAACGATGAAATACTTCCTTGGAAACATTTATAAATTTATCATGATCAATCTGGTATTCAACATCTGGTTTTGGAAAAAGATTTTTAGTTTGATAATATTTAAAAGATTTTATTTCATTTTCATTATGTTTAATTTTAGATGCTAAAGCAATTCCAATTTCAGTGAATGCTTTAAACTGAAGTAATCTAGCAAATGCTAAATCTTTATCTTTGAGAATTTCTACCTCATCAATCCACTCCACATCATCTTCCTGAGGTAGCATTCTTTTTGCTTTTAACTCAAATAAAGAAGCAGCTAACAAAACAAACTCTGCATAATTGTCTATTTCATTGTTTAAATTTTTAATCTCAAAATTTGCAAATAGTTCATGTAAATTTTCTTCAATTTGTGTATTTTCAGAAGTGTATCTAACAAGTAATGACTTAAGATTATCTACTAAATAATTTAATTCCATTAAAAATCAGTCTTGTAAAGTATTTCATTTTTTGCTGTAAGTAAGTTATCAAAATAATATTTGGTTATATTATCGTTACTAATATTTTCTTTCAGCAAGTCATATCCAATATCTTCATGGTTTAGATAATTGTAAGCTTTTCTATTAGTTATAATTTTTAACTCAGCAAATATTCTGAATAACCAACTATATTCTGATATTGATTTTCCTATATCGTGAAGTAGTGATAGTTTTAATAAATCGTCATCCTGAGTGTATTTTTCAGTTCTATTTAATACCTCAAAAGAATGGTGTCTATCTGCTTTTGACATTTTCCAAAATAACGACTCTAGTTCTTCATCATTAAGAATATTTGATATTTTTATTTGATTTTTTATTTGTAAATCTTTATAAAACAAAAACCTTATAGCTCTTCTTGCTTTTAAAATTAACTCGTTCATGATCTTGGGTGACTTTCTAAAAATGCCTCTTCTAAAAATTCTTTTGTAACTTTAGTATATATCTGCGTCGTTGAAACAGAACTGTGGCCTAAAAATTCTTGTACAGTTCTTAAATCACAACCGCCTTCTAACATGTGAGTTGCTGCACTATGCCGTAACGTATGTGGATGAATATTGTCATCAAGTGAAACTTTCGAAGCAGTATTTTTAATAATACGAAAAACAGCTGTTCTATCCAATTTATTTTTAGATTTAGTTAAAAACAAAGTTTCGCCTTTACTTTGAATAAAGTTATCTCTAATTTCTAAATACTGTAATAAATTATGATTCAATTCCGTACCTATAGGTACAATTCTCTGTTTTGATCCCTTCCCTTTTAACTTTATGTAATAATCAGCAAGATCTAAATCAGATAAGCTAATTTCGCATAGTTCTGAAACTCTACATCCTGTTGAATACAAAACATCAATTATTGTCCTATTTCTAGAGTTAAGAAAACTGTCATGGTTATAAGAGGCAATCATTTTTTCAATATCATCAACACTTAGAACCTCAGGAAGTTTATTGTTTGATTTCAATTGCATATCAGTGACTTTAATTTGTAATAAATTTTCTACTTCATCAAGGTATTTAAGAAAATTTTTTATACTTGAATAAAATCTTTTTTTTGTTGATGTTGAATAATTAAAAGCAGATATATCTAAAAAATAATTTTCAATATTTGTTTGAGATAATTCTGAGTTTTGTAAATAGTTAGATAATTTTTTTAAATCAGAAATGTATGAAACTACTGTATTTTTAGATAGACCTTTTTGATATATTAAATATTCTGAATATGTATCAATTAATTCGTTAGTCTTTAACTTTTTGTCCATCTTCGACATTCTCAATTACATAATCTAAGTTTTTAGATGCTTCAATAAATGAATTGAACATTGGTGCAGGATCCCATGGTCTAGATTTAAATTCTGGATGAAATTGTGAAGCTACAAAAAATGGATGATCTTTTAACTCAATCATTTCAACTAAATCTTCATCTGGGGATAATCCACTAAATATTAATCCTTTTTCCTCTAGCTGTTTCCTAAATTTATTATTTACTTCATACCTATGCCTATGACGTTCGTAAACAATTTCATTATCATAAATTTTACTAGCAAACGTACTAGGTATAATTTTACAAGGATAGGTCCCCAGCCTCATTGAAGCACCTACATCATCATTTTCTAAATTTTGATTAGGAAGTAAGTCTATAACTGGATTTTTAGTAGTTTGTGAAAACTCTGTTGAATTTGCATCTGAAATTTTACATTCATTTCTTGCAAATTCTATAACAGCACATTGCAAACCTAAGCATATACCTAAAAATGGAATTTTGTTTTTTCTTAAATATTCAATCGCTAATATTTTTCCTTCTATTCCTCTATAACCAAATCCTCCTGGGACAACTACGCCATTAAGTTTTTTTAAGTCATCTAGATCAAAATTATCAGCATCAATCCACGATAGATCTAAATTTACTTTGTTTTGTAAACAAGCATGTTTTAAAGCCTCTACGACCGACATATAGCTGTCTGGTAAACCAAAATACTTTCCAAGTATTGCAATTTTAATATCTTTCTTAACTCCATCTTTTAATGAAAGCATTTGTTTCCACTGATCTAGATTTGGTTCATCGGAATCTAGAGATAATCGTGTGTTTACTGAAGAGTCTAAGCCTTCTTGAAACATTTTTATAGGTACATCATATATGTCATCTAGGTCTGGAGCATTGATGACATTTTCCAAACTTACATCACAAAAAAGAGACACTTTACTTTTAATTTCGTCATTCAATTCCTGTTCAGACCTCAAAACAATTATGTCTGGACTAATACCATAGCTTCTTAGCATGGAAACAGAGTGTTGAGTTGGCTTGGTTTTCAATTCAGTACTGGGGCCAATAAAGGGTACCAAGGTAACATGAACAAACATAACATTCTCTTGTCCAAGTTCTTTTCTTATTTGTCTAGCTGCTTCAAGAAAAGGTAATATTTCGATATCACCAACAGTTCCACCTATTTCTGTTATCTGAACATCAACATCATTTGAAATACCTTTTATTCTTCTTTTTATTTCGTCAGTTATATGTGGTATTACTTGGACTGTTGCACCTAGATAGTCACCTTTACGCTCTCTTTCTATAACTTTTCGATATATGCTTCCAGTAGTAACATTCGCATCTTTTCTTAAATTTACACCTGTAAATCGTTCGTAATGTCCAAGATCTAAATCAGTTGTAGCCCCATCTTCCGTTACGAAAACTTCACCATGTTGAAAAGGATTCATTGTATCAGGGTCAACGTTGATATAAGGATCTAATTTTTGATTAACAACTGAAAGACCGCGAGCTTTGAGCAAGTTACCAAGAGACGCAGAAGTAATCCCTTTGCCAAGACCAGAGACCACACCACCGGTGACGAATATGTATTTGGTCACGATGAAATAATAACAGGTTTATTTATATTGTGAAGAACTATCTAAGTATTTGATTTAAGAAATGGTCCAGTTTAGGGTTGTCACTTTCTTCTAATACCTTTAGTTCATTTTTAGATAATCTATAATCAAAATTCATATCTTCTTGTTCTTTCCCTTCTATAACTTCTGCACCATCGAACTGAATTGAAAAATCTTGATTCTTAAATATAGTAATTTTTATTTTAGATTTACCATCCAAGACTATAGAGCGTGGAAATTTTGTGAACGGTGAAATAGGAGTGATAATAAGAGTTTCTATACTGGTTTGTACAATTGGTCCTCCAGCAGAATAATTGTATGCAGTTGATCCAAGAGAAGAAGAAATAATTAACCCATCTGCTCTAACTTTTACTTTTTGATTATATGTTTCAATTTGCATATCTAGCATCCTTGTAGGAGCATTTTTGATAAGAACAATTTCATTAAACGCAGGTTGCTTTTCATTATTATTTTGAATAATTGGAGTTCTGTTTTTAAAATTTTTAAAATTTTGATTAATTACTGAATCAAAATCAATATTTTCTAATGAATTTACAAGATATCCCACTCTGCCAGAGCCTAAATTGAGAACTGGTACAGACTGATTCCAACCTAGTGTCATTGCTTTTAAAGCAGTACCATCACCTCCTACGCTTATAATTAAGTCAACATCTTTCTCACTTTGAATATTTTCTATTTCTGAATCTACTAAAATTTTTTCATAATAAATTTTTTGTTCATCTAAATAACTAATTAATGCAACTGCTTGTTTAGATTTGAGATATTTTTTTGATGAAACAATAGCTAACTTAATCATAAATACATTATAGAAGACTTATAATGTTCATAAAGTGATACCAATATCAGACATTAACCCTGCAAGAAATACTCCAGTTATTTCAAGAATGTTTATGTTTGTTTCACTTGCTGTTTTTTTATTGATTCAACCAAATAATCAAATTGAATTATTTAATTTTTTTTATCAATATTCTGCAATACCTTGTGAATTAATTAATTTTTCTCCAATATCAGAATTGCAATTTTATGAAAATAATTGTTTTAGCAAGCAATCACAGTCAATTTTTCCAGATAAAAATTTATTTCTTAGCATAATTTATGCAAACTTTTTTCACGCAAATTTTATTCACATCTTAGGAAACCTGTGGAGTTTCTGGATATTTGGAAATAATGTTGAAGATAAATTGGGACAAATACATTATACAATTTTCTTACTAATTATTGGTATTATTAGCATTTCAGTTCATACTATTTTAAATCCTGATAGCTTAATACCAATAGTTGGAGCATCAGGAATAGTGTCAGGATTAATGGGTGCATATGTATATATGTTTCCAAATGCTAGATTGTTAGTTCTTGTCCCTTTTGGTTTTATATTCCCAACAACAATCAAAGCAAAGTATTTTATGATTTTTTGGTTTATATCTCAGATTTTAATTTCAATAAGTGATCAAAATATTTCTTGGGAAGCACATGTAGGGGGTTTTATATTTGGATATTTATTATTAAGAATTTTCAATAATAAAAGGTACGATGTCTGAAAATTTACTCAATTGGTAGTCTGCGAGTTTTGTATCAAGAAAATTATCTACACCAGAAGATACTAGAAAAGTAACGGCGTTTAAATATTTTCCAAACATAATATCTGTATCAACACGATCTCCAATTACATAATCTATTCTTATTTCATTGTTTATAAAATATGATGGATATAATTCTCCTGATTTACCTAGACTTTCAATATTTATCGATAACTCATCTTCAATAATTTTTACAACTGCGCCATTACCTGGTTGTTCGCCTAATTCCGTTGGATAAGTTAGATCCTTATTAAGGCAATATATTTTCGTTCCATTTCTAACAAGAGAAATAATGTCTTCGATCTCATGATCATCATTAATTTCTTTTCTTCCTATCAGTATTGCTTCAGATTTATCAAGACTTACAGTTTTTATATTTAATGTCTCAATATATTTTTTTATTCCATCAGTACCGTAAATATACAATTTATCAAATTTTTTAGAGAAAAAGTCTTTGCAAATAATCAGTGGAGTAATTATTTTATTAATATCAATTTCTAAATTTAATAATGAAACTAACTTTTCTCTTATTTCTGAAGGTGATTGTGAGCTATTGTTTGTTGTAAAGTATATTTCTATATTGTGATTTCTTAATTCTAAAATTGATTCTTTAACACCGTTTATTAAAGTTTCTCCCTTAAATAAAGTTCCATCAAGGTCTGTAGCGATTATTTTCACGTTTTTCTTCCATTAATAAAATTCTTGCTGTAATTCCGCTTGCCTCATAAAAATTTTTAGCAACCCTATCACTAGGTAGAGTAACTGTTCTTAATGTTGAATTAATTGATTTTACATAGTCTCGTATAGAGTTCAGTAAGAAAGTGCCTAGTGATAATTCTCTAAACTCTTTTTTAACAAATATTTCTGATAGCAAGGAGTACTCGTTGCTCTCACAGAGTTTTGCATAACCTATGGGTTCATCATCAAAAGAAAGTAAAAACATGTGTTCAGCATCAAATATTAGCTTCGAGTAATAATCAAGTAATTCTTTATCTATCAATGACATGCTTTGATGAAACAAATGACTTAATTCTTTAGGTATGATCGCTTTAGTTTCTACAGTAAATGTATAACCAAAATCTTTATGTTTATACACAATCAATGCATACTTTAGCTCTTGGCTTTGCTAATTGGGTATTTCTTAATACCAAGAAGCAAACCGAGCATGTAAATTCGTCCTCACTTATATCATCTGCAATATCGTCTAGTTTTAAATCAGATTTTTTAACATTTCTTTTCTCGGCAGCATCAACGGACATAAATGAACCTTCCGCTTCGTCGGTATCATCAACTGCTTTTTTTTCAGTTTCAACTCTTGCTTCGAGTGATTCCGTTTCTACTTCTTCCTTTTCTTCCTCTTCAGCAGGAGTTTCAACTTCCTCGATCTCATCTTCTTCTAAATCCTCAAGCGTGGGCTCTTCTATCTCTTCAGCTTCTTTTTTAGCCATATATACTCCTTACGTGCATAAATATTACTAAATTTTAAAACGTATGGTACTATTTTCAACAAATATCTCAGCAGGGCCATAGTCAAAAAAATCTCCATCTATTTCTATTGGGTCTGTTGTATTTAGTAGTAATTTAGATGATTTTCTTGTTAAAACATCTTGTTCTTTTAAGTGAAGGCCTTTCTGAGCTAAGAAAAATATTTTCATTGCCTTTACTTTAGATACAGCAAATATCTGTACATTAAATTTGCCATCTTGAAGACTTGACTTAGGAGAGATATTCCATCCTCCTCCAAAATATTGAGCATTACAAACGCATATATTAAATGCAAAATTATCAAACGCGTATTTTTCTAATTCAATATCTATTCTTTTTGCTTTTGCAAACCATATTTTTATCCAAAAACCTATTGGGTACCTGTATCGCCGCATAATTTTTGGTATTCTCTCACTAATTTCAACTGTTGATGCTAGAAACCCAATGTTTAAAACATTAATAAAATATTTTTGTTTATTTTTAGTTTTTACTAATCCTACATCTATTTCATAATATGAATCAGTAGTTAAATGCTTAACTGCATCATTAATGTTTTGCGGTAAAGCAAATGTTCTTATAAAGTCAGATCCACTTCCTCCTGGTAAGCAAGCAACTTGAGGGTTCTGTACATTGTTAATCATTAATGAATTAACTAAGGCATTTAAGCTACCATCTCCCCCAATGGTGCAATATTGATATCTACTACTGTCAGTGAAATTGCTAATAATATTATTTAATTCATTAATATTTTTAGTTGCAAAATATTCAAAGGTTATATTTTGAGAATTAAATAAAGTCTGTATAAATTCTTTCGATAAGCTTTTCCCTCTTGAATTAAGATTGTGGATTACTATATATTTTTTCATGTCATAGTTTTTTGAATAAGATTGTTATCAAATATATTGTTAATTTCCTCGAAATCTTTATCTTCATATATAAGTGATAGTTTTTTTGATAATTCTGAAGCCTCTTTAGCTACCTTGATGAAATCTCCAATATTTAATCCAAACTTATTAACTACATACTCAATATTATCTGTCTTCATGTACTCATAGAATACACTGAACCAAGATAAGTTTAATGTCATAAGTTTCTTTACCCCATTTGATGATTCGGTGTTATTTACTAATTCAAGGGAAGACTGATAAGAAGATAAAAGTGAATCAAATTTGTCACTGATTGCAAATTCTCCCCTTTCGTTTGTAATTCCAGATGATATAAACATTAATTTAAATTCAATATTTTTGTTGAATTCACTATTAAATAAAAAAATGCCTGGAATTAAATTATCTCTATAAGTATGACTAAGAACCTTGCCTTTATCTGAATTTAAAAAACCTAATTCATTAAGTACTCTATATTTAGCATGAAAAATATTTTCTAATCTTTCAGTTTTATACATATTTTGATAGGCAAAAAAACTTTTCTGAAGCAATTCAACTGACTTATCTACACTGTATATATTAAGTAAGTTCAAAATTGAAGAATAATTTACTGAAAAAGCAGATATTAAGTCATTAGGTTTTAAAGTGAATAAATTGCTGTACCAATCTCTGTTTATACTTTTGTCATATGAAAGAAAAGCAAAACCTTTGTCATCAATTCCTCTTCTACCAGCTCTACCACTAAGTTGTAAAAATTCCGACTGTGTTATGGGCCTAGTTTTTATTCCATCATATTTATGTAATCGATCTATATATATAGATTTAGCAGGCATATTTATACCTAATGCCAAAGTTTCAGTAGCAAAAAGATACTTTATATATTTGTTTAAGAAGAGATACTCCACAAATTCTTTAACTATTGGTGCAAGCCCTGCATGATGAAAACCAACACCACGTGACCACATCCACATATGTTCATCTAAATTTAATAAATTAATTTCTTCTGGAGTTAGATCGTTAAATACAGCATTGTATTTATCTTTAATGTGATTTCTATTATCAATAACATTCATTTTATTTGCTAGTTGTCTAGAACTAGATTCAACTCTCTCACGTGAAAAAGAGAAAAATATAACAGGTAACAATTTTCTAGATTCAAGATATTCAGCTTGTTCGTTTAATTTTGGTTTTGTGTACTGTTTTGCTTGCCTATCAAATTTAAAAATTTTTTTATTTTTATTGTCTTTAGAGGATTTAATTACCTTTATTTTTTTATCAATTTTTGAACTAGTAACTAGTGATATTTCTAATGGTGTAGGTCTTATATCTGAATTCACTAATGATGTTGCTCCTCTCAATGATACAATCCACTCAAGAAATTCATTTTTATTTTTAATAGTTGCAGATAAACATAGAAACTTAATGTTTTGATTTGCATGGATAAGTATTTCTTCCCACGTCGTGCCACGTTCTTTATCTCCCAGATAGTGCACCTCATCCAATATAATCAGGCCAGTATTTTCTAATTTTTTATCATTACTGAATATCATATTTCGTAATATTTCAGTTGTGGCTATAACTAATTCTCCATCCTTATTAATAGTTCTATCCCCTGTTAAAAGACCAGTGTTAATTCCTTGTTTATTGAAATCATTAAACTTTTGATTTGATAATGCTTTTATTGGCGTAGTGTAAAATACATTTTGTTGTTTATTTAAATAATACTCGATAGATTTTTCAGCTATATAAGTCTTGCCTGAGCCTGTCGGAGCTACTACTAATACATTATTATTACTTTTTATGTCATTTATTGCTTCTATTTGAAAGTCATCAGCAACAAACATATTTATTTCTTACTTAAGTACAAGACAAGCTCAATAAGTAAGTAAAGAGGTATTGTAAATATAAACAGTGTAATAGGATCACCAGTAGGTGTTATTACTGCTGAAAATATAAGTACAAATACAAAAATTTCTTTCCTGTTGTTTGTTAACAGTGTTCTTTTAATAATATTTTTCTTTATTAGAAAGAAAATAACTAAAGGCATTTGAAAGGAAAGACCAAACAATATTGAAATTCTTGAGATTAATTGAAAATAATTTTGTGTTCTTAAAATGAATTCAGATTCATTAAATTCTAGTAAAAAATTTATACCTACGGGGATTGATTTATATGCTGAAAATATTCCTAAATAAAATAATGAAATAAAAATTAATAAATAAGATAGAAAAATAATATGTGAAGTATTTTCTAAAGCTGGTTTGAAAAAATAACCTAAAATAAAAATTATAAATGGCATTGCAAGTGTTAGTGAAACAAAGAATGTGTTAAGTATCTTTACTTGAAAACCTTCATATATTGTAAAAGCAACAAGATCTGTTGTAGAGTAGCCTGCTTTTAATAATGGATTAATTAATATTTCATAAATTGTT
>Ga0208277_1001432_pt1 | contig 13848 bp, 12 predicted proteins | sample ETNtaG_5_FD_185782 | JGI IMG/M metagenome (GOLD analysis project Ga0208277, IMG submission 185782) | Marine microbial and viral communities from oxygen minimum zone, Eastern Pacific Ocean - ETNP201406SV205 (SPAdes) (version 2) | ecosystem: Environmental > Aquatic > Marine > Oceanic ...
TTCTTGATCATCAATCGGCCACTCTTCTATGTGATGATCCCATCGAGTCCAAGGTTCGATGTCGTAAACAACTACTTCATACGGTATTTCTGAAGTAGATTCATTTCGTATTGGATGCGTGTTTGAAAATGTGAATGATTTACTTTCTTCCTCTTTGAATTCCGACAATGTTGGGGCACTATTTACCCAAGGCGTCAATATCAATGCAATTGTCAACAATAGTGCTAATTTCTTCATCGATAACACACCTATGCCCAAGCTAAGTTTGAGTCGACCCAACGAGCCGTGTTCTTTTTCCCAACGAACATCCAATACAATCCAAGGGTGATTACAGAAAGAAATAATGTTTTCAGCCAGACCATGAAAAATGAGCCTGCATTTCCTGTAAATTTGATTTTTCGTCCGTCTATGAGGGCGTTATTTGCCCACGCATTGTAATACATGACTGTGGTCCATGGAACTGCAAGAAATAGTGTGAGGACATTGATTAGGAAAAGGCCGATTTTGAGGAAAAACATGCCTATTCCTGATTCGGCCATCAATATCTTCCAATGGCTTGGGGTTGAGGCGGCTGGTTGCATCGCTTGTGGTGTGTCTTCCATGGTAGTTCACGTAAACAGTCAGAAATAACCTATGCGGCCCTATAGTTACGGTTTCATCGACGGTCTCGTTTACCCTTCCGAATCAACTAATCCCACCACTCCTGATCGCTCAACAGCGAAGGGTGGTTTGCTGGGAGGTCTTTTTTCCAATGCTTTGTTTCAACCACATATGCTGTGTTTCGAGTCTCCACTATGCATGTCCCCTCTTCGTCATACGTCATTCCAACTATGTTCGATGAGTAAACACTCTGAGTCCCTAATTCTGGATGGTCGAATGCCTTTCCCACCAAGCCGCCATCAATTACGGTGGCTCCAGTCATTTTGATTACTGATTTATCTTTCAGATTCTTCACGGAACCCGTGCTCTTGATTTTGATTAATTTCTCCGCCTTGTGCATTACACCTAATGCATCATTTTTGGAATCAAATTCTGATATACCGCACATAGCCATAAAATCCTCTAAAGTTTTGTCATCATCAATTTCTTGATTATACCAATCGACAATCTGTTGGCCGTCACTCTTGCTGTCCCAGTGTTGGACATCAAAAATATCCAATGGAGTGGCTTCTGCCTTTTTTCGGTTTGAAGAAGGCTGGATATGGAAGAGAGCTTTCCAAATTACAAGGAATGCTGTAACTGCAATATAGACTCCGATGATTATTTGGCTAATCATAATAATTACTGGTATTACTCCGGAAAAACCCTTCATCAATACTGCTTCATCTGGATTTTTGGGATTATAATACGCACTGATTTCTGAACCTACTGGGTGGTCGTCGATCATGTCCGGTGAGAATCCGTAGTTGCCTTCATCCAAATCAAGGAGAACAATATCGTCATTTGAATATGATTCCCCATCTACAAAATAAGAATATTTGATGTATGGGTAATCGTTTCTACTGCATCCGTCCTCACCACATATTTCGTATTCTCTAATCTCTGAGATACTGACTGTTGCCGGGATTTCTTCCCAATCGGAAGTATTTATTTGGTCGTAGAATGTTATCGCATCTGTGCCAACAATAAGCAAACCTACGACGAAAATTAAGCCGGTTGTACCAAAATATGTTGATTTAACCTTGGATTTTTCTATTAATGGGATTACTGGAATTTTCTCTGCTGGTGCTTCAATAAATTGCTTAATGTGACGTGGGCGAATTTCGAAAAAGAATACTGCGATTAAAAATCCGAGAAATCCCAATGGGATACAAGTTTCGAGAACATTTCCAATTATGTCCATATCAAGCCACCAATCTCATCGTGCACTGGCTTGTGATTATCTACGGCCGCCTTTACCCTTTCTCCGGCCTTTTCGTTTTTTTCCGGTTTGTTCCCATTGGCGACCCGAACGGCTGCCCCAATCTTCCATATCTCCAGCGCCCCACGAGGATTTTTCCACCTTCTTTCGAAGAGCTCTGGGTAACTCGGTTACCGACTTTACATTGAGTTTTATTCGCCCCATGTCTTTCTCCAATTGACGTATCGCGTCCCCTCCGGGGCCCACCATAGATCCGACTGCTGAATCATCGACATAGATTTCTGCCGACGAGTCGGTTAGGAACTTAGCATGCATGACTGAAATACCGGTGAGGCGGGATGCTTCCCGCTTCAACTCCTCTGCAGCGAGTCTCCAAGCTGGACTGCCCCCTTCTCCGCTTCCACCACTAACTGGAACGACTGCAATCTCGGAACCGAAGGCGAACATTTCATGGGTTAACTCGCCGCTTGGAAATCGCTTGATTTCGATTACTGGGCGGCTGAGATCTGATTCCATTCCAGTTGGTGCGCGAACCACCATCTTTAGTTCGAGGACTTCGTTTACCTTACCCTTCTCAATATTGATAACTGTATCCAGAACTTGTGAAATAAGTCCCAATTCTACCTTGCCAACAAGCCTTTGGATGGCTTCTAGTGCACTGTTTGCATGTGTTACGCCGAGTAATCCCACCCCTGCGAGGCGAACGTCCCCGAATATCTCGAAATCTCTTGCTCGACGAACCTCGTCAAAAATCACGAAGTCTGGTCGAACGAGGAAAATCACCTCGGCGGTTTTCTCCAAATCTCCTTCCAACGGAGCGTATTGTGTCACTCTTTGAGGGACTTGCAAATCCCTAGGTGCTTCCATGGTCTTGACCATAGCCCCCACCGTTTCATCGAGATGGGCTGCTATCGCTTGAGCGAAGGTGGTCTTTCCACTTCCTGGCTTACCTACGACGAATACTCCACGATGGTGGTCTGAAAGCCGTCCAATCAATTCGTCATTCAATTCATAATCGCTCAGTTTGAGATGGGCCACGGGTCTAACCACTGTGATCTCCCATGCTTCTGAGAATGGTGGCCAAGCACATGTTACCCTCAAATCACCGATTTGCATTATTCTACAGCCTTCGCGCTCAATTTCGATAAAACAGTCCGAACGAGCATCGTTCTGCTCAACAACCGATGCCAAATCCTCTGCAAGTGACTCTAACATTGGCTTGTCCCATATTTCTCCCTCCACCTCTTCCAATCTCAATTGACTGATGTGGCCAGCCTTGACTCGAGGAGGGCATTCTGCTTTGAGGAATATTGTTGAAGCTGTCTCATCCGACAGCAACGCCTCAAGAGATTCCGGGAGTGGGGGGTGGTCGCCGAAGGCCGCCATGGATGGGACTGTGAGCCAGCGGCCTTTCACCGTTGGGGGTTAGATTACCACTTAGTTGAGGACGTTGATGCACCAGCGTGCGAACATGGTGGCGGAAAATGCGACCGCAAGAGCAGGACCTTCTGGATAATCCAAATTGCTTGTATAAACGATGTACTGAGCCATTGTAACGGTGAGTATTGTGGCGGCGTCTCGAATTTCTGGCGCCCCCCAACCTGACTGTGTACGAATGTGGTTACGGCCTATCCAAGTGTACCAAACCAATGCGACTAGTCCGACTATCAAGGCATGCCCAACTACCCAACCGATAGTGTCTCCAAAACTTGCAACTATGCTATCTTGGAAGTCTCCGAAAAGCATCGAGGCGAAGTCGACCATGTTACACCCGAGCCGCCTTATGTTCTTCAATCAACGGTATGTTCACTGACGGATTATTCGTCTAATCTCGTCTATATCTGCTGGCGCAGAGATTGGGGGGTTAGCTTGTCGGGACTCGATTTCGTCTAACTCGCCCATGTGGTAATTCACCACTATATCTGGGTCCTTCAGTAGGTTACCGGTGAGCATTCCCACAACACGCTGTTGAGGCCCGATTACCCCCTCTTCTACGAGTCTTCTAATCCCCGCTACAGTAGCGCAACTGGCTGGTTCTGCACCAATGCCTGCTGCGTCGACCAATGCCTTTGCGTCCATGATTTGGTCGTCGGTTACTTCTGTAACTATTCCATCCAATGCAGTAATTCCACGCATTGATTTGCGCCACGAAACAGGATTGCCGATTTTGATTGCGGTTGCTATTGTATCAGCCTTGACTGGTTGAATATCGCTTCCTTCTAACCAAGCGGTATAGAGAGGATTTGCTCCTGCCGCCTGAACTACTGCAATACGTGGTAATTGATCTATGATCCCTACCTCGTGAAGTTCCAACAACCCCTTGGCAATCGCTGTGTTGTTTCCGAGGTTACCACCCGGTAGAACTATCCAATCTGGAACCTGCCAATCAAGGTCTTGCATAATTTCCATTCCAATTGCTTTTTGGCCTTCGATCCTGAATGGATTTATTGAATTCAGGAGATATATTCCTTCGCTGTCGCATACCTCCTGAACTAAGGACATCGCATCGTCGAAGTCCCCTTCGATTTGGATGGTCTTCGCCCCATATGCGAGGGCCTGACTTAACTTACCGAAAGCAATCTTTCCTTCGGGGATAAAAATTAAGCCATCCATGCCTGAAATCGCTGCATAGGAAGCCATTGAAGCAGATGTATTTCCTGTTGATGCGCAAGCAACCGCGTTCATTCCGAGTAGTTTAGCAACAGTGATTCCGACCGTCATTCCTCTATCCTTGAATGAGCCGGTTGGGTTCTCTCCTTCATGCTTCAACCAGAGGTTTTCGACGCCTACTTTACTACCTAGTACACTGGCATTGTAGAGGTTTGTCGAGCCTTCTCCCCGGGCCGCCGCAATCTCTTGCAATTTCTCCTCACCCAAAGGTAAGATTAGTTCGCGGAATCGCCAAACCCCTGAGCGGTTAAGCGGGTCTTTGGATGACAATCTCGCATCGAGAATTTCGCGGGTTAATCGACAATCAGACAAATCATGGATTACGTCTAACGTGCCCGAACAATCGCAGCGATATCGTAACTCTAGACCTGCGTAATTCTCTCCGCAACGAACGCAAGAAAGGTGCCATGGGACCTCACCCATCGCTCCTTCGAGTCTGCCGCATTGATTTGAAACCCATCGGGACCTTATCACCGATGCAGACATAGCGAGTCAGTTCGACGCGATAACGTGGGCGGAGACAAGACGAGGTTGCTTGTTGTTAAGGCAGCAATGACTGTCTATGGAGGGGCGGCCCGCGATTTACTTCGAAATTTACCCGCTATTTCAGGGCATTTTGAGGTGAAATTTCTCTGCCTTAATTTGCGTGAATCACAAAGAATTCTGATTGAATCAATGGGGATTGAAGTCCTCTGTCCTGAGGAGCAATGGGGAGCAGAAGGAGGTCTTTGGAATGAGATTACGGCCGGCCAAGAACGCAGTGCTGCAGCCGCGTGGAATAGATTCAAAGAAGCTAGAGAAGCAATCGAATGGGCTGATGCTATTCACCTAACTGGCGGTAATGGTTCGATGGAATTTCCTGCCTTAGTTCCATCCGACAAGCCGATGCATTTGCACTTTCTTGAGTCAAAGCCGGGTATTCACGATGATGTCAGTCACTTGAAACCAGATGGTAGTGGTAGCTGGAGGCCTAAACTACTGCATATGCTACAAACTCGTCAACGGGCGAGAATTGAGAAGTCGTTTCGTAACTTTGGAAAAAACGACAAATGGGTTGTCAGTGCAAACTCGGCCTTTTCTGCATCCAATTTCAAGAGGATTTACGGCATTGAGGGCGGGATTTTACATCCTTCCGTCGATCTATCGGAATTTCCACGTCAGCCAAGCTCTAGAGAGACTTCCAGTTTCGAATCCTCAGGAGTGGGAGTGTTGGGCTCATACGCTGTAACCATTGGTAGAATTTCTCGATTCAAAGGGTCCTATGAGGCGGTTCGGCATATTGTTGAAAGTGATCTGGATCTAGTTGTAATTGGTGGCGGTTCTGTAGATGAAATCGAGAACTTACGAGCCTATGGGCAGAAAAATGGTGTTGCTGTTATGGTTCTTTCAGGGCTATCCTCAGAAGCCATGCGCGCGATAATGCGAAACTCTGTCGCTGTCGTTGGTTTAGCTCATGGTGAGGCTTTCGGCCTGACGCCAATCGAAGCGATGGCGTTGGGGACTCCTCCTATCTTCGTTAACGAAGGAGGCTACTGCGAAACAGTTGTTGATGGCGTCAATGGGCGATTGATTGAGCGTGGTGATTACGATGCGTGGAAGATTGCGCTTGAGCAAGCCAAAGAGCAAGCCACTCGCGCTATATGGGCAGAGGCTGGCCTTGCAAGAATTGAGGAATTGGGATTGACACCGGAACGTCATGCTCTGAGGTTAGCTGACAGACTTAGGCCTTTGATGTGAAATGAAATTAGATTGACGAGACTGAAAACATGACTGATTTAGGCAATTTGCTTGCGGCTCGAAATCGCCATATCAGCAAATCATTGTCTATTGGTCATGGCAAACCACTTCACATCATCAAAGGAGAAATGCAGTATCTCTATTCCAGTGATGGAACTAGGTATCTTGATCTTGTAAACAATGTCTGTCATGTCGGTCATTGTCATCCAAAAGTGGTCTCTGCTGGCCAACAACAAATGTCTGTTCTAAGCACAAATACACGCTATGTCTACGGTGGCCTGACGGACTATATTTCCAGATTATCCAACACTCTACCAGATGGACTTGATGTTGGATTCATGGTCAATTCTGGAAGTGAGGCAAACGAGCTGGCTATCCGCTTGGCTAGAGCCCATACTGGAAATCACGACATGTTGGTAGCCGATGGAGGATATCACGGCAACACCAGTATGCTCGTTGAATTAAGCCCGTACAAATTTCTCGGGCCAGGAGGTAAAGGGGTAGCAGAGCCCTGGGTGCACGTTGTCCCGGTTCCAGACGAATATCGAAGGACGGGTGTTGATTACAATCAAGAGATGAAGGATGTAATCTCTAATGCGGGAAATGTAGCGGGATTTCTGATTGAACCAATGCTCTCATGCGCAGGTCAAATACCGCTGCCTGATAATTATCTGAAACTTGCTCAGACATACACAAAGGAGGCAGGTGGTCTGCTGATTGTAGACGAGGTGCAAGTTGGCTTTGGCCGGTTTGGAACTCATATGTGGGCCTTCGAAACTCAAGATGTTGTTCCAGATATTGTTGTTCTTGGAAAATCGATAGGAAATGGTCACCCTATGGCGGCAGTATTTACGACATCGGAAATTGCTTCCTCTCTCGGAGAAATGGAATGGTTCAGTTCTACAGGAGGTAATCCTGTATCTTGTGCAATTGGTAATGCAGTACTAGATGTGATTGAAGATGAAGAGTTACAAGAACAGGCAAGAGAGTATGGTGAATATTTCTTAAATGGTCTAAGAAAACTGAAAGATACGTATCCCGTGATTGGAGATGTCAGAGGAAGGGGTTTGTTCATTGGAATCGAGTTTGTTTGCGACCGACGTACATTGGAACCGGATGCTGAGGAGGCGGATAGAGTGGTTCGTGGGATGAGAGATCAGGGAGTATTATTGAGCACGGATGGACCGCATCATAATGTAATCAAAATCAAACCTCCAATGGTGCTGACAAGGCAAGATATCGATATGACTCTAGACCTGCTAAACGATGTATTGAGCGCGAATGGTGATTGAAGTGCGACGTACAGAAGTGGGAGTTGACGAGGCAAATGAATTGCTAAATCAGGCAGGGCTTCCAAATCTTAACTCAATGGAAATACTACAAGGAGGATGGGATAATACCAACATTCTCCTGACTTTGGTCGACGCTTCCAAAGTCGTTCTAAAAGTATGGAATGCAAATACGATTGAGGAAGTAGGGCGAGTTGTTGCTAGGCATTGTCACCTCGATGAACATGGCATACCTACCGCCGTGCCAATCCAATTGGCAAATGGAAGCCTCATTGCTGAGAAGGGTGGAATGGCGTGGACTTTACTTCCATTCATTGAAGGTGGGATGTTGGACACTGATGAGAATTCGCTAAACAGCCTCGGAGAAAACATGGCTCTACTCCACCAAATCCCTGCCGCAGATTGTTTTCCTGATGATTACAGAATGGGATGGTCTCTGTTCGAAGAAATGTTTGTTATTGCAGATGAGACAAACACTTGGTCTGATTTTCTCATCACTTTGAAGAAAGAATCCGAGAGTTTGCGGAATCAAATCCCAGAGGGTTTACCACAAGGGGTCTTGCATGGAGATGTGTTTCCGGATAATGTCATTGGTGACGGTTCAGTTGCTGCTATTCTTGACTTGGAAGAGGCATTCGTGGGCCCTTGCGCATTTGATCTTATGATGGCTTTCGTTGGATTTGGTTGGAATGAAGACGAGCCTCTTACCGACAGATGGAATGCATTACTGGAAGGTTATGAGTCAATTCGCCCATTAACTCAAAATGAGAGGGGCGCTCTACCTGCACTGCACAGATATGCTACACTTTCGATTGCGGCTTGGAGATACTGGAAGCATGTTATGACTCAACCAGACGAGGCACTCAAGATGCGATATTTGGAAATGGTTCATAGATTGGAGCAACAGATTGATTTCTAGAGGTATTTTCGGTGAGATACATGACTGAGGGTGGTGGCATCGATGTTAACGAACTTGGAAGATGGGCGCTGAGAATTGCCCTATTGGGTGGCTTGGTTTACATTTATGCTGATGACCCGTCAAGACTAAGCCTAAGACTACTAAGAGGACTACTTTGATTGGAGGGGTGTGAATGAGCGCTGTTGTACATTCAATCAACATCAGTACACAAGGTGGAGTTCCCAAGTTACCCATTAACAAGAGCGAGATTCTTTTTGCTGGTTTGAAGGGAGACTTTAACCGATTCAGAACGGAGAAGAAGAATGGCATTGGCACCCGAGCTGTGACCTTGTTTTCATTAGAGCAAATTAAGAAATTAAAGAGTGAAGGGCATGCCATTGATGTTGGGACTACCGGAGAAAATATCACTATCGAGGGCATAGATTGGCCGGTCCTAGAAGTAGGAACTCGGATGATGATTGGTGAGGCTATGATTGAGCTTAGTGAGCCAACAGCCCCCTGTAGTAAAATTGGGAAGTCATTCATCGATGGTGCTTTTTCTCGAATCGATCACGAGTTAGAAGTGGGTTGGTCTCGATGGTCTGCTTCGGTTATCGAAGAAGGAGATGTCGTGGTCGGTAGTCAGGTCATACTTCTTTGATTCTCAGTCGTTATAGTGGTGCAGAGGACAGGATTTGAACCTGCGAAGCACTACGCACTGGGACCTCATCCCAGCCCCTTTGACCACTCGGGTACCTCTGCTTGGGGGTTGACGACCTGTCTAGCCTATTTCAGAATGACTAAGGAGAATTAATCAACTCAAATTTAGGATTTTTGCGCTGAGTTAGAGTATGTATTCTGAAACATCACTTGATATTGGGAAAGGCGAAGGAGGATGATATGCGCGTCTGGACGTTCGCTAGATTCATGCGACAGATTCTGAAGTCTGGACCCGCTGACTTAGATTGGATTCAGTCCCAAGGATTACTCGCAGTTAAGTTGGCTCAAATATTTGCACTGCGAAGTGATTTGATTCCTGTTGAAAAGTGTCGGCAGTTACAGCAATTGTACCAGCACGCGTCGAGCATTCCTTCCGAAGCCGTATTTCAAAATCTCAAAAGGAGAGCTCCAGAGGGTTTCTTCGATGCTTTTGACGAAATTGACGGTATCCCAATCGCGGCGGCTTCGGTGGGGCAAGTTCACCGAGCACGCCTGAAGACTGGTGAAGATGTTGTAATCAAAGTCATTAAGGCTCAGAACGAGAAATCCTTTCGCCGAGATGTAAAGCGCATGCGGAGATGGTTGCGCATATTCCTCGTTTTTATGCCAAAGTTGCGGCGGGTGGGAAATCCTGTGGCGCTTCTGAATCACGTTGCAGATTACACCACCAGGGAATTAGACCTGCGTAACGAAATCGCTGGGGCGGATGAATTGAAGGAAATTCAGATGGATATAGACAATACTTTCCAAATGCACAGACTCCGGTTTCCTAAATATTATCATAAATTATCCAATGAGCACGTACTGGTTTCAGAATTCATCCGAGGCGATTCCTTGGAAGATGGAATAGATGCGGGAACTCTTTCCTGGTCAACTTTGTTAGATCTATTTCGTATTCATGGCGCCTATCTATTTGGAATAGGAACTTTCCATGGAGACTTGCATCCTGGTAATTGCATCATCGATGACGATGGAATGTTTGTGTTCATCGATAATGGTGCAATTTGTCACGCTCCTATCCATGTGAGCAGTTCTTTATTCCGATTCTTCGAACACCTATCGAACGGCAACTTAAATGACGCATTCGAGGCGTTGTTAGGGCTATCCGAAGATACTCTAGACGAAAAGAAAAAACAGCAATACATGACGCAAATGTACGATATATATCACGACTTTGAGATGCGTTCTGTTGGAGAACAAAGCCTCACTCAAATCATGATGAAGACTGTTCGTTGTGCAGTCGAGGACGCTGGGGCTGTATTCGGTGAGGAGGCGTTTCCTATCATCCGAGCACTGATGTATCTCGACGGGTTAGTTATCCGAACGCACCCCAATGTGAAACTCATCAGTTCGATGAGTCCTTATCTGGAAGAATTTCGAGACTGTTTGCCGATTCCAGAGACGGTGCCGCCATACACCAATTGAATAATTTCAGAGTTAAGGGGACAATTGAGAAAACACTTCATTAAATACGAATCATAGAGGATGTGAATATATGATGGGAGACGTCGTGAGGAATGATACTGCTACAGTAGAGCAGTCTTACCTCGAATGCGAAAGAATTGCAAAGGAGTCTTCTTCCTCATTTTTGAGATCTTTCAAAACTCTGCCCAAGGCTAAAAGAGACGGGATTAAAGCCCTCTATGCTTTTTGTAGAAGGGCCGATGATGTAGCAGACGGAGACTGGTTACCAGATTTTTCTTCATTCACTCCTCAGCAGATGGGGTCGCTTCGATTGAGAGCTTTACAGAGGTCAAAATATCTAGACGAAAAACATCGCTCTCGCGGAACTTTAGATCACGAAGCCCACATCACTAAGCTCTGCGCTCTAGTTTACTTGAGGGATAATATCCAAGAAGTGGCAAATGACAACTTTCCGAAAGAAATTTTCTTCCTAGCCTTCTGGGATACTATTGAGAAATTCAATATTCCATCTCAGCACTTACATTCCTTGATTGACGGTATGGAAGATGATCTCTATCCCACAAATTACCAAACCTACGAAGATTTGCGAAGTTATTGTTACAACGTTGCATCCTCAGTGGGTCTTTGTTTACTTCACCTGTATGGTTACGATGGAAAAGAGGCTGAGCACTACGCCGATGAGATGGGAATTTTCCTACAGAAGGTCAACATACTGAGAGACATTCAGTCCGATCTCGCAGCAGGGAGAGTTTACTTGCCCACTTCTGAGTTGCAATCCTTCGGAATATGTACCTCAGACTTGTCTAGTCCAAGTCTTGCTTCAAACCCAAATTGGCAGGAATTCATGAAAGATTACATCCAAAGGTGTAACGTCCACAAAGAAGAAGCTGTCAAATTACTTCCAATGATTCACCCGGAGTCGAGAAAAAGTCCGACGATTATGGTCTCGGTATATTCACAATTGATTAGACAGGCAGAGAAATTGTGTGGAGACGTTGTGTCTCAACGCCTCAGCCTAACCGTCTTGCAGAAGGCAAATGTGCTGATGTCGACTCTTGGTGTAATTAGCATCGTGCAAGAGGACTGAATATGCAAGCCGAAACGCATCCCTCCGAGCCTGAGGCATCGATAAACTCAGACCAGGATGTTCTCATTGTAGGAGCCGGTCCCGGTGGGTTAGCATCTGCATTGTTGTTGGCTCACAGTGGATTGAAGGTCAGAGTAATCGAAAAAACGCCATTCATCGGTGGAAGAACTAGAATTGTTGAACACAATGGGTTCAAGTTCGATAATGGGCCCACTTTCTTCCACTTTCCCGAGGTAATCGAAGAAATTTTTCAGGCTATTGGAAAAGATGCCCACAAGGAATTGGGACTTATCCCTCTGGATCCTTCCTATCGACTTGTGTTTGGGAAAGGTGGTTCAATCGATGCAACCTGTGATTTAGAAGCTATGACCGAAAGAGTAAGAGTATTGTCAGGTGACAAGGATGCCGAGGGCTTCAAGCGTTACATCACCGAAAATAGAAAGAAATTAAATCGTTCCAGAGGTTGTCTGCAAACGCCTTGGAAAGGTGCTTCTGATTTACTATCAAAGCGGGCTATATCAGCCGCTACTGTGCTGAGGCCGTGGGCAAGTGTCGCGTCTGACTTGGACAGATTATTCGAAGATGAGAGAGTTAGTTTAGCAATGTCATTTCAAACCAAATATCTTGGAATGAGTCCTTTTCATGCTCCTTCACTCTTCACAATTCTTGCATTCTTAGAATATGAGCATGGGATATTCCATGCCAAGGGGGGACTTGGTTCGATTACGACACGAATGGGTGAAATCGCGAAAGAAATGGGTGTTGAGTTTGTATTGGAAACTGAGGTAGATGAAGTAATAATAGAAGGAAAGGCAGTCAAGGGTGTACGAACCAAAGATGTAGATTACATGACTGACAAAGTCATCATGAATGCAGACTTCGCCCATGCAATGACTACCATGATTCCGAATCAAAATAGAAAGAAATGGTCGGATGAAAAATTACAGAATAAATCCTATTCCTGCTCTACATTTATGCTCTACCTTGGTGTAGACAAATTGTATGATGAGCCTCATCATCAAATCTATGCCTCGTCAGATTATGCAAATAGTTTAGCTGAAATTGATAATCACAAAATCCCGTGGAACGACCCATCGATATATGTTCAAAATGCCTGTATTACAGATCCAAGTATGGCCCCAGATGGTCAGTCGACTCTGTATGTCCTTGTCCCTGTTCCGAACACGGATCCAAGTATTGTCTGGGACGATGTAAAGGAGGATTATTCAGAAGTTATTCTTGACCAAATGGCTCATTTGGGTTTCACAAATTTACGAGAACACTTAGTCAGTAAAACAATTGTTACTCCAGATGATTGGGGGGCCTCTGATATCTATCGAGGGGCTGTATTCAATCTGGCACATGGTTTAGACCAAATGCTTTGGAGGCGCCCACAAAACCGCTTTGAGGAATTAAAGGGGCTCTACTTGGTAGGAGGGGGGACGCACCCCGGAAGTGGCCTACCAACCATCTTCGAGAGTGCAAGAATAAGCAGTAAACTAGTGATTGCGGATTTGGGCATATCTGTTGATTGGAATGGTGTAGACACTTGGTTTCCCGATCTGAAGAAGCCAAAGGCAATCAGATAGAATCTATGGAGTCAATAAAGGCTTAATTTGGAGGTTTTGGGTATGAGAAAGGTAAGCGGTTTTTTCCTAACTTTAATTCTACTATCTGCTTCAGCGGGATGTTTGGCTGAAGAAATACAAGAAGAAATGGAAAAGGAAGAGGTTGAAGATAAGAGATACACCTTCGTGCTCCCTACCTTAGGAAGAGATGTAGATGGAGGATCTATGTTAGATATGACTGTTGAATTAGAGGAACAACCGGTTCTATTGTTTTGGGTAAGTTCACAATGCCAAGGTTGCCATGAATGGGCAGAAGGCATTAGAGATAGCAATCTCAACTACAGCGTGATGCAGCCAATCACAATTCACAGATATGGCAACTTCGAATCGGAAGACAAGATTATGCAAGTCTACGGGAATAATTCAAGTGACCATTATTCACCATGGCCAGTGGTTACTGAATCCCATTCACGCCTAGCACTAGATTTCGACACACGAGAGCCATCGGAGCTATCTGTTGTCGAGGCTTTTGGCAACCTCCCAACTCCTTCTGTGATTTTACTCGACAAAAATGGTAATATCGTTTGGGAAGC
>Ga0208277_1001434_pt1 | contig 13836 bp, 9 predicted proteins | sample ETNtaG_5_FD_185782 | JGI IMG/M metagenome (GOLD analysis project Ga0208277, IMG submission 185782) | Marine microbial and viral communities from oxygen minimum zone, Eastern Pacific Ocean - ETNP201406SV205 (SPAdes) (version 2) | ecosystem: Environmental > Aquatic > Marine > Oceanic ...
ACACGGGATCGGCGGGATCGATGGCGAGACAAGAGTCTCGAATCCAATCGAGCTTCTTTGGAGCGTCTGGCGTCGATAAATCAGTCGACATCTGTTGCACCAACGACAGCAGCACGCCTTGGGATAGCGGACAAGGCGTTTGACCGAAAATTCTATCGCTCGCGACTTGGCTCACCAACCACATGACGACCTCTACTTTGCTCGAACTGAGAGCCACGTTGAAAGCGCGATCGATTTGGTTCGCCTGCAACAGCTGGCCAATCTCCACCGTCGGATCAAGCCTTTGCTCGATCTGCGCGAGCGTTTTCCCTTGCGGAGCACTCTTTGACATCCCGGACGGTGGAGTCATACCCGCAGGCGCGTGCGCTGGAGCTGAAGTTTTGGCCAACGCCTGGGAAACTTGGTTGGGGATGTCTGTCATGAGCGCCGTAGCGGCCTGTCGGACCTCACTCGTGGCTTGCTTCAAACCAGAGACGAAGGGCGTGGCTTGAGAAATGGCTGCGGATTCTCTCGCGGCGAGAAGCTCCGTGTTCAAATCCCTTATGCCTTGCTCGAAAGTCTGCTTGATCTGGACAAACATGGTCTTACACGCCTGTTCCATCTTTGGCACCACGGATGTTTCCATTTGCGCGCGAACAGCGGCGTCGGCGGCCGGCCCAACGATTGATTTCATAGCAGTTTGCGCGCTCGTAGCGGCCGAAGATTGAGCACGTCCAATACCGTTTTCTAATGTCTTCGCATTTTCCTTGGAATGCTGCTGCAAGAGGGTTGCAATGGCGTTGGTGACATCTCTCTTTAGGTTGGCCGCCGCGGTTTCGTTCGCCTTGCGCACGCGTTCCATGTCCGCCTTGCGCTCTTCCGCCGCTTGACGACGCTCAGCCTTCACTTCGTCGAGAAGTTCACGTAATTCGTCACGGACGATGGCTCTGATTTGCTTCATATCCATCATTTCCACACCCCTTTGAGCGACCACGCCGCCGGTACCGCTCTCGCTCATGTTCGCCGACTCGAACTCTTCATCCTTATCGTCTTCACTTTCACCCTCAGATTCCTCGACAACCTCTTCTGCCATGGCGGGAGCGACAGCTTCTTTTTTAGGGGGAGCCACGGCCACGATTTCATCCTCTTCGTCGTCACCTGCGAGTTCAGCGCCACCAAACATGTCCGGAGTGAGTAGGGTCGCCGACGACGTCTCGAGGGTCTTATGCTTGGGCGTACCCATGAATCCGGCCGCTTCGACAGCGCCCTCCGGCGGCACGCACGCATCGACCGACATCGTGAGCGTTTGAATGGCTTGCGTTTGTAAGCAGAACAATCGCATCATCGCCCCACCATCGGCATCTCGCTCCGTGTGCGCATCAAAGCTTAAAATGGGATGCGACGTCTCGAACCGCGCGAAATAGTCGAACGTCTTGTCAAAGTGCAAGGCGTACACAGAGTTCGAGCGTGTGTTGGACAGGAGAACAATCCCCGTTTCCGGGTTGTGCTGTAAGCACACGTTGAAGAGCTTGTCGCTGTCGGACTTGAAGACGATTCTTTGCACCGCGTGCGGTGGCTCTTGCGTCACGTCAACGACGATGAGCTCGGTGTTGTTCGCGTTTCCAAGAATGACGCGTTCAGCCGACGCGAAGATGGCGGTTTCAGCGCCCCAAGAGAGCGTATCCGTGCACTCAAACTCGATTTCACCCTCTTCTTTCACGAGAACGTACGCTCGACCCTCACTCGCGGCGACGAGTTTACGCCCCACCGGAGCGCTGTCAACGCACGACACCGGAGCGTCAAACTCGATCACCTGCAAACCACGCAACGCCGGTGGAGCTTCGAGATCGATCTGCATGGCGGTCGCATCACCCTTCGCCATCAAAGAGCATTCATAGCACACCACGCATGTCGCCGCGCTGAGCGCGAACTCGCACGTGCCCGGTCTGCGAGAGTCGAGCGGCAACCAGCACGCGGCGGGCGGTAAGTGACCGTCCGGCGTGTTCACTTGGAAATCGAAATCAACCAAGTTTTGAGATTCGATCGTCCATGCAGCGGTATCGTCGACGGAAGACTCGGGTCCGTCGTCGGAACCGCCCCCCTGTAAAGTCAATTTTCGCACGATGACTCGACCCTGCACGTCCACCGAAAGCAACACATCCGTGTTTGAGAGAAACTTTAAAGTAGAGATGGAATCCGAGTGACCGCGAAGTAACGATCGCACGTTACCGGATTTTCTCGAAAACACGCGTATGAGTCCATTTCGAATGCCGTAACAGATGAAATTATCGTTCACCGCGATCATTCGCAACTGCGCCTCGACGTAGGCTGTCTCGTACACCGTAATCGGCGACACCTCCAACGCGCTCGACTCCTCCCCGTCCCCGCATCGATCGACGTCGATGTCCTCCTCCAACTGGCACAACACGCGTCCCTTGGCCGCGCTCCTGGACGCTACGTCGCGATTCGAAACATCGCGTCGTCTCATCGTCAGTCTTCCCACGTCGTCTCATCGCGCGAATCGCCGGCGCGCGCGTCCATTCATGCATGCATGCATGCATCCATTCATGCATTCATGCATCCAATCCTCGACGCTCGCGCCCCCACCCGCGGTCTCGATACGCACCATCACGTCCCGCGTCCACCACCGCCGCCAACGCGCGCGCCGCCGCCGTGGACATCCCGCGCGCCTTCGTTCGTTCCTTCGCCCCCCTCGCGCGCGTCCACGTCTCTCGAGTCATTCATTCATTTATTTTATTCATCCATCCATGCATCCATCCGTGCATCCATCCACGCGACGCGCGAGACTTCACGCCACGCCCGAACCCTCTCTCGACCCTCGTGGTGTCGTCCTCTACTAAAAAAGGACAAAAGATAGTCTTCCCACACCCTTGACTACGTACGAGAGAGTACGTCCAATCATCCACGCGTACGACGTGTCCGTACACTCGTACGCACATCGTCCATCGACGACACGACGACACACACACCTAAACCCTCTCGAGCCCCCGCCCCATGGTCGTCTCGCGATCTCGATCGAATGATCGCGCGTCGCGTGTGTGGGGACGCATCGATGAGTCGTGATTCGTGAATCGAGACCTCGAGGGTGGAGATACGCGATCGGGGCGCGCCGGTGGATGCGTGGTGACGGGTGTGCGCGCGCGCGCGCGCGACACACGACGACGACGACGACCACGATGTTCGCGACGACCTCTCACACCACTGCCCTTCGCGCGGTACGTGCGCGAATACGCGCGAGATGATCGGACGCGGGACGCACGCGCGGATGGAAGGCGACGATGGATGGATGGATGGATGGATGGATGGATGGATGGATCGGTGGATGGATGGATCGGAACGAACGAGGCGCGGTGAAACGTCGATGATGATGGATGGGACGACGGGTGGCGCGTGTGTGGTGACTGACCCGCGCGCGATGGAGTGATACTGACCGTTTCGTGCGTGTGCGTCGAACAGGCTGCGCCGGTGCGCGCGCGACGCGCGCGACGAAGCGCGACCGTCGCGGCGGCGGATAACGAGTCCGCTTCCCGCCGCTCGGCGCTCGTCGCGTTCACGGCGGCGGCGACCATGGCGGCGAAGTCGGCGTTGGCGATCACGATTCCGTCCCAAGCGAGCAGCGGTGGTCTCGGACGCGAGTCCGGCATCGCGTTCTCCTCCACGGAGGCCACCTCCTCTGGGTACACTCTCACGGGTACGTCCAAGCTCGGCATGTCGGCGAAGTCGAGGCGAGGCACCTTGGATGCGGTTCGCAAGGCTGCGGAAGCCCAAGCGGGCGCCGCGCCGAAGGGCAAGAAGTACTAAGATGGGTGATAGACTAAAAACGGTAATCTAAACTCTAAGTCTAAGATTTCATGAAACCTCGAGACACCGCGCAGTCGATGACGCCTGAATACAAGTCGTCGAGAGACGCGCGCGAGCCGGTTCACGCGCGCGATGACTCGATCGAGAACGATGCCTAGTCCGACGCGTTCGACGCTCGACGCGCGAGCGAGCGCGTCGCCGTGTGGCGACGAGTCGACGTCGTGTATCCACTTTGAGACGACGACAACGACGACGACGGGACGGGACGGGACACGGAAGTGGCGAAGCGAGAAGAGTCGCCAGCCGCGCGAGGTGCGTTAATAATATGTTTACTAGGGTACGACCTAAGCCGCCATTCGTCTCTCGCGCGTCGAGCGTCGGTCACCCCTCGGCGCGCCAATCGGCGGGCTCGCCGGCGGCGGCGTAATCGACGAACGCCACCTCTCTGTCGATGGTGAATTCGGAGTCGTCCTCGCCACCCTCAGCGCGCGGCATTTCAAATCTAAATTCCGCTCGTTTCACCTCGTCGCCGGCGATGAGACGCGCGCCGGGTGCCCCCGCGTCGACGCGCTCGATTTCCGAGCGCAACAAGGCCCAGCGCTCGGCATCCTCGTGGAGCGATTTGGAGAACTCGGACACGTCCTCGGCGTCGCAGTCGCGAGGAACAAACTTGGCGACGAAGCCGTCGATGTCGTTCACGCGTCCGAGAAGGACGAGCTCGGCGATGCGCTCGCGCAGGGTGGCGTTTTTAGTCGGAGCGTTGCACGCGGCGGCGGCGGGGTTCGGTGGCGCCGCGCCGCGATCAGTGTTGGTCATCCGTCGAACGAGACGAGTGGGGCGCACGAGACGTTCGTTCGCGCGCGTTCGAACGACGCGCGGGCGGACGAGACGCGGCCGCGCGCCGCGAAGTCGTGTGGTGCTCGTCTCATTCGTTCGTCATCGACTGGCGGGGGAGAGAGACGAACGCGTCGCGACGTGAGAGGAAGACGTGTGTTTTGAAATAAAAAATGAATCTTCGTGACTCTATCGCGTCAATACGTCGTCTCTGGCGGACCGCCTCGTCGCAAAAATGATAACCATCGAAGTTGTTGTCTCTTCGCGAGAGACGCCTCGAAGGCGCGTTCTCCGCTATTCGTGACGAGCGACCACGAACACTCATCCGGGATGATCTCTTGAAAGAGCAGGTCGACATCGCCCTCGTTATCGACCACGCGCATGGATTTGCCCTCCATCTCGCTCAGAGTCTTGATTTGAAGCGACATTTTCTGAGAACCGGGTCCGAAGACGCACGAGACATCCGTCTTGGCGGTGTGCGCGGGAACGCGCACCTTGAGCGTCACTTCGTCGTCGTCTTGACTCCACTCGAAATCCTGGTGCGGACCAGGGAGTTGTGTTGGATCTGTCGGTGCCTTTGGCGCCGCTTCCGCGTCTAAATCTACCACACCCTTCCCGCTCAACTCTGCCATCGTGCGTTGCACGTCTCCCACGTTGGCTTGTCTATCGGTGGCGAGCGCTTTCGCCTTCTTCATCCACGCGGCGTCGCTCGAGCACTCGTCCAGGGTGAAATCTAACCTTTTGAAACCGTCGTCGTCGTCGAATATGCGCGCGATGAAGGCGTCGCCGAGCACTTGTTGCGGAGACCCGGCTTCGGCGCTGAGCATACTCGCGCGCGTATTCGTCGGCAATCCCTTCGAGATTCCTCGATCATCCACGTACATGTTCACGTGCACGTGTCCAGTCTTCTTCGATCCCGGAAGCAGAGGCACCGGTTGCGCCATCTGCATGGACATCGCCGCCGCCATTAAATCATCCGACAACGGACCCCGGTCGCCGCCGGCGCCGGCGTTTCCCTCGAGCTGCGCCCTCAAGATTTCCTTTTGCTTGGCCTCGTCCTTGGCGTGCGCGCCGTCTCGCGCCCCCGCCGATCGAAAGTGCGCGCGAAGCTCGTTCAACAGGCACTCCATCTCCTGACCGACCGGGATCACCATGACGCGCTCCTCCATCGCCCGCGTCTCGTCCCAAGGCACGAACACGTACCGAAACGCCAGCCTGTCCACGCTCGTGTCCTCGTTCGACGTCCCCATCAACCCTCGATCGAGTCGAGACTCGACGTCTTCCATCGCCGTCGTCGCTCGCGCCCTCGTTCGTCGCGCCGTGCGTCGCGCGGTGACGTCGTCGGACGACGCCGGTCGGCCGTTGCGCGTCTTCATTGTTCCGCGATCGACGAGTCGCGCGCGGCGTCCACGAGCGCGGAGTCGCGGGCGCGGACGCTCGCGAACGCCGCACCGTCTCGTTCGGTACGGTGCGAGGCGTCGACCGAGGCGGTCGTCGACGTCGTCGTCGCGACGACGGGCGGTGAAGGGTTCCTGCGTCGCGTCGCGTCTTCGAGTTCGCCCTTCGCCGGTGGGCGCGTTCGCGCGAGATGAGCGTCGCGCAAGGAGCGATGGGGACGTCGTCCGGCGCGATGACGTCCGAGCGCACGCTCGGAACGGTGTTTCGGAAGGTTTTGAAGACGTTGTGGGTGCTCGTCTGCGCGCTGATCGTCATCGCGTTGCCCTTCGTGTCGTATGATATGATCAAGTCTGGGTACAAGACGCTCACCATCGCGTGGTTCATAGCGTTTGTCTTCGTCGCGTTGTCGTTGCCGATAACGCTGTACGAGGTGACGCAGCACTTGGAGAATTATAGGGCGCCGAGACTTCAAAGACACGTGATACGGATTCTTTGGATGGTTCCGATTTACGCGGTGGATGGATGGTTCGCGCTTAGATTCAAGTCGAAGACGATTTATTTCGACACGGTGCGGGAGATTTACGAAGCGTACGTCATTTATAACTTTTACACGTACTGCATCGTGTATTTGCAGGAGTTTTGTTCACCGGGCTTGTCGTACATCGTGCAGCGGAAGCCGACTCAACCGCACATTTGGCCGCTTTCCATATTCTTGCGACCTCCTCGAATGGGTGAGGACTTTTTGAGATTGTGTCGGCACGGGGTGATCAACTACGTCGTCGTGCGACCGGCGACCAGCGCGCTGGCGTTCATCTCAGAGGCGAACGGGGTATACGGCGAGGGGCAGATTTTGAACCCGTGGGTGGCGTACCCGTACTTGATGTTCATCAACAACTTGAGTCAAGCGTGGGCGATGTATTGTTTAATTTTGCTATACAAGGTGATGTACAGAGAGTTGGCGCCTCTCAATCCGTTTTGGAAATTCGTGAGCGTCAAGGCTGTCGTTTTCTTCTCGTTTTGGCAGTCCATGGCGTTCGCGGTGCTCGTCAAGACAGGAGTGATCTCCGTGAACGATCAAACGTGGGCATCCGACTACGACGCTGCAACGCTGGCGAACTCCATTCAGGCGTTTTGCATTTGCATAGAAATGTTTTTCGCCGCCATAGCTCATTCCTACGCGTTCCCTCCAGAAGAATACAACATGGGTCAACAGGTGCTGCCACGCAAATTTAGTGAAAACGTCCTCGAACTGTTCGACGTTCGAGACGTCTATCAGGACATCAAAAACTTTGCGCAACAACAGCGCGATCGGTTTACTGGAAAATACAAACCCGGCGTCGCGTCGCCGGTGCCTTCGAATCGGGCGAGCGGCTCTAGGCACAATCAAACGGGCGATGCGGCCCTGGTAAACATGGCGGCGGCGTACGACAAATCCCTGGAAAGCGTCGAAGCGGAGACTCTTTTATCGAGAGGCGCGAACACCAACAACTTTGCGGACGATCAATTCGATGTGATCGTCAGCGGCGGATCGGCCGAAGGCGGGGCGATTGTCATCGACAGCGTTTCCAGCGACGGCGGGCTGGCGCCGCTAAACGCCGAGCGCCCGCGCGCACACGACGTATGATATTAGTTCTACCATCATCACACCATCCATCTGTTGTAACAAACTATTTGTAGCCATCGCGTGAATCCATTCGCCTTCACGTCCTCCGGTCCGCGGCGAAACGACCGGACTGACGGCTGTCGATACAGTTAGCCCGTTCTCACACCGCGGCGCGTCGATGGCCGACGACGCCGTCTTCACGATCGAGACGAATCTCGAGCGGTGGTTGCTCAGCGTGCGTCGCGAGTCGGGCGTTCGCGCTGACGTCTCGGACGCGGGCGTCGGGCGCGCGACGTTTCTCGACGTGCGAGAGCCCGCCGCTTTCATCTCGAGACGGCTTCGATGGAGCGCGAACGTCCCTCTGCGCGAGATAGACGACGGCAACGCGCACGCGCTACCGCCTCGCACGATGCCATTCGTTCTCATCACTGATCCGACGAACGAGGATGATTTATTCGCTCAAGCGCGGCGCTTCGAGCGCGACTTTAAGGGTGTGGGTTGGCGTCTCCGCGCCGCCTTTGAGGGAACAGACGCGTTTTTCGACGCGTGCGAGTCGGCGAGCGTCGAGCGCGACGGTGCGGGGTCGCCGGGTGGTGATATTTTAGAGGTCGAGCGCGGCGAGGTGGAGGCGAAGGATCGATTGAGGTTGTGGGAACCTTCGCCGGAGCTTGCGAGGTGGTTGCCGAGAGTGGAGGAGTCGTTGCACCTGCGCCTGGATGCACTCGAGAACAGCGCGCTCAGGCCCACGTGCGTCGACCTCGGCTCTGGCGCGGGCCGAGACGCCGTCTGGGCGGCGAGTCGAGGATGGAACGTTGTGGCGATCGACAACGACGCGCGAGGTTTGTCGCGCTGCGCCGCGCTCGCGGAGCGGCACGGCGTCACTGACCGAGTGAGGCCGTTGAATTTAAACTTAACGAAACTTTCCACGGCAGAGGTGTTTCGATCGATTAAGATGTTGATCGAGAACGAGCGCTGGGGGGACGTGCGCGTGGTGTACGCCGTTCGCTACCTGCACAAGCCTCTCATGAGAGGTTTGGCGACGGCGTTGACGGGCCGCTGCGCCGTGGCTTGGTTCCATTTCATGCAAGGATGCGAGCGCACGGCCGTCGGACGTCCCACAAAAGAGAAAGATCTCTTAACAGCTCACGAATTGCGCGATGCTTTTCTAGTTGACGGTTGGAGTTCGCTCGTAGACGATGTGGTTCACCTGCCCGACGGCCGGCCCGTGAGTTGCTTTGTTACGGTTCGCCAGTGACGTGAGCGAAGGTAATTATGAAACAGTGTACTAGTAGTAGTCTAATTCACTTCGTCTTTCGGCAATCGTTTCGTCTTGTCGTGCATGACGAGCACGAACAAATTACCCTTGTCGCCTCGAGACACTCGCACGTCGTCATCGACGTACGTAATTTCTAAAGCTCCTCTCGCGCGTTCGGGAGCCGTGACTTTGATCAAACCGTTCAAAACGAAAAACTTCTTGAATTGAACTTTCACGGTGGAGTCGCTCGTGGGCGTCAAATCCGCCGCGACGGCGTTGTAAAACGGAAACGTTTCTCGGTTGCGAGCTCGCAGAGACTCGGCGTCAATGGTTTGGTAAATTTTCCCACTCGGCCGCAAGAAGGATGGTTTATTCGTGCCTAAAATGCTCGCCGACGTCGTGTACACGAGTTCCCATTCGCCGTTGATGCACGGCGCGCTCAAACTCTGCGGATTCGGATTCAACACCTCCAATGCGCTGGCGAGCGCGTCGATCGCCTCTTTATCCTCCTCGGTCGCGGTGACGCCGCGTTCGACGGGCTCGATCGCGCGCAAGAGCGCAGCCTTGGCGCTCTCCCGCGCGTCGAGCGCAGTCTCCGCGCTCGCGCGCGTCACCGCCGTTCTCGGTCGCGGTCGATGAAGCTTCGTCATCGTCATCTTCATCGTTCCTCCCGACGTGGTCGCGGTCCTCGCCGACGCGGTCCTCTCGACGGGGGCGGTCGCGCGGGTCGAACGTATCGCACGCATCGCGTTCGGTGTTCGAGGTCGACGCGCGCGCGGCGCGGAATGCGGCGCGCGGCACGTGTTCGAGTCGAGACTGGCGCGCGCGTCAACGTGGTAAGCGGTAATTTCTACTCTCAGATTATCACAAAAGAAATGGGTTAAATTGTTAACGGCATCAGCGCGGCGAGCGATGGGTAACAAATCGTCTATTGTTCACCCTCATCGACGCTCATGGCGACGCCCTCGGCAGCTTGCATCTTTTCGCGGAATTGACGACCCATCTCCTCCGCAGTCTCAAAGACAGCCGCCGGGTTGCGGAGCACGTCGCCGTGGTTCTGCTCGAGCTTCTTCGTGCTGAGCGACAATCGGCCGCGCTCGGCATCCTTAGACATGACCAAAACCTTGATGCGATCGCCCGGAGAAAGCACGTTTTCGACGGCGACGATGCGCTCGTGCGAAATTTGGGAAATGTGCAACAACCCACTCTGACCACCGACGTCCACGAAAGCGCCATACGGCTTGACCGCTTGCACCAAGCCTTCCACAACATCTCCAACTTCTAAGCCTTCCGCGGACACCATGTCCGTCGCCAAACGGTGCGAGAGCACCAAGCGGTTCTTCTCCTCGTCAACCTCGATAAACTTGAACGGCATTTGCTGGCCAATCAACTCCTCGCGGTTGAGCGTGCGCACGCCGATGTGGCTTTGCGGCACGAAACCGCGAAGCTTCTCAACCTCAACGAGCAAACCACCTCGGTTCACGCTCAAGACATCGCCCGTGAGGGCGACGTCTTCCGCTTGCGCCTCGCGGCAGCGATCCCACGCCTTGGCGAGCTCCATGCGGCGCACGGAGAGCGTCAAGCACCCCTCGCCGTTGTCGTCTTGAATGATTTCAAATTCGTAGTCGCAGTCGATGTCGAAAACGGAAGCAGCCTGCGTCGAGCCAGAAAATACAGAGTTTCGTACGTCAGTCTCATATTTTGTGCCACTACTCCCTCGAAGCCCTAGGTTATATCCCGCGCGCCTCCCATGGCGCGCCCTCGCGTCTCGGCGCCGACGACGAACTCGATCGCGCGCGACTAGAAAAAAATCGAGCGAATAACGTACGTTACGAATGTTACCGAGAGACGCCTCGGCCGTCGGGCACAACGCTTCAGACTTGGCGCCAATCTCAATCCACGCCCCTTTGCCGTCGCACGCCTTCACCTTGCCGGTGATGACGTCGCCGACTTTGTAGTTGTACTGGTATTTGTCCAAAAGCGACGCGAATTCGGTGTACGCGGCGCCCGTCTTGGACCCCCCGCTCACCTCTTCGCTCACGATGGCGTGTCGGCGCGTCGTGCTCGACTGCTGCGCGCGAGACTTTTGCCCTCGGCGAAGGAACGGCGCCGCGCCTCGCGGCAGACGGATGGAGGACGTCGTCGCGGACATCATCCTGTGTACGGTCGTGTGCTGTGCACGTCCGCGTCCGAGAGTTTTTTTCGGCACGACGCTTCGCACGAGGCGGCGACGAGTGACGACCGCGGCGGCGCGGCGCGGCGCAAACGCCATCATTCGCCGTCGCCGTCGCCGGCACCGGCGCCGGCGGACTCGGGCCGCGAGTTGTGTTTGTGTATTCATGGAAGTGCGATCGTTCTTTCGTAGTGTGGTGGTACGTACGAGTAAAAGAGATTGGAGCACACACCTCACCCCTCTCTCACACGCGGTGGTGATGCCCGACGAGTCACGACCGGCGAACGAGTGCGAGGGGTCCCGCCCGTGGGCACACGCGGCGACCGACCGGATGGTGACGGGCGAACCGAACCGAACCGAACCGAACCGAACCGAACCGAACCGAACCACCTCGCGTCGCGGCAATCCACATCACACGCGCGCGACGACGCGCGATGGTGGCGACGGAGCGCGAGCCCTTGATCGGGGCGAGCGCGAGTCGAGGCGATGGTGGTGATGTCAGCGCGAGGACGGCCGCGACGGAGGAGGACGCGGGCTCGACGCCGTTACTCACCTCGCGGTCGCGATGGGTGTTCACCGTGTTCAAGGCGGCGTTGGCGATCACGCTCTTGGCGATGTTGGCGTTCATGGGCTCGTCCGAGGTGTTGTCGAGACGAAGGGGTGGACCGTTAACCGCGCGCGAGTACGGACCGACGCTGATGACGCTCGCGTGGGACTCCAAGCTCGGGTTCACCCTGCGCGTGCCGAAGTCGGGCTTGCACGCGAGAGCCCACGGGGGAAAGGACTTTATCGTGAGCACGATCGAGCGATATTATCCCTCGCGAATTGCGCCCGGATCTCCACCGTTCCGCGTGTTTTTTGAAGTGAACGATTCGCCGGTCACGGGGTGCATGGGACGCCGCGGTAGGTCGCGCTGTCACCCGGAGTCCTGGGAACCGATTTTCGCTTTCGGAAGTAGTCCGAAGAATCCGAGCGTGATGCCGAGCATGCGATCGGCCACGCTCATCGCGTTGGGAGGGTGTATCTCACCGCATAAGACGGTGAGCCCATCGGGGAACATGACGGTGACCAAAGATACCGAACCGTTGTGCGAATTTTTAGAGTACCCCAAGCAGGTCGAAGACATGTCGCGGTGCGACCACGGCGCGGGTGCGAGGGCTTTTACGTGCAGATACTACGGTTTGTTCAACATGGACGCCATGGTAAACAAGGAGGAGTATAAATGGGATAATTTGATCCCGAAAGCCATCTGGCGGGGGAGCGATTATCACTTTTACCAAAGCGGAGACCCTGGAGCCAAGCCCGAGGCGTCGCGCTTCATCAGGCAAATCAAGGCGGCGCCTGATAAAAAGGCGGCGATGCGAGCCCTACTCGCGGGCTCTAGCATTGGTCCGAGATTACGCGCGGTGTTCATGAGCCAGTTGAATCCCGATCTCATTGACGCCAAGTTCTTCAACTGGATGAATAAACGACGCACGGGATCGCATCTTGGTTTGGTAACGACGGATCACATCGAGGAGGACATCATGGGCAAGTACAAGTACCAACTAGATCTCGGTGGAGGCGGTGGAACGACGTGGAGTGGGGTCATCCCGAAGCTTTCCATGCCGGGAGTGCTGTTTCATCACGAAACGGCGATGAAGGATTCCTACTTTGACCAACTCAAGCCGTATGTGCACTACCTGCCGTTGAAGGAAGACTTGAGCAACTTTGAAGAGTTGGTGCGCTTCGTCGAGACGAACCCTACCGAAGCGCAGGCCATCTCTCAGCGCGCCTCGGACTGGGTGCGTGAATTTCGTAAGCTTGGAAGCTTACTTCGACACAACTACGATGTTCTCGCTGTGCCGCTGGCGAAATCCTTGGACCCGACTGGCGAACTCAAACTCGCGCCGATTCCTTTCGAACAAGCACACCCCGAACTCGCGCGATGAGATACACGTGTGGCGAAAAGATGGAGCATGCATGACGTTCGGTTTGCGCTTTGTAACAACATATTTCTACGTTTCGCGAATATTTCTTCTATCACGCCGCCGCGCTTTTACTCCCTTTTGAGCCGATAGCCTCCGAACCCGGTTGTTCGGCGCCGTTGCTCGACTCGGGACTCGGCGCCGTCGATCGTCTCTGTCGCATGTCCTTCTGAACGGAATCACGAGCGAGCGCGCTTCGATCTAACGCCGCGGATGGATCTAAAAGAGCTTTCGCCTCATTGACGCGTTTCGCCGCGGCTTCGTTCGCCTTCTTCGCCGCTCGCTCATCGTCGCGAGACGATCGCGCCGCACCGGTGTCGTGTCGCGCCTCTGCCTCCGCTTTAGCTTTAGATTTTGCCGCGCTCGCCTCCTGAACGCCGGCGTTCACGGCCTCTCGCTTGCCGAACTCACCGGGAGGCGTTGACCGAACTAAATCGCTCTTCGGAGGGCATATCGCGGTGGAAACTTGAGGTACGATCGGCCACTGCTTTTGCGATGCGTCGCCCTCGGCGCGCGCGTTCGTCGTCTCCGGCACGGTTGCGGGGCGATTCTGTGGTTGAAATCTGAAGTCCATCGCGCCGTAATCCCCTGCCATCGGTCCAGGCGCTCCATAATAGTACGAGAGCTGTCCCATGGACCGGTAATAGCTCATTTGATACATCACGAGCCTTCGCGCCAATTCGCGACCGAGGGCCGCATACGACCTTTGCAATTCTTCCGCGTACGCCTCGGTCGCCGCGTCTCGCCGCTCGCCCCCGCCGGCGCCTGGCATCACCGCCTTGGCGCTCCTCAGCGGTCGTCCCCG
>Ga0208277_1001436_pt1 | contig 13824 bp, 11 predicted proteins | sample ETNtaG_5_FD_185782 | JGI IMG/M metagenome (GOLD analysis project Ga0208277, IMG submission 185782) | Marine microbial and viral communities from oxygen minimum zone, Eastern Pacific Ocean - ETNP201406SV205 (SPAdes) (version 2) | ecosystem: Environmental > Aquatic > Marine > Oceanic ...
CCTCCTAAAATTAAATTCGATGCGGTTCGAGATCGAAGCAGAGATGTACACATCATGTGCCCTCGAAGAATTGGAAATAACACATATTCCCATCAGTTACTCAAAGAGGTTGGGTGATGCGAAACTTGGTTCGATCAAGGACGGATGGAACATTCTGAGGAAACTCATGGTTCGCCGAATCTTTAGGGCACCTCCACAGTCGGCCCCAGGTCAAGGAAACCTGAACATTGACTGACCAACAAAACTCAAAACACATTGCAATGAGGCCCATCTCATGCAGCGTCACAACGCCGTCGTCCTCGGGGCATCGGGTTTGGTCGCTCAACGAATGCAACAACGCCTTGCTAACCATCCTTGGTTTCAACTCAAGGCCGTTGTAGGAAGCCAACGTACAGCAGGTCGGACTCTTGACTCAATCGATTGGAAGTTGCCTGAAAAAAAACCAGTGTTGCCGAACTTGACCGTGCTTGATGCTGAGGATGAAAATATCGTTGGGCAGCTCAAGGATGCTGGCATCAGTGTGGCTTTCTCATGCATTCCAGCATCCATCGCCGACCCATTGGAACTTGCACTTGCTTCGTCAGGTATTGCCGTATTCTCAAACGCCAGCGCTTTCCGTCGGTGCGATGGAATACCTTTGGTCATCCCCGATGTCAACAGTGACCACCTCGAGCATTTTGGAGGGGCAGGATACGCACTGGCATGCGCAACAAATTGCACCCTCATCCCCTTAGCGGTCCCTGCTGCAGCCCTTACCCGAATGTTTGGCATTCGCCATGTCAAGATGAACAGTGAGCAAGCCCTTTCTGGAGCAGGATATGAACTCGTATTGGATGCACAAGCATTGAGCGGAAACCACCCTTCAGAAATTCCAGGGGAGGCAGAAAAGACGGCATCAGAATTGCTGCATGTTCTAGGCACCAGCGTCAATACACAGCGAGATCAAGCGTGCCAGATGGGCGTCCATCGCGACCACCAAAGCATCACTGAATCGATGAGTCATGTCATAGCAATGAATGCAGAAGTCGAAGTCTCATGTCGACGTGTGACCCGAATTGATGGCCATCAAATCTTCGCATCCATTCAACTTGAACAACCCACAACGCTCGACGAAGTGCTTTCGTGCTTGAAAAACTGGAGTCCGCCCGAAAGCCTGCGTGAGTGCCCGAGTGCACCGCACAGATCATTGCATATCGTTGAACACATCGATGTGGAACAGCATCTGTGGTCAAATGGGCTGGAATTTCAATCTCAACCGGACCCAAGTGCTGACCTGAAGGCGGGTATGGCGGTCGTCATTGGTTCGGTTCGAATGACGAGCCCGACTTGCGTTGAGTTCTCAGCCTATTCCCACAACACTGTACGTGGTGCTGCAGGAGGAACGATGTGGTTGGCAGAGCAAGCCTACATTCAGAATAGGTTGTCGAATCATCAGTAGGCATAAAGGCATACAACGCTACGAAGCAACTGGTGCGGACATGGGTATTACGGCGATGATTCCCGACATGACCATTGGTCAACTCAAGAGTGAAGCCGAGACGCGCTGGGGCGAGATTTGGGATCATCATGCATCTCGAATGACAGTTCTGCTCATGTGCCCACGCAAGGAACGCAAATTGATGGAGTTGCACGGTGACATGATTGAACATGGACAACCAGTGATTACTTCGTTTCACAGACCAAGAGCCGGCGCACAATTGCTCGAAGATCAAGGGTTTGATCCAAAAAGTGCATCGTTCCAATTCGTCGACATTGCAAGTTCCGATTTGGGTCCATGGATGCAGCATCTTGTGACAAATGAAGGATGGCTTAGAGGTTCAATCGAGGTGATGCCGTTGCCTTATTCGATTGATCACCCATCCCAACGTGCATTTGAAAATCAACGAATGATGTGCTTTAGGCACCCATCCATTGCGACACTTGAGCGCTACTTTTTGCCATTCCCTCACAATGACATCCCAGGGAAGTGTTTTGTCAGCCTACCGCGCAGGCAAGCAGCAGAACTCGCACGTCAACAGGCAGAAGTTCTTGGCGTTGGACGACTGGAGAAAAAACCGACGGTCAGTGAAGCCAAACCTGAGGAGATGCCAGAGGTTGCGGCACCAAAAGAAACAGAAAGTATGGATGCAATGATGGACGCCTTCTCGACTGATCTCATTGCAGGCATTGCTGCAGAATCAAATGCTTCGGCCACACCAGAGTCCAGTGTCGAACTGCCAGTCGCCTCTGAGAAATCCAGTGACGAGAGCGCTGCTGAACCAGAGCATGTCTTCGTGCCCCTCCCACCTGGCGCCCAGCAGGCTAAGCCAAGCACACCGGCAATACCATCGCCAGAACCCGAAGTTATTTCTGAGCCAGATACGGCCACCGGCGAACATGAAAATGTCCCCATGCCAGAGATCGTCGAAGAAGTTGGAGAGCCAATGTCGGACATCGAAGCAGAATTCCGAGAACTCGTCAATGGATTGCTTGCAGCAGGCGTTGATCCAACGGAAATGATGGATGATCCTCGATGGGAAGATATCAATGAGAGAGCAACGGCCGTAGGCTTTGAGACATGGCCGGTGTTCCTTGAATTGGCCACAATGGAATGACAAGATTCAATACTTCTCGATGAGACCACGACACGGAGGCACAACCATGGGATTCTGTATCAGCTGCGGACAACAACACCAAGACGGCATTCGATTCTGTCGATTTTGTGGAACTCAGCAACCCGGTGAACAACTGCTTATGCGGCTTCGTCAAGAAGCGGAGCAAATCCATTACTTGCGCCTTCAGATGCAAGCAGCACAACAGCAGCAAATGGCCGCCAACAACCAATTCCAGCAGCAACCACCTCGCTGGTGAGCGGCATGCGGCCAAAACATTTGGCCATTGAGTTGTCTAAACTTCAACCCCATCCATGCCAGTCTGTGGAACTTGAACAATACGCCACAGAGGGCGACTTGGCAGCCTATTGGATGCTTGGTGTTGATCAACTTGATGCGGTCGAAGGCAAGCATGTTCTCGATGTAGCAGCAGGTAATGGAATTCTTGGCCTTGCTACGATGTTCCTTGGAGCGGCGAAAGTGACGCTGATTGAGGCGGATGAACAAGCCATCGAAGTTGCACGCCAGAACATCCAACGAACACAGGACAAGACTGGGGGTTCAGCTAAGGCCATCCATGCCATGGTTGGAAGGGATTCGATTGAATTGGACGAGCCAATCGACGTCGTCGTGATGAATCCTCCATGGGGGGTTCAAACCACTCGAGCGGACCGTCCATTGCTTGAATTGGCCTTCTCGTTGAATGCCGAATCGGTCCACATCCTTCACAGTGCAAAGGCCAAGCACGTGCAAGCTATTGCAAGCGACCATGGATACCAAGGAGAGATTATGCTTGAAACTGAATTCCGACTTCCACCAACCTATGCTCACCACAGCAAAGGCAAGGCATCAACAGCGGTTCGCTGTTGGCGTTTCCACCGTCCAGGAGATGCCAAATTAATCGAGGATGAAAATCAAGAGGCGTGAAACCTCGTATGAGGGGTTGAAAAGGGGACGACCCACCCCTTCAACCACGCGAAACAACATGCGACCTACCTCGGGCCATGTTTGCAAAGGAATGAATCACATGACGCCGAGCCTCGTCACCCCAGGAATGAATGTCTCCAGTACCGCAGAATGCGAAGCTGGTGAAGGAACAATCGAAGTCGACGGTCGCATTATTGCAACCGCTATCGGCGCTTTCTCAATCCAAGATGGAATCGGCACCGTCACGGCTGCCAAGCCAATCGTCACTCCTGAAGTAGGTGACACCGTGCTTTGTGAGATTGTAAAATTGAACGAGAAGAACGGTGAAGCACAAGTGATTTGCATCGAAGGGAAACCAGGTAGTGTTCTACCAGAGCACCTTTACGGTCAATTCCATGTCACAAACATCGTTGATCGCTACATGCATCAAACCGCCGACGCCGTACGGCGCCGAGATGTATGTCGAGCCGAAGTGAAAGAAGTCTCCCCTGTTCTCCGAATTTCCTTCAGAGATCGTGATGACTGTGGCGTACTTCATGCCATCTGCCCATCATGTGGAGCCACACTGGTTCCCAAACTCGATGGCGACTGGAACGTCAATTGCAATTCATGCAGCTACCAATCATACCGTGCCCTTGCTGACAATTACGGTGCGGGATGGGCTGAACTTGAGCAAGGTGCAAGCACCCTCAACAACGCTGGCAAGCGTTGGGGTGCAGCAGCAGAAGCAATGTTTGGCAAGGGCCCAGCAGGGCGCGCTACCTTCATTGCAGCAGATGTCCGAGAAGATGGGCGAGAGCGAACTTACTTCAGATTTGAAGGCGAATCGGGTGGCAAAGGACGCCGACCTCGAAACGCCCCCGGTTGCCGATTGTTTGTTGGTGGCCTGCCACGAGAAGTTGGCACTGAGGAACTACGAGCGCTATTTGCTGAACACGGCGACATGACCGATTGCATCGTTCTTACCGATGACAACGGTGTCAACCGAGGCTTCGGCTTCGTTACATACAGCGAAAAGGCGCAAGCAGATGCTGCGATTGCCAAGTTGGACGGTCACAAAATCAATGGACGAAAGATCGGGGTTCGAGATGCGGACAGCGATGACAAGAAGGGTAAGCGACAAAAGCGCAAGGACCCTGAAGGGCTCAAACTCTATGTTGGAAACCTTCCATTCAAAGCAACAGAAGAACAACTCAAAGCCATTTTTGATGGTGTAGCCACAGTCAATGCACTTGTGATGGCAACCGATAATGCTGGAAAACCAAAGGGATTCGCCTTTGCGTTTGTGAAGGAAATGGACCAAGGTGAAGCCATTGTTGCAAAACTCAACGGTACGGAACTCTTGGGTCGCAAGATCAAGGTCGACGTCTCACAAGGCGGAAAGAAAGGCGGCCGTGGCGGAAAACCTGGTAACTCTGGAGGCAAGTCAAACCGTGAACTCCAAGCCATGCGGGAAGAGGAAGAAGACGCGAAAAAGCGTCGACGACGCCGACGCCCCAAGAAGGATTGAAGACCACCTCGGATGAGTCGGTCACCATGGTTGAGCAAAGTGAACCTGCTTGGCTTGTCCTCGACGGCTACGAAGATGAACCCGCTGCGTTCGGCGTACCGCCGTATGTGGGATTTCATATCCGATACCTGTGCGGTGTTCTCGAACAAGCAAAGGTCCCCTACGAATACATCACCATCGATGCTTGGAGGATGTACCTCAAAGAAGCCGGAGAAGAAGCGGTGCGCAAGCGGCTTGCCAATGTAGCAGGAATTGCATGTGTGGCTGGTGCAGTCGTGCCTGGCCGATACTTGCGAGGCACCCCGATCTCCCTCAAAGAAACCCGAGAAATTATTCGAAACCTCCCTCACACCACACCAGCATTGTTTGGCGGATGGGCCATTCGAGGTTGGCGGCAACAGGGTTGGGCGCCTCTTCAAGCCAATTTATTTCTCGCCCTCCAAGATACTGATGCGACCTTGCACCACTACCTTTCCACAGGCACATGGGCTCATCAACGAAGGTCGGCTGAGCAATGGACAACATGGGCGCAAGCAGGCGCAGGCAGTAAGGCAGTCACTGATCATCCAGATTTAGGCTCTGAACAACAACCTGGGCCTCTTACCTACGAAGTTGAAGTCTACCAAGGGTGTGTGCGATACAAACGTGGATGCAAGTTCTGCATCGAGCCAAAAAAGGGCGTACCCATTTGGCGAACACCCGAAGACATCATCGAAGAAGTCCGCCGTGCTCATGACGTCGGTGTTCGCCATGTCCGATTGGGAGGTATGACCGACACCTACACCTACATGGCAGATGGTGTGCGTGAATTGGAGTATCCAGTTCCAAACCCAGAACCAATTGCAAAACTCCTCCACGGGCTTCGTGAAGATGAGCGGCTTGGTATTCTCCATACCGATAATGGCAACCCCTCCATCATTGCCGAAAACCTCGAAGCATCAGAAGCGATCACCAAAACCCTCGTTGAAACCCTGTCCGACGGCGCCGTCCTCTCCTTCGGCCTCGAATCAGCCGACCCAACAGTGCATGAAGCCAATTGGTTGAATTGTGACCCATCACAGCTCAAGACAGCGATTCGTTTGATCAATAAATACGGTAACAAACGAGGAAGCCGAGGGTTACCAAAGCTCCTTCCAGGGCTCAATTTTATCGCAGGTTTGAATGGAGAGACCGAAGCAAGTTACCAAATGAACCTCGATTTATTGCATGAAATACGCCGAGAAGGCCTTCTTTTGAGGCGAATCAACATTCGGCAGGTCGAGGGAGAAGGCTTCCAAGAGATCCCTCAAGAACAATTCAATATGTTCAAATCAAACGTGAGAGACACCATCGATGGACCTCTTTTACAAGAATTATTCCCTTTGGGTAGAGTATTATCCGATGTGCATTGGGAGACGCATGACGGTCGAACTCGCCTTCCCGCCCACCTGCAAGAAGCGCACACTGCGGAATCATGTCGTGGAAAAGCGGGCATTACATTTGGACGGCAAATCGGTGCATATCCAATCCTTATTGGCGTAGAATATCACATTCCCCTCGAATCTCAATCCGACATCGTGGTCACGGGACACGGTGCGCGTTCGATCACTGGAGTTGAGGTCGGCATGAACATCGAGACCATGAGCCAGAAACAGCTTGAGGCGATTCCTGGGATCGGGGAAAAAACCGCTTGGAAACTCATCAGTCAACGTGCTAAGCGCCGTTCAAAGGGAAAAACACCGTTTGAAACTGCACAATCTTGGTTTGAGGCGACGTCAGTGGAATGGAATGAGAATCATTCCGTGTACTTTCACGGATGATGTAATGCGCATAAAGTGCAACCCATCTTGCATTTACGGCGTTAAAGCAACCGCGTACACCATCCAATCGTCATCATCTTGCGCCGACCTCATGCGTGGTTGAAGGTGGGCACCCATGCAAGACTCAAGAGTCGATTCTTTAAGCAAACCAAACGTCGAAGAATCATGCGCTTGAAACCAATGTCTATGATTTCGATGTTCATCATGCTGCTCCTTATTGGCCAATCAATCACAAGCCACCTTGATCAAATCCCTGGCGAGGATCGAAGCACAGAACTTGAATCCAAAACGATTGTTATGCATTCGAACAACTCGACAGACAGTGATACAGATGGAGTGATGGACATTGATGATGACTGTCCAAATGGAAGCTCGAACTGGGCCTCAAATTATTCCACCGATCACGATTCAGATGGCTGTCAAGATAACGGTGAAGATGCAGACGACGATAATGACGGCTTACTCGACGCATTTGACGATTGTGCAAAAGGCGACCTCAACTGGTCGTCCAACTCAACCACCGACCATGATTCAGACGGCTGCCAAGATAACGGTGAAGATACAGACGACGATAATGACGGCGTGGTTGACATTTATGATTCGTGCCCGAAGGGTGATTTAAATTGGAATTCCAACAACAACACCGACGCTGATGAAGATGGTTGTCAAGACTCGACTGAAGACTATGATGGAGGTAACAACACCAGTGGAAATGACGCACACTGCTTAACGATAGACAATATTTCCATGTCCCCAACCTACATGCTTTCTTTTGATTTGGTGAACATTTGTCCGATCCAAATGAACTATCCAGGAGTGAATGCGAGTGCCGACCATGCTGGCGTATCTGGCCTACCCAGCACATACAGTTGGTGGTTTTACGCGATTGGGCCAAACAGTTCGTACAACTTTTCATTCCAGTTATCTTTCGACGAGAATGTGTCAAACAATACTGTGGTGAACCTCATCATCAACCCAACAATCCTCAATTGTGGAGGAAATACTTCATGGCATCAGTGCCCGGATTCATCAGGAAACTACACATTCACTTACGTACAACTGAGCAACAACACCGGTGGAAATAACTCGGGTGGCAACAATACTGGCGGCAATAGCACCGGAGGCAACAACACTGGTGGCAACAACACCGGTGGCAACAACACCGGTGGCAACAACACCGGTGGCAACAACACGGGCAATGAAACTGGAGGTTATTGTTATGATGAAGTCGAAGACACAGTTTGGTGGGAATGGGATGCAGACACCATGGATGAATCCAATTGTACCGGCCCTGGATTAATATGGATTCCAGGTAATGACGATAACGACGGAAACGAAACTGGTGGCAACAACACTGGCGGCAACAATACCGGTGGCAACAACACACTGGACACTGACTACGATGGCGTCATTGACATCCTCGACAATTGTCCATTGATTGGAAATCCATCTCAAACTGATTATGATGAAGATGGGATCGGAGATGGGTGTGACCCCGACATTGACGGCGATGGTATGACCAACGAGAATGATGCCTTCCCGAATGACCCGTCTGAACAATCAGACATCGACGGCGATGGAGTTGGAGACAACACCGATGCGGATGATGATGGAGATGGGATCGCTGATGGTTCAGATAACTGCCCATTCGTTGCAAATTCAGACCAGGCAGATCTGGATGGAAATGGAGTTGGAACAGCTTGCGATAGCCTTGAAATCACAGTTGATGAGAACGGAACGATTGAAGTTGATGGAGATTCGATTCCTGCGCTGAGCATGTTTGGAACGATTGCTGCGATCGGTGTTGGGCTCCTCATAGCCATTCGCCGAGAAGATGAAGAGTGATTGACTCGATGAGTCACAGCGTTGACCTTCGTGTTCACACAAGGTGAGTGTTCGAATAGAATCATGTAAGGCACCCAGCATAGGTGCGGCATGGACACTGTTGAAGCATTGATTGTGGCCGCCCAAACCCTCTCTTCAAAATGCGATCAGGCCATCAAGAAAATAGAGAAGAACTCCGAAGTGGCTCATGCTACGAACCCCTTGGATTACGCTTGGCCACACCATGTCCAGTACCTTGAGCAGTGGGGCGGTCTCGGCGCCAAGGTGTTGCTCCTTGGCATGAATCCAGGACCTTGGGGTATGGCTCAAACTGGCGTGCCTTTCGGTGCGACAAACGTCGCTCAAGACTTCCTGAAGATCAAACCCAAGCAACTCCCAACGCCATCGAACGCTCATCCAAAAAGGCCCATCGAAGGCATGGCGCTTGAGCGACAAGAGATCTCAGGCACACGATTGTGGAACCTCATGGAGACGTATTTTGGTTCAGCGACAAAAACATTCGAGCACATCTTCGTGGTCAACCACTGCCCACTGCTCTTGCTTGGCGAGCGCGGACAGAACATCACGCCAAACAAGGTACCAAAATCCATCATCGATCCTGTGTTAGATGCGTGTGATGATCACCTCAAGGAAGTGGTGGACCTGTTAGGCATCACTCATATCATCGGCATTGGAAAGTACGCCGAAGAACGGGCTCGAAAAGCGTTTCATGCTCCAAAGAAGGGGAGTGGAACAACTTTGACGGGTCGTCAAATCATCATTGACACCTGTTGGCATCCAAGCCCTGCAAGCCCATTAGCCAACAAAAATGACGGTGCTGATTGGCGGGCGAACGTCGTGGCTTGCCTGCAACGAAACGGCTGTTAGCCACCATCGAAAACCGGCGAACCTTTCAAGTGCTTAATGCAACACTTACTGTACATGGCAGAACTGCAGATGGCTTGGGAACGACAACCAGACGACCGACAATGGAAGGCTCCGGAGGGTGACGATCCGCGCACTCTTTACCAAATGCTGATGACCAGCGTTGAGCGTTTTGGCCCCAACCAGTGCTTTGGTTACATACCTGAAAAGGGCATGCCACGAACACACATCACCTATGACGAATTTGGCAGCCTCGCCACCGCAGTAGGCCAACGCCTCGCAGACCTCGGCGTCTCGACAGGTGACCGTGTCGCCATCATTCTTGACAACAGCGTCGAATGGGCATCCCTTGCCTATGGCGCCAACGCCATCGGTGCTGCGTACACTGCCATGTACACCCACCAACACGGCGGCGAATGGGCATACATCCTCAATGATTCAACCCCGACCCTTCTCGCTGTGGCAAACACCGGCGTTTTGGACAAGCTTGTTGAACACATGCCAAAGGAAGCAAGTGGCTGGCCAAGTGCTGGCATTCTCTTGCTGGGTGAAGAACCTGCAAACCAATTGCCACCAGAAGGTATCGCTGTTCATGGATGGACTGAATTCGTGGCCCTTGGTCGCAAATCCGAAAACACATTCGAAGTGGCCGACGACCCATTTGCTCTCAACACCTTGATCTACACCTCGGGTACAACTGGAAACCCAAAGGGTGTCATGCTCAGCAATTGGAACACGCTCTCCAACATTTTGTGTGTTCAATCCGCCTTCAAGGTCTACGTCGGTGACAAAAACGCCGCCTTCCTTCCATGGGCTCACTCCTTTGGAAGCACATTTGACCTTCATTGGATGATTCGCTGTGGTGTTCACATTAACCTCATCTCGGACTTAACACGTATCGCTGACGAGTGCATTGAAATCAAGCCTGCAGTTCTTCTTGCCGTTCCACGGGTTTGGAACAAGTTCTACGACCGTGTCAACAGCCAGTTTGCCGCCTCTCCAGTGAAGCGTTTCCTTTCTGGAAAGGCCCGCAAGCACGCTTCAAAGCGCATTGCCAAGGCAGGTGTTGAATGTGATGCAGTACCTCCAAAGGGTGTCCTTGACAAGTTCTATGACAAGTTGATCTGGTCCAAGGTTCGTGCTCGATTCGGTGGAAATATTCGATTCTGTATGTCTGGTGCTGCTGCACTGTCACCTGATGTTGCTGAATTCATCCAAATGGTTGGATTCAGTTGCTACGAAGGCTACGGACTGACCGAAACATCGCCACTTGTGGCCGCTAACGGCTGGGCTGGACCTGGTACCTCGAAACTACGATGCGTTGGCCGTGTTGCTAACGGCGTCAAGGTCACCATCGATACCGATGCATGGGACGATCCTGAGCGACCTGACGAAGGTGAAATCATTGTCCACGGACCGAACGTCATGATGGGCTACTGGAACAACGAAGAAGCGACCAATGAAGTGATCATTGAGCCCGGTGTCTTCAGAACTGGTGACCTTGGTAAACTCAACGGAGAATTCCTAGCCATCACTGGGCGTGTAAAGAGTCAATTCAAGCTTGAGAACGGCAAGTACGTCTCACCTGCTCCACTTGAAGAGAACCTCAAACTCTCGCCATTTGTCGAGCAAGCCGTGCTTGACGGCCGAAACATGCTCCGAACATTCCTTGTGGTTCACCCAAACATGATGAGTCTAAAACCAGCACTCAAGGCTGCTGGCGTTGATGTTTCAGGCAGCGATGCAGACATCTGCGCACGACCGGAGACAAACGCTTGGTTGCTCAATGAGTTGAAAGCCAACAACATGAAAGCACCAGTTTGGAAAGGCTACGAAGTTGCTGCGAACCTCATCCTCGATCCTGTTGAGTGGTCAACTGACAATGACATGTTGACGCCATCGATGAAGGTCAAGCTACGAAACTTGTTGACCCATCACGAAGAAGCGATCAACGCCATTTGATTGGTATAATTTTGGACTTCGTCAAGAATCCGGTTTCGCGCCATAGTGTGTGATTTTACCCCGGTTTCCAACAAACCGGGGATTAGATTATAACCCGTCGCGACAACTTCAGTCCATGATTGCTACAGAAAAGGACAAGCGTTCGAATGTCAGCATCGATCTTTCTAAGCCAAGAAAGGCACCTCCCCTTCTGCCCAATGTGATGCAAAAACCACTCGGGATTGGCGCAGGTGTGGGCTTGACCATTGGCGTTCTCAATTGGGCCATCTTAGGGATTCCACTTGCACTTAGCGCCCCAACAGGGTTGTTCCTTGGACTCACCGTGTGTATCCTAGCCTCCCCCGGCATGAGGCATGAATTGGCTGAACAGAAGCGGATTGATCAAGAATACAAGCAATCGCTCTTGCAGCGTAAAGGCCGTTCAGGAGCCTTTACTCAATTTGATTGAGTTCCAGTGGTGCTTGGCGTCGAGCGATCAAAATCCCACAGGCTCAGTTCAACGCCCTCGAGTTCTTGGTATCCGCAGTGGACGATGAATGGTGACTTTCGTAATGCCTTGTTCAACACATTCGCCCGCAACTCGATGCCTTCTGTGTTCATGGCTTGAATGATTGAACGTGTGGTAGCGGGCCCATTCTGGCGCAACCAACCTACGATCCAATCCGCTTCTTTGAGCGTGCGCTGACGTTCAGGTGTCCATCGCTTCCGCCCCATGGAGTGGATGATGTGGCGATGGTGGATAAAGCACACCAAGGCAAACAACACCATCATGCACGCCATTCAGTTTATGAGGGGTGCACAGAGGCGCATAAACGGGGAGCACATGGCACGCCAACTCATCAACATCGAAGGAGTCGACCGAAGTTTTGGTCCAGTCGATGTGCTGGTCGACATCAACCTGCTTGTTCAAGACGGTGACCGCATTGGGATTGTCGGCCACAACGGTGCTGGAAAGACCACACTCCTGAACACCATCAGCGAACAGTCGCAAGATGTTGGTGAAATCGAATATGCGCCAGGCATTCGTATTGCTTACTTAACTCAAATTCGAGACATCGATTCTGATTCGACCATCGAAGAAGAACTTGGCCGTAAAGGCCGCCAATTCCAGGAACTGGAAGAAGAGATTGCGGCAATAGAAGCCCAGATGGCCGACCCTGCATTCTATGATGGTGATTGGGAAGGTGTGATGGAACGCTACAGTGAACTTCAGCAAACCCTCGGTGCAAGCGGTGGTGGAAATGTGGCAAGCATCGCAAAATCAACGCTCGCACGCCTCGGCCTCGATAAACATCCAATGGATATGAAAGTCAGCAAACTCTCTGGTGGAGAAAAAGCAAAACTTGCTCTGGCTCGCCAACTCGTGGGTCTTGCAGGCGTCGACGTGATGTTCCTTGACGAGCCAACCAACCACTTGGACATTGAAACGACAGAATGGCTTGAAGCCTTTTTGAAGGACTTCAAAGGAGCGCAACTGATTGTTTCACACGACCGATATTTCCTTGATCAAGTGTGCACTCGAATCGTCGAAGTGGATAATCTTCGAGCGTGGCCTTGGAAGGGGAATTACAGTCAGTTCTTGCGCCAAAAAGTCGCCACTGAAGCAGCACTTGGTGATATGATTCACACTGTTGAGAAGAAAATTGCTGCGACCACCGGAGCGCTCAAACAAATGAAGCGAGCCAACAAATACGACAAGTCAATTTCAGCCAAACAGAAAATGATTGAGCGCATGCAGCAGGAATTGAAAGCCCTTAAGGCAAGGGTTCCAAAGAAGCGTAAGCCACTGATCCTCAAGCTCGAAGCCACCGACAAAGCGAGCATGGATGTGCTTCAGTTGGACGGCGCTACGAAAACCTTCGAAGGGCTTGAACGTCCAGTCCTCAACAACCAAGACTTGGAAATCCGTAAGGGTGACAGGATTGGAATTGTCGGTGGTAACGGCCAAGGCAAAACAACGCTGTTGAAGATCATCAATGGGGATGAACAACTCACCAGTGGAACCCGAGATTTAGCACCCGGTGCAGAAATTGGGTACTTCCATCAAGATCACGCTACCCTCGATTTCAACCTCAACCCAGTCGAACAGATTCAGAAATTAAGGCCAGATTTCCAGTATGGCGACATCCGTGCTGCGCTTGGACGCTTCCAATTCTCTGGTGACCAAGTAACCACGAAACTCTCCCAACTCTCTGGTGGTGAGCGAGCCCGTGTTGCGCTGCTCAAACTTTTGCTTGAAGAGAACAACCTCCTGTTGATGGACGAACCTACCAACCACTTGGATATGGATTCGAAGGATACCCTTGAGGAGGCGCTGATCAATTAC
>Ga0208277_1001441_pt1 | contig 13809 bp, 13 predicted proteins | sample ETNtaG_5_FD_185782 | JGI IMG/M metagenome (GOLD analysis project Ga0208277, IMG submission 185782) | Marine microbial and viral communities from oxygen minimum zone, Eastern Pacific Ocean - ETNP201406SV205 (SPAdes) (version 2) | ecosystem: Environmental > Aquatic > Marine > Oceanic ...
TTCAATTATTGTTGTTGAGCACGATCAAGAAACTATGGAGGAAGCAGATCAGCTAATTGACATTGGGCCTGGGGCAGGTGAGCATGGAGGTGAAGTGGTCTTTTCAGGAACTCCTAAAGAAATTATAAAATCATCTAAATCTATTACTGGTAAATATTTATCTGGAAAAAAATCAATTGAGTTTTCTTCTAACAGAAGAAAAGGAAATGGTAAAAATATTAATTTAGAAGAAGCTTCAGGAAATAATTTGAGAAAAATAAGCACCAAGTTTCCTCTTGAAAAGTTAATTGTTGTTACTGGGGTTAGCGGATCAGGAAAAAGCACCCTTGTTAATGAAACTTTGTATCCAATTTTATCTAAGGAATTGAATGGATCTAGGGCATACCCCCTTTCTTATAAAAATGTGGAAGGACTCGAATATATTGATAAAGTAATTGATATAAACCAAAAACCTATAGGTAGAACGCCTCGTTCTAACCCTGCAACATACACAGGTGTATTTACCTTTATTCGTGATTTATTTGCACAGCTACCCGAATCAAAAATTAGAGGTTATAAGCCAGGAAGATTTTCATTTAATGTGAAGGGGGGTCGTTGTGAATCTTGCGAAGGTGATGGTATAATTAAAATCGAAATGAATTTTCTTCCTGATGTATATGTTACTTGCGAGGTGTGTAAGGGGGCTCGTTATAACAGAGAAACGCTCGAAATAAAATATAAAAACAAAAACATAGCTGAAATTCTTAATATGTCTGTGGAAGAATCTTTGAATTTCTTTACTAATATTCCCCAAGTGATGAAAAAACTTACTACCCTTAATGACGTGGGTTTAGGCTATATTCGATTGGGACAACAAGCAACAACACTTTCAGGAGGCGAGGCACAGCGAATTAAACTATCAACTGAACTTTCTAAATCAAGTAGAGATAAAACTTTTTATATTCTTGATGAGCCAACAACTGGTTTGCACTTTGAAGATGTAAAATTGCTCCTTGGTGTTCTGCAAAGACTAGTTGACAAAGGAAACACAGTTGTGATAATTGAACATAATCTTGATATAATAAAAAGTGCGGACTGGATTATTGATCTTGGCCCTGAAGGGGGTGTAGATGGAGGTGATCTGATTTTTTCTGGGACCCCTGAAGAAATAATTAAGCATAAGAATTCCTACACCGGACAGTTTTTAAAACAAATTATTAAAAAGAAAAAGGTGGCATAATGAAAAGCCCAAATGATCTCAAGCAATATTATGATAAATGGGAAATAACCAAAGATCTAATTGACCAATGTATAGATATTATGCTAAATCTAAGACAGTCTGGTCATCCGGGGGGATCGCGCTCTAAAGTACATGCTATGGTTTCAACATTGCTTTCAGGAGCAATGAGGTGGGACATACGAGACGCTGGAAAAGTTTTTTCAGATCGCTATGTATTGGTTGCTGGGCATACAAATCCAGTGGTATACGCAACACTTGCAGTTTTAAATGAGGCACTAAGAATAAAGTATAGTCAAACAAGTTTAGATAAGTATACACATTATAAGGGCAAAGATTTTCAATTAGTATGGGAAGACTTAATTACTTTAAGAAACAATAAAGGACTTCCAGGACATGCTGAAATGGAAGGCAAAACATTATTTTTTAAATTTAATACTGGTCCAAGTGGACATGGTTCTCCTGCGGCAGCTGGTGAAGCATTGGCTTTAAAATATGCCAATGCATCTGAAGTAAAAGTGTTTGCGTTCGAAGGAGAAGGTGGGCTTACTACTGGTGCTTCACATGAAACCATGAACTCAGCATGGGGTATTGGTTTAGGAAATTTGGTATATTTTTTGGATTGGAATGATTTTGGAATAGATGCGCGCCCATTTAGTTCTATAGTATATGGCACCCCTGAGGACTGGTTTGGTTCTCATGGTTGGCATGTTGAGGGTACATCAGATGTTGAGGATTGGGATGAGCTTACAAATGCATACTATAGATTATTAGTAACGAATGCAGACCCAAACATTCCTAAGGTTATTTATGGAAAAGGAACAAAAGGAAGAGGATATCATAAGATAGACTATTCCAGTCATGGTTCTCCACACAAAAGAAATTCAGAACTTTTTTGGAAAACAAAAGAAGATTTTGCTCAAAAGTATAATGTCGATTTTAATGGTTTTAATGAAGAAGCTGCTGAAACAAGAGATGGTCAAGAAGATCAGGCAATATCTTATTTTGAATCTGTTTTCTCAGTGCTTCGTTCAAATCAAAATCTAGTAGATTATATTGCTGATACCTTAGTTGGGTTAGGTGATTCTGTTCCAGAAAAAATAGAATCATGCAAAGTGACCATAAATAATCCAGCGAAAGATCCCGAGATATTTAATGTAGATAGTTTGCCTAATGATTTGTTTGTCGATCCAGGATCAAAAGCTCCCAATAGAGTTGGCTTCTCAAAATATGCAAGTTTCATAAACTCAACATGTATATCTAAATATGGTCGTCCACTTGTTGTTGCAATGAGTGCTGACCTCGCAGATTCAACAAATATTTCTGGTTTTGCAAAAGGCTATGGTGATTCCGATGACATGGGTTTATATAATTATAAAACAAATAAAGACAGTCCATTGATACCGCAAGGGATAACAGAGTTCACAAACTCCGGGATGCTTGCTGGATTAGCTACAGTAAATTTTTGCCATGAACCGTATAAAGATTTTAATGGATTTTATGGTGCAATGAGCACTTATGGGTCATTTAGTTATTTGAAATATGGACCGATTAGATTGTTTAGTCAATTAGCCCAGGACTCGAATTTAAAAGTTGGAAAGCTTTTGTGGATTGCAGGACACTCTGGACCAGAAACCGCTGAAGACAGCAGAACCCACTTTGGTATTTTTGCTCCTGGAGTAACTCAATTATTTCCTGATGGCCATATAATTAATTTACACCCATGGGAACATAATGAAGTTGCACCTGCCCTTGCTGCAGCAATGCAGACTGATGTTCCTATAGTTGCATTGCATTTAACTAGGCCACCGGTTGAAATACCTGATCGAAAAAAACTTGGCATGGCATCACACCTAGATGCTTCAAAAGGTGCATATATAATTAAAGACTATGATAATAATAATGAAAAAAAAGGAGTTGTAATTGTTAGGGGTACTAGCTCAACAAATTCAGTAGTTCAAATACTTGATAAATTAATAAAAGAAAACATAAACGTTAAAATAGTATATGCCGTTTCATGGCAACTTTTTAAAAACCAGACAAAAGAATATCAAGAGAAAATTATCCATGATAAAGAATGGGCAGATTCAATGATAATAACAAATGGCGCATTACGTTTGATGCATAATTGGATTGCAAACAAAGTTGTTGAAAGTTATAGCATGAGCCCAGATCATGATAATAAATGGAGAACCGGTGGTTCAGTTGATGAGATTGTTGCAGAGTCTAAATTGGATCAAACAAGTATTATGGAGGGTATTAAAAAGTTTGCCAAGCAAAGATCTGATAGATTAGAATTAATTAAAAAATACCTTCCAATATCAGGGGTATAGATTTGACGAGATTGAATCATTTTTGTAGTTTCTACAAAGACTATTATCAATTTTTTTATAATTTGAGTAAAGTTTGACCGAAATCCATATTAATGATCCCCAACCATTTGATGATGATATAGCTGTTGAAAAATCGCTCAGGCCAAATAATATGGATGAATTTATTGGGCAGAAAGATATTGTTGATAGCTTAAAACTATATATTGAAGCTGCAAATAAAAGAGGCGAATCATTAGATCATGTATTATTTTTTGGACCACCAGGTCTTGGCAAGACAACTTTATCTATTATAATTGCTCGTGAGCTTGGAGTAAATATAAAACAAACCTCCGGACCAGTTCTTGACAAAGCAGGTGATTTAGCAGGGATTTTGACCAGTCTAGAAGAAAAAGATGTTTTTTTTATTGATGAGATACATCGCTTAAATGCTATTGTTGAAGAATATTTATATTCTGGAATGGAAGACTATAAAATTGAAATAATGATTGATAAGGGTCCAAGCGCAAGAAGTGTTCAGCTTAATGTTGAACCATTTACACTAGTAGGCGCAACTACACGATTAGGAAGCCTTACTTCTCCACTTAGGGATCGCTTTGGAGTTATATTAAGATTTGATTATTACGAAAAAGAAGATTTATATGAAATAATAAAACGATCAGCGGAAATTTTGGAAGTTAAAATTGATAAAGAAGGTGCGCTTGAACTTGCAAGCAGATCAAGAGGAACACCAAGAATAGCTAACCGTATTTTAAGACGAACTAGAGACTATGCTGATGTAAAAGCAGATGGAAAGATTACTGGTAAGGTTGCAAAAGACTCTTTAAACATACTCGGAATAGATAAGTTTGGTTTAGATTCAATGGATAGAACTATACTTGATACACTGATTGATAAATTTAATGGTGGACCGGTTGGCTTAAACTCTCTAGCCGTTGCGGTCAGCGAAGATGTATCTACCATTGAAGATGTGTATGAACCTTTTTTAATAAAAGAGGGTTTTATACAGCGCACTAATCGTGGTCGTATTGCTCAAGAAAAATCTTATTTGCACTTAGGAAAAACTATAACAAAAAAACAACAAAGGTTATTTAATGATTGAAAAAAAGAAAAAATGGAAACTTGCAGATTTTGATTATCCGCTTCCAGAAAAATATATAGCTCAATATCCAGCTAAACGTCGTGACCAGTCTAAACTTATGGTAATTCATAAGGACAGTGGAGAAATTGAGCATAAAACATTTTCAAATCTTCCAGATTATTTTAAGAAAAATGATTTATTAATTACTAATAATACGAAAGTTTTTCCTGCAAGACTTTATGCTAACAAAGACAGGACCGAGGCAAAGGTTGAAGTTTTTCTTTTAAGAGAGCTTGAGAATGATCTTTGGGAGGTAATGGTTAGACCAGCCAGAAAAGTCCGAATAGGAAATAAATTAATGTTTACAAAAAATGTTTATTGTGATGTTATTGATAATACTATTTCAGGGGGACGTGTTGTACGTTTTGAATACGAAAATGAAGATATTTATGAAGTAATTGATAAAGTAGGAATTTCTCCGCTCCCGCCTTATATCAAAAGAGAATCAGAACCCAAAGATAAAATTAGATATCAAACAGTTTTCGCTGAAGAAAGAGGAGCAGTTGCGGCTCCAACGGCTGGATTACACTTTACAGAAGGGTTGATCAATAGACTGCATAATAAAGGAGCTAAGACTGCCCATACTACTCTACACATTGGCCTGGGAACGTTTCGCCCTGTGCAAGTGGAAGATTTAAACCGACATCAAATGGATTCAGAGTATTTTGAAGTTTCTCCAAATACGGCTATGCTAATTAATGAAACTAAGAAAAAAAGAAAAAAAGTATTTGCTGTAGGCACTTCAACCGTTAGGTCTTTGGAAACTGTTGCTGTCTCTGGATTTCAAGTATCACCTAAAAGAGGCTGGACAGACAAATTTATTTATCCTCCATATGATTTTAAAATGGTGGATGCAATGATAACTAATTTTCATCAACCAAAAAGTACTTTATTGATGATGATATCAGCTTTTGCGCATAGGGATTTAATAATGAAAGCATATAGAGAAGCTAAGAAAAATAATTATAGATTTTTAAGCTATGGCGATGCAATGTTGATAATCTAATATTTAAAAATGCTAGCTTCAGCGATTATTCCAGCAGCTGGATCAGGAAAAAGATTTGGCGAGAAGAAACAATTTAAGGAATTATATGGTAAGCCTTTAATTCATCATACACTAGTTCCTTTTTTTGAATCAACAGTAATTAAAGATATAATTATAGCTGCTCAAAAAAAAGATATAGATAAAATTACTAAGATTATCGATTTAATTGAGCCGGAGAAAAATGTTAGTATTGTTGAGGGCGGTAAAACCAGACAAAGTTCTATCTATAATGCTTTAGTTCAAATAAATAATAATACAAAATATGTATGTGTTCATGATGCAGCTAGGCCTTTTGTTACAAAACATATTATCGAGAAATTGATCAACGCTTTAAAGAGTTGCGATGCAGTTATAGTAGGATATAAATCCACAGATACCCTCAAAGAGGTTTCTGGTCGAATAATACATAGCACAATGGATAGAGAAAAAATATGGCATGCTCAAACTCCCCAAGCTTTTTTAAAAGACGCAATTATTAATGCTTACGAATTAGCAGAAAAAGAAGGAATAATGGCCACTGATGACTCATTGCTTCTTGAGAAAGCAGGTTATAAAGTAAAAATAATCAATGATTCCTCTATTAATTTTAAAATTACAACAAAACAAGACTGGGTAATGGCAGAAGCGCTATTAAATTTTAAGAAAAATGCATAAAGTCGGAATTGGATACGATGTTCACCAGCTTAAAGCGGGTGAAAGTTTAATATTGGGCGGTGTTGATATTGGCTTTAACAAAGGAATATCTGGTCATTCTGATGGAGATGTATTAATACATTCAATTATTGATTCAATTTTAGGGGCATCATCAAATGGAGATATAGGAAAACATTTTCCAAGTAATGATGAAAAGTGGAAAAACTTTAGTAGCCTTAAAATGTTGAATATTGTTTATAATGACTTAATTCAGAAAACTTTTAAAATTGAACACCTTGATGCTGTCATAATATTGCAAAAACCCAATCTTTCACATTTTATTGATCAAATGAAAAGTAACATTTTAAAAAGCCTTGATGATATTGATTGTACAATTTCTATTAAAGCCACTACGACAGATTATATGGGTTTTATTGGAAAGGGTGAAGGTATTGCTTGCCAAGCAATTGCAACATTAACAAAAAATAGTTAATGCTTTTAAGGTCTAATACAAAGATTAATATTGGCCTAAAGGTTATAAATAAACGTTTAGATGGGTTTCATAATATAGTTACAATTTTTCAGGAAGTTGATTTTGGTGACAAAATTGAATTAAAAAAATGTAAATCAGGATGTCACTTAAAATCAAATGTTGACTGGATACCTCTAGATAATACAAATCTCTGTCATAAGGCCTATAATATATTATGCAAAAAATTAAACCAAGATTTAGGTGTTAAAATATATCTTAATAAAAGAGTGCCAATTGGAAGTGGAATAGGTGGCGGATCTGCAAATGCTGCAGCTACTTTATTAGGTCTAAATTCACTATATAGTTTAGGGTTAGATTATAAAAAACTCGAAAAAATTGGTTCACACGTTGGTGCAGATGTACCTTTTTTTATTAAGGGAGGTACTCAAATCGGAGAAGAAAAAGGTTTTAAGCTTTCACCGATTAATAAAAAACTTGATGCAGTAATTTTACTTGTTATTCCTATGGTCACAATTGATACAGGGTGGGCATATCGCCAAATAAAAAATAAATTGAAATCTGATCAAAGAATACATAGATTCGCGGACTTGATGAGAAGTGATTTTCTCTCATTTAAGTTTTTTGAGAATGATTTTGAAAAGATTGTGATTCCTGCATATCCAGAGATTGGATCTATCAAGAATAGAATGTTAGATAGCGGTGCAAAATTTGCCAGTCTGTCGGGAAGTGGCTCGACTGTGTTTGGAATATTCGATAACATAGCTTATGCAAAAAAAGCTGAGTCGTTTTTCCATAACTCACACTTGACCATTCTTACTAGGCCTATCTAATAAATTCAAAACTTTACTTTTCAATTCAAATTAATGTACTGGGGCGTCGTCTAATGGTAGGACACCTGGTTTTGGTCCAGGCAGTTGGGGTTCGAGTCCCTACGCCCCAGCAATTAAAATTATGAATGATCAATTAAAAATATTTTCTGGACGTAGCAATCTTGCTTTAAGCAAAGATATTGCAAATTACTTAGGCAAGGACCTAGGAAAGTTGGCGATAAAGACTTTTTCAGATGGAGAGTTATGGCTTCAGTTTGAAGAGAATATCAGGGGTTGTGATGTATTTATAATACAACCTACAAATAGTCCCGCTGAAAATATTATGGAATTAATTTTAATCATTGATGCTGCTGTTAGAGCTTCAGCAAAAACTGTTACTGCTGTTATTCCTTATTTTGGCTATGGAAGACAAGATCGTAAAGATAATCCGCGTGTCCCTATCTCCTCCAGAGTGATGGTAGACCTCATAACTGCAACAGGAGCTGATCGAATAATAACTATGGATCTGCACTCTACACAAATACAAGGATTTGCAACAATTCCATTTGATCATTTGTATAGCAGAATGGTGCTTTTAGATGCAATTAAATCTTTAGATTTTGACCAAGAAAATTCTGTTGTTTTATCGCCAGATGTTGGGTCTGCCAGAATGAGTCAATCTTATGCAAAAAAACTTGGAATGCATTTTGCTTTGATTGATAAAAGAAGGTATGCCCCTAATAAAGCACAAGTAATGCATTTGATTGGAGACTTGAAAAATAAAGAAGTTTTGATTATCGATGATATGATTGATACTGCTGGAACAACTGTTAACGCAGCTAATGCGGCTATTGAAAATGGCGCTAAAAGCGTTACTGCTGTTGCAACACATGCAGTTTTATCAGGACCTGCAATTGATAGGATAAAAGATTCAGCTATAAGCAAATTGATTGTTACTGACACAGTATCCATTCCTCAAAATAAAAAATTAGATAATATGCAAATAGTAACAGTATCTGAAGTATTTGCAGAAGCAATTAAACGCGTTTATGACGGTAAGTCAGTTAGCGCTCTATTTGAATTTTAAATTAGGTAAATATTATGGAATCATTTTTTAAACTAAATCTAGAACCAAGAAGTAAAACGGGAAATTCAGCCTCAAGGATTTTAAGGCGAAGTGGAAAAATCCCAGTAAATTATTATTATGGTGGCGAAGAAAATCAAAATATGTCAATCGATAAAAAGGTTTTGCACAAAGCCATTCAATCTGGACAACATGTTTTTGAATTAGAATTAGATGGAAATACTATTTATGTCACTGTAAAAGAGGCTCAATACCATCCTGTAACCGAAGAAATCATCCATTTAGATCTTTTAAGGGTCAGAAGAGATGTTAAAATGAAATTTAGCATTCCACTAAATTTAATAGGTGACGCTGTTGGAGCCGTTGAAGGTGGTATTGTTTCTCAATCTGCTAATTCAATCGATATTGAATGTTTCCCGACAGATGTTCCTGATATTATAGATGTTGATATTACCAATTTAGAGCTTAATGGCACTGTATTTGCAAGCGATATCAACCTTCCAGATGATACTGAACTATTATCACCCGAAGACACAACAATCGCAGTTTGTGCTCCACCAAAAGCCGAAATTGAAGTAGAAGTAGCTGAAGAAGAAGGCGAAGAAGGCGAAGAAGGTGCTTCCGAAGATGAGGATAGCGCTGAAGAAAAGAAGCCAGCTGATGATAGTAATAAAGACGAAAAATCAACAGATGAAAGCTCAGAATAGAATTCTATGTATTCATTTATTGGACTAGGTAACCCTGGAAATCATTACGCTCAAACAAAACACAATGCGGGTTTTTGGGTAATTGATGAATTATGCAAGAGATGGAGAATGAATTTATTGCCAGGTGACGGTGAATATGTTTTTGCTGAAAATAGTAATAAAAAAATAGTGCTAATTAAACCGTCAACTGGAATGAATAATAGCGGAATAATTATTAAATCCTTAATTAAGAAATGGAATCTAAAACTAGAGAATTTATATATAATCTTTGATGATGTTGATTTACCTCTTGGCAAGATAAGAATTAAACCTTCTGGGGGAGATGGATGCCATAAAGGTATGGAGTCAATTATTTATTGTTTAGGGACCAATAAGTTTCCAAGAATAAGATTTGGAATCGCATCTGGTAAAAACCTAAGACCTTCAGAAAAATATGTATTAAAGAATTTTGGAAAAAAAGATCAAATAATAGCTAATGAGGTAATTGTCAAGACATCAGATGCAGTAGAATCTATTGTATATAATGGTTTAAGCAGGACAATGAATCAGTATAATGCTTAAAGAATTTATTAACGTTAGGAGTATTAAGTGAATAACCTTTTGTATTTAACCGTTTGTTCAGGCATCATAGCAATGCTATTTGCATTTTGGAAAACAACTTGGATCAATAAACAGGATCAGGGCACAGAAAAAATGGAGCGCATAGGAAAAGATATTTCTGATGGAGCAATGGCGTTTTTAAAAGCAGAATATAGAGTACTATCTATTTTTGTTATCATTGTAGCATTTCTTTTGGGCTTTGCAAATTATGGTAATTCAAATTCAAGCTCACTGGTTGCATTTTCATTTATTATTGGGGCCCTTACTTCCGGTTTTGCTGGTTTTTTGGGAATGAGAGTTGCAACAAAAGCAAATAATCGCACTACTCATGCAGCAAGAACTGGTTTAGCGCCAGCATTAAATGTAGCATTTACAGGCGGGTCAGTTATGGGATTATCGGTTGTCGGACTTGGTGTTATTGGACTAAGCACTTTATTTATTTTTTACCTCTCATTTTTTGATAATGATTATAATAGAATATTAACAGTTATATCTGGTTTTTCTCTTGGCGCATCATCTATTGCTCTTTTTGCAAGAGTAGGTGGAGGTATTTATACAAAAGCGGCAGACGTAGGTGCTGATCTAGTTGGTAAAGTTGAAGCTGGCATACCTGAAGATCACCCTTTAAATCCTGCAACAATTGCAGATAATGTTGGTGATAATGTTGGTGATGTAGCTGGTATGGGAGCTGATTTATTTGAATCTTACGTTGGATCAATCATAGGATCAATGGTTCTTGGTGCTAGTATTTTATCTTTTGGTGTTTTTGATGTTTCATTTGTTATGCTTCCTTTACTAATTGCAGCTTCAGGTGTAATTGTTTCAATTATTGGAACTTTTATGGTATCTGTAAAAGAAGGTGGCAATCCTCAAAAAGCATTAAATATTGGTGAATTTGGTTCATCTGCAATAATGGTTGGCGTCATGTATTTGTTAATAACAAATTTTCTACCAGAAACGTTTACTTTGACTGGAAATACATATACAAATATGGGCGTTTTTTGGGCTTCAACAATTGGCTTAGTTGCAGGCCTAGGAATAGGTTTAATTACAGAGCACTATACAGGAACCAACACTTCACCTACACTTTCAATTACGCGTCAATCATTAACTGGCCCAGCTACAAATATTATAGCTGGCCTTGGAGTGGGTATGCAATCAACAGCTGGCCCTATTCTGATAATTTCAGCTAGTATAGTTGGAGCATATCATTTTGCAGGATTATATGGAATTGCGATGGCAGCTTTGGGTATGCTCGCAAATACTGGTATCCAATTAGCAGTAGATGCATATGGCCCAATTTCCGACAATGCAGGTGGAATTGCTGAAATGGCTGAATTACCAGCAGAAGTAAGAGAAAGAACCGATAAGTTAGATGCAGTTGGTAATACTACAGCAGCAATAGGAAAAGGATTCGCTATTGGATCTGCAGCATTAACAGCGCTTGCTCTTTTTGCTGCGTTTATGGTTCAAACAGGAATTGAGTCTATTGATATAGCCAATCCTATGGTCATGGCTGGATTGTTTGTAGGTGGAATGTTGCCCTTCCTTTTTTCTTCACTTGCAATGGGCGCTGTTGGTAGAGCAGCTATGTCTATGATTGAAGAAGTCAGAAGGCAGTTTAATACAATTCCTGAACTAAAATCGGCACTAGCTGTCTTAAAAAAATACAAAGAAGGGGAGAAATGGTCAGAAGAAGATGTTAAAGTATTTGAGGCTGCCGATGGAAAAGCTCAGCATGGAAAATGCGTAGAAATATCTACGCAATCTGCAATTAAAGAAATGGTGATTCCAGGAATGTTAGCTGTAATTACACCAGTATTAGTTGGGTTTATTCCAAAGCTCCTTGGAAGCGATCAAGGACCAGAAATTTTAGGAGGACTTCTAGCCGGAGTAACTGTTTCTGGTGTTTTAATGGCAATTTTTCAATCAAACTCAGGTGGTGCATGGGACAATGCTAAAAAAATGATTGAGGAAGGTATTAGCGTTGATGGTCAATCTTATGGTAAAGGCTCAGAAGCGCATAAAGCTGCAGTAGTTGGAGATACTGTAGGTGACCCATTTAAGGATACTTCTGGTCCTTCACTAAATATTTTAATAAAACTTATGTCGGTTGTATCATTAGTTATTGCACCATTGATCGCTTAGACTTGAAGGAGAAATAATATGAGATATTATGAAAGTTTATACATAGTCAACCCAAATTACGAACAAGGAAAACTTGATGAGGTCATGAAGACAGTTTCTGAAACAATTTCAGATTACGGATTTAAGATTATAAATCATTTAGCCTGGGGAAAGAAAAGATTGGCATATAACATTCAAGAACATAAGTACGGTTCATATGTACTATTACATTTTGAAACTGAGTCATTAGAAAATCTTGACAGTTTTGAAAGATTTATGGTTCTTCAAAAACCAATCTTAAGAAATCAAACAGTGCTATTGGATGATAAGCCCGATAAGCAGTCGGAAAAAGCACCATCTAGAGAAGAAGATAAAAAAGATTTGACCAAAGGCAATACTGAAGAAATAGCAAAACCATCCGATAAAGATCAATCAAAAGATAATAAAGATGATTTGAAGGTTGTTGGTGAAGAAGTTTCTGAACCAGAAGAAACTGATAAAGAAGAAACTGAACCAGAAGAAGACCAGTCTGACAAGGTTGAAGAAAATGAGGAGGATGAATAATGGCATTCCAAAGCAAAAGAAAATATTGTTATTTTAAAGAAAATTCTATTACAGATATTGATTATAAGGATGTAAAGCTTTTAAGGAGATTTGTTACCGATCAGGGGAAGATAATGCCTCGAAGGGTAACTGGAACAAGCGCTAAAATGCATCGTAAATTAGTTAGGGCGATTAAAAAAGCTCGGAATATAGCTTTAATGCCTTATACCAATACAAGCACTGAGAGTTAATTATGGAAGTAATACTATTAAAAGAATATGAGTCTTTAGGAGAAATTGGCGATATTATAAAAGTTAAGCCTGGGTATGCTAGAAATTTTCTATTTCCTCAAGGTATAGCTATTCGTTCTTCTAAACGTAATATTGCATTAGCGGATGAACAGAAAAAAACACTTCAAAAAAGAGCAAAAAGAGAATCAAAGGCTAATCAAGAGTTAGCTAGTGAATTAGCAAAGGTTGAAATCTCTATTGAAGTTGAAGTAGGTGATGAAGATAAAATGTTTGGTTCGGTTACTAATTTAGATATTCATAAAGCTTTAACTGATAAAGATATAAACATCGAGCGTCAATCTATAATATTAGATCAGCCTATTAAAACATTAGGCGTTCATAATATTCCGGTAAAATTATCAAGCGGCGAAAAACAAGAAATAAAAGTTTATGTAATTAAAGCATAACTTTTTTTCTAAAAAAAGGTTAATTCAAATTAAAGTCGGTAAATTAATATATGTTTGCTGATGTTTCATTCCCCATTTCCAGCTTTCAGGTTTTTTCCTATAAGATACCAAAAAAACTTATCAAGAACGTTTCTGTAGGGTCTACTATTAATGCTCCATTAGGCAACAGAACGGTTAGCGGTATTATCGTTAGTTGTTATATCGAAAGAAAGTTTAGCGGAAAAATAAAAGAGATAACATCTGTTGAAGAAGGTAAGCCAATATTAGATGATAGCCTTTGGAGGTTGATAAACTGGCTTTCTACATACTATGATACACCTATTGGATTAGCAGCCAAAGCAGTTCTTCCATCGCAGCTAAGCACAAACTATGAACCAAAAAAAC
>Ga0208277_1001447_pt1 | contig 13790 bp, 12 predicted proteins | sample ETNtaG_5_FD_185782 | JGI IMG/M metagenome (GOLD analysis project Ga0208277, IMG submission 185782) | Marine microbial and viral communities from oxygen minimum zone, Eastern Pacific Ocean - ETNP201406SV205 (SPAdes) (version 2) | ecosystem: Environmental > Aquatic > Marine > Oceanic ...
ACTTGCTATCCTGATCAATGTCAGTCAGCTTGCTGGGCTTTTTAGTCTTCGCTACTGGGGTACCAAAATTGATGAGAACGGCACCTACTCCACCATCCGAATCTCTAGCTTTTCAATTGCCATCTTTCCAATGTTCTGGGTAGGGCTTTTTTATTTACCTAGTGAGCTTATACTTCCAGGTGCCATTGTAATTGCCTCGATGGCCTCACTTATGTTCAGTGGACGGGCGCTTGCACTAGACAATCGACTCTACGAGCACATGAGAAATAAGAATATGATAAAGGTCACCTCTAAAAGAATATTCTACAGAGGACTTTCCATCTTCTTAGGTGGCCTTATCGGAGGTGCCATTACTCGAGATGAATTTGGTGTTTCCGAACTCCCTTTCTTGGGCACCACAATACACGCAGTAATGATATTCTCTACTGTATTAAGACTCGGTGTCTGGCTCGCTTTTCTTCGATCAAAGAAAGCGCAGATCTGATCGGATACCTACTTTTTTAATTTTAAGAGGCCAGTGTTTTCCCTACGGAACCAAGGTCTTGAAATGCCTCGTCTAAGCGAGTAACCATTGACTCTTCACCTGCTCTGAGCCATGCTCTTGGATCATATTTCTTTTTGTATGGTGTTCCGTCATCCGGATCGATCTGATACTTAAAGGCTTTTGAATTTTCTTCTACGTAGGCACCTACTGCTTTTGAAACAGCGAACTGTGTGTCTGTGTCAATATTCATTTTGAATACGCCATAGGACAACGCCTCTGATATTTTTGCCTTATCAGATCCAGAACCACCATGAAAAACAAGGTCTAGAGGCTTGTCACCAGTGCCACAAGTTTCTTTCACCAAATCTTGAGAATTTTTCAAAATCTCCGGACGTAGTTTTACATTACCAGGCTTGTATACCCCGTGGACATTCCCAAAGGAAGCAGCAAGGCTGAAATGACCAATTGGAGATAGCAACTGGTATGCTCTTAAACAGTCTTCTGGCTGCGTGTATAGCTTAGGGTTATCAGCGCCAATGTCATCATCAGACCCAACGCCATCTTCCTCACCCCCTGTTACTCCAAGCTCAATCTCTAGACTCATTCCAATGGGAGCCATTCGCTTGAGCATTCTCTCACATTCAGATAAGTTAAAATCAATTTCCTCTGCAGATAGATCAAGCATATGAGAGGAAAATAAAGGGCTACCAGTTTTTTCATAGTGTTCCTCACTGTAGCCAACCAACGCCTCTACCCATGGTATCAGTGCCTTGTTTGCATGATCGGTATGAATAACTACGCAAATTCCATATTTCTCAGCCAACATGTGTATGTGCCGCGCAGCCGATACAGAACCTAGGACCTTTGCCTCAAATGCATCTTCCAAACTTTTCCCTGCAAAGAACTGCCCACCGCTGTTAGAGAATTGTACAATAACGTCAGACCTGTTTTTCGCAGCTGCTTCCATGACAGCATTTACAGAGTTTGTTCCAACAGCATTTACTGCAGGAAGTGCATATCCACCTTCTTTTGCTGCTTTGAGTAACGTTTTATAATCTTCGCCTGTTACGACGCCTGGTTTAAGTGAGTATCCCATTTTATCTCTTTATCCCTTTGTTTGTCCTATTTCGGTTAGCATGGATTGATACCAATCCAGTTCTGTGTTAAAGGGTTTTCCACCCTTTATTCTTTTAAAATCTATTAAATCTAATTCTCCGTTCTTGTCATCATCCAATCCGGCTAGTCCGCTTTTTCGTTCAAGAGCCTGATCTGCTCCAAAAAAAGCTGACCGTTTTATTAATTCCAAATCTCGATTATTTGCTTTAGAGGATCTCGCAAAGTAACCACTTTTTTGAACAAGTGTCTTTTCAGCATTGAGTCTTTGTGAAAATTGCTTTGCAAACCACTGCCCTGGATTTATTTCATCTAAGCGCACATGACCAAACGCATCACGAGGAACCTCCTGCCCATTTGCTTCCATCTCTTTGACAATTGCATCCTGACCTGCGCCCTCACTTAAGAATATATTTACACCATCTTTTTCATCCATGACTTTTTTCAAACGTTCCACTTCTGCATCTAGATCCATACTCTGCTCTGGGATAAAAATAGCGTCAATATCCCATCTATCTTTGGATACTAGTAACTCAGGCAAAAATTTTCTTTGGCGCAAACGCGCTCTGTAATCTCTTGCAGTTTGGGCGGTAAGCCAACCGCAATGCCTGCCCATGACCTCATGAATAATTAACTGCCTGGTACTTGTTGTGTTTTCGTTTACAACATTCTCAAAAAATATCGCTCCCTGCTCTGCAGCTGTCCATGCCCCAAGAGTCTGAGATACTGGAAATACATCGTTGTCAACGGTTTTTGGAAGACCAACAACCGTGAGGTCATAACCATTTTCCTTCAAATAAAATGATAGCTGGGCTGCCATGGTATTGGTGTCATCTCCCCCAATAGTATGAAGAATATCTATTCCATCTTTTGTCAATTGATCGGCGGCAACTTTTAATGGGTTTTCACCATCTTGAACATAACCTCTTTTAATGCAGTCCTCTATATTGGTTAGCTTTACTCTGCTATTGCCTATGGGTGATCCACCAAAATCGTATAAAGTAGAATACTGTTCTCTAACGGTGCTTGGAAACGTTATGGACTTTCCAATAAGAAGGCCTCTATATCCATTTAGATAACCAATAAGTTCTGCATCAGGCGCAGTATCATTATATCTCTGAATCAGTGCACCAATAGAGGCGGATAGACATGGTGCAATCCCACCCGCAGTTAAAAAAGCAATTTTCATAAATTATTTAATTTTATATTGTTTTAACGGGAGGAAATTAAAAAAAAGAATCGCTCATGTAGGAACCAATTATTGATTTTATTAAAATATATAAGTAATACTGGAGTCAATTGATGATCTTGGGGTCAATTCTTAGTTACAATTTAAAAGAGGATGTGTTAGTAAGATGCTAACACCCAATGAAATAGAGTTTATAAAAAGAGTCCATCAGAGAATCTTAGAGTATATTGAAAAAGGAAAAGAAAAAGGATTTAATGATTTAGCAACGATTGATTACATCCTATCTGATATTGATTTTTCTATTGATGATCCACACGATTTTCAAGAAATGGAAAATTTTATTGACTTATACATGAGCCACTCTGTTAACACAATCAGTACCAATTTTTATAATCAACTTTATTCTGGTTTTTCTCCAATGGGTTATGTCGGTGAAGCAATTACAGGATTAACAAATAACTCCATGTATACAAAAGAAATGAGTCCTGCGGCTACCTTAATGGAACAATCACTGATTCAAAAGATGTCAAATTTAATTGGGTATGAAAATGGATTTGGTACCTTTGTTCCAGGAGGAAGTAATGCCAATTTAATTGCCATGCTATGTGCACGAGAGCGAGCGATACCCCGCTCAAGAGAGAAAGGGCTATTTAATAGTTCGACACTAGTTGCTTTTATTTCCGAAGAGGCTCACTACTCTTTTCTTAAAGCGGGTTATCAAATTGGTATCGGATTGGACAATATAATACGAGTTCCTTGCGATATAAATGGTCGTATGGATGTTAAGGAACTAGAAAAAATGATTACCATCTCAATAGAAAAAGGTAAAGAACCTTTTTTTGTAGGCGCTACTGCTGGCACAACAGTTCGGGGTGTTTTTGACCCTATTAATAAAATTGCTAATCTAAGTGAAAAATATAAATTATGGTTTCATATTGATGGATCTTGGGGCGGGTCTACCCTCCTCTCAAAAAGGCATTCCCACCTTGTCAAAGGCAGTGAACATTCTGATTCATTTTCTTGGTGCGCACATAAAATGATGGGAGTCCCGATTAGCTGTACAGCATTGATAACCAAGCAACACGATTTCTTGAAAGAAATTAATTGTGTAGAAGGAACAGACTACCTCTTTCATGGCAATGAAAATGAACAAACTGACTTGGGGCTTTATTCGTTCCAATGTGGTCGAAGAGTAGATGCCCTAAAACTCTGGCTAGCTTGGAAACATGTGGGTGATGAGGGATACGAAAAAAAAATCAATCATCTTTTTACAATGGCCAATTACGCTGAAAAAAAAGTTAGAAATTCAGAGATGCTAGGACTTGTATCGCCTGTAGAATCATTAAACATTTGCTTTAGAATACAGCATAACAAATTTGGGAATGATGAATGGGATGATCTAACTAAAAAGGTAAGGGATAAAATGATTAAGAATGGTAGGATTATGGTTAATCATGCAACGATAGATGGGTTATCTTGTATACGCCTAATTACTGTCAATTTTAATCTTAGTGAAGAAGATATAGATTATTTTTTTAATCAAGTTGAGGATAGTACGACAGAATTTGTGAATGAGAAATTCAATTGAATCGAGTATCAAACTCAAAACCTAAATCTGTAGTTTTTCTATTTATTAATGGTCCTCATCATGTGTACCACCTTATAATACCTGCTCTAAAATTTTCATCGATTAGCGGTAATCTTGATGTGATTTTTGTTTCAGGAAATCCTAAAAACACTCAAATCATAGGCAAAACTGCTGCATCGCTAAGCATAAATAATTTTAGATTAATAGACATTCCAATACCATTACGCTACAGGATACAAAACTACAAAGGCAAACTATATCCACCTGTGTATACACGTATTGAAAAGGTCACCAACATTCTCTTGAATGCGACTGCTATCATATCTACGAGCCATGAACTGCCACAGCACTTAGATAAACATAAAATCCGCAAGCCGATACTCTTTTATCTCTATCATGGTACAGGCACCCGTGAATACGGATTTGAATCAAAGTTAGGGCAATACGATTATATTTTTACACCCGGCCCCTACCACCAAAATAGACTAACCAAAAGTATGCCTTCAAAAAGAGATAATTTTATATTAGCAGGGGCTCCAAAACTTGAATGGATGGAAAAAGAATTGTCTAAAGAAAAAAAACTTTTTGAAAATCAGAATCCGGTTATTTACTACAATCCTCATTGGGACACAAGTCTATCAAGCTATTTAAAATGGGGAGATGATATACTAGACTATTTCTTAAAAAATAATAATGTGAACCTTATTTTTTCTCCACACCCGCTTCTAAAACATTTTGCAAAAAGTAAGAACTATAAGGTAAGTAAAGATGGACGCATTAAGGATAATATAATTATTGATATGAGCAGTGAACGATGTTTCAATGGAAGTTATATTATGCATTCTGATATTTATTTAGGTGACGTAAGCAGCCTTGCTACAGAGTGGATGATCTTTAAATCACGTCCTTGTATTTTTATCAATGCACATAAAATTGAGTGGAAAAACAATGAAAGCTATCAAATCTGGAAATACGGTAAAGTCATTGATAATGTGAAAGATCTTAATTTATCGATTCAAAAAGCATCTTCAATAAAAAATAATCATCTGCACCAAAATAATTTTAAAAAAGCATTTATACACGATGGGGAAAAACCAGGATCTGATATTTGCGCAGAATTCATCAAAGATATAATTGATAATCTTTAAATTTCATGTCTAAAACAAAAATCTACTTCATTGGCCGCAAACAAGGAATTGGATTTCGACGATTTCGTATATCACATTTAGAGAATAGAAGACGCTATGAAGCAGATGGACTGCGCGATGCAAATAAATCCATTACCCAGACTCGTTGGATAAAAGAAGCGGATGTTATATGGGTTAGAGTTCGACCAGAACATACTACTGATAAACAAAGACATATTATCGAAAAGAGATTGAAAACCATAAGAAATAGGATTCTAGTAATAAACGATATAAATATATTCAATAACTATGACTGCAAGAATCTTTCATTTCAAATCTGGAAAGATAATTCTTTGCCTTGCCCTCAGTTTATAGATATAGGTCTTAAAATAGCCTCTGGTGATATTAAATCAACCGTTAACACAATATCACAATTCATAAATCAACACAGAGCAATATTTCTAAGAACAAATAATGAGACAGCGAGTCTTGGTATGTTCCATTTAACGAAAAATTCCACAGACAATGAAATAGAAATAGCATTAAAATCTCTTATCAATAGATGTCAGACACTAAGAAAGACTCGAGCATCCACTTCCATTATGGCAACGCAGTTTATTATGCCGGAAAATAAAAATAGCTACCAAAATCTATATAGAGCGCACGTCTTATTTGGTAAGATTCTTTCATTCTATGTCGTCACCAGCAAAAAACCAATATTCCATAATATCGATATGGAATATTCAGATATCCATCGTTTTATTGAGCTTAATGAATCTCTATGTAAAACCATTCCAACACTTGAGAAACAAATATTAAAAGCGACTTCTGCTCTTGGATGTAATCTCGGCGCAATTGAATTTTTTTTAATAAAAGGAGAACCTATATTTATTGAACTCAATCCAATGTGGGGTGGGCATGCAAGTATTAGTGGCTTTGGAAATGATGAAATGCAAACATACCTCATTGAAAATCGTAGTATTTTAAAGGATCGCATTCCAAATATTTATAATTTTATGGACCGTAGAGATTATTATTGCAACCTATATAAATTCATAAATCAACACATCAAAGGTTCTTATCCCAAATGAAAAACCTCCAAAAAAATATTTTATGGAAACCGAATCATCCTGAGAGGACTGAAATAGCCAAATTAACTGGGTTTATAAATGGTAAATATGGCATTAATATTAAGTCATATGAACAATTACACCGTTGGTCCATAGAAAACATACCACAATTTTGGGAGGAAGTTTGGGAGCACTGTGGCATTATTCACTCTAAACCATATTCGACCATAGTCAATGATATCAAGTCTATGCCAGGGGCAAAATGGTTCGAAGGTTCAAAATTGAATTATGCTGAAAATCTATTAAAATTTCGTGATGACCAAATTGCAATTAAATATAAATCTGAAGACAAGCCCCATAGAGCAATCTCTTACAATGAACTATTTAAAGAAGTTGAAAAAGTAACTCACTTTTTACGCAAATCAGGTGTTCGTAAAGGAGATCGTGTAGCAGGGGTCATTCCAAATATTCCAGAAGCTGTTGTAGCTATGTTGGCAACTAGCTCTATAGGAGCAATCTGGAGCTCCTCATCTCCAGATTTTGGTGTAAAAGGAATTCTAGATCGATTTGTTCAAATTGAACCAAAAGTTGTTTTTGCAGCCAATGGCTATAGATACAATGGGAAAAACTATGACACAATGGAAAAACTAGAAGGTATAATAAAGAAACTACAATCTGTAGAAAAAGTAGTTATTATTGATCATTGTAAATCAGAGTCTAATATATCCATTCATAATTCTATTGATTACAGCGAGATTTTAGATTGCATACCAAAGCCATTAGAGTTTGAACAATTACCCTTTAATCACCCACTATACATCATGTATTCATCAGGCACAACTGGATTACCAAAGTCAATTGTTCACTCATCCGGTGGTACCCTAATTCAACATATGAAAGAATTAAAATTCCATTGTGACCTTAAAAGAGAAGACACAATTTTTTATTTCACCACATGCGGTTGGATGATGTGGAATTGGCTAGTCTCTTCACTATCTTTAGGATCAACAGTGGTCCTCTATGATGGCTCGCCATTCTATCCCAACGGAAAAGAACTCTGGAAACTCACTCGTGATTTAGACATTACCATTTTTGGAACAAGTGCAAAGTACATCGATGCATGTAAAGAGCACGCTATAAAACCATCAGAATTCATAGATCTCACAAAGTTACGATTAATACTTTCAACTGGATCACCACTGGTAGAAGAAAATTTTGATTTTGTTTATAGAAACATAAAAAAAGATGTACATCTTGCCTCAATATCTGGTGGCACAGATATAATCTCATGCTTTGCATTAGGCAGTCCCAATCTCCCTGTTACGAAAGGAGAGTTACAATGTCGTGGGCTCGGAATGGACGTTCATGCATTCGACCAAGATGGTAGTTCTATTGTAGATAGAAAAGGAGAACTTGTTTGCGTATCAGCATTTCCCTCCATGCCAATATATTTTTGGAACGATGAAAATGGAGAAAAATATTACAATGCATATTTTTCAACCTATCCAAATATATGGCACCACGGAGACTTCATCAGAATATCAAAAAATGGAAGCGTCAAGATATATGGTCGTAGTGATGCAACACTAAACCCTGGAGGCGTCAGAATAGGTACTTCTGAGATATACAGAATAGTTGAATCAATGGATGTGATTGAGGATAGTCTTGTTATAGGTCAAGAATGGAATGGTGACCAAAGAATTATATTATTTGTTATAATGAAAGATGGGAGCTCTCTCAATAATGAAATCACATCAACATTAAAAAAGCATATCAAAGACCAATGCTCACCAAGGCATGTACCAGAAAAAATTATTGAGACAAAGGGAATACCCTATACTATTAATGGAAAAAAAGTTGAGGTCGCAGTTAAAAAGTTGATAGATGGAAAAGATATCGACAACAGTGACTCATTAAGTAATCCGAGCGTATTAAAGTACTATAAAAATATTCCCGAATTAAAAAGTTAATCTAATGAATGTAGTACGCTCAAAAGATCTGCTACTCTATTTGAGTATCCCCATTCATTATCATACCAATTAAGAGTTTTGACAAAATTTCCTTCAACAACGCGTGTAAAAGGTGCGTCAAAAATTGATGAATGAGGATTACCGATAATATCTGTTGAAACTACAGGAAGAGTTGAATATTGCAATACGTTTTGTAAAGGACCTGAATTGGCTGATTCCCTCACTGCTTCATTTACATCATCTACTGACACATCTTGCTCGAGTCTCACGTTTAAATCAACTACAGATCCGTCAGGCACAGGCACTCGCATAGCTATCCCATCAAGTTTACCATTTAACTCAGGAAGCACCTTGCCAACAGCTCTAGCTGCACCCGTAGTTGTCGGTATGACATTCTCTGCTGCAGCTCTACTTCTTCTCCAATCTGAATGAGGCACATCTGCCAGTCGTTGATCATTGGTGTAGGCATGAATGGTATTGATGACACCCATATTAATTCCAAAGGAATCATTTAATATTTTTGCCATTGGTGCTAGACAATTTGTTGTACACGATGCATTGGATACTATTCTATGCTCTGGCAAGAGTCCACTATCGTTTACACCAAGTACTACTGTATAGTCAATCTCGTCTTTTGAAGGTACAGTAAGAACAACACGCTTTGCACCTGCAGAAAGATGATTTTCTAATTGCTTACGTTGACGAAATATACCCGTTGATTCAATTACAATATCTACACCTAACTCACCCCAAGGCAAACTAGTTGGGTCTCGTTCGGCAATTAATTTAACGGATTCACTTTCAGTTTTTAATATATCTCCTTCCAAACTGACATTCTCAGGAAACCGACCCATCACCGTATCATATTTCAATAAATAAGTCAAAGCTTCTTTATCAAAAATATCATTTATTGCAACGACATCCACATTAGATCTGCTATTGAGAATACGAAATACAGATCGACCTATTCTTCCAAATCCATTTATAGCTACTTTCACGATTCTTCCTCCAATGTGGCATAAGCATCTACAACATCTAATATTCTGCTAGCAAAGCCCCAACCATTATCATACCAACATAATGTTTTCAATAACGATTCATTTGTAATCATAGTTGCTTTTTCATCATATATCATTGTCTCTTCTCTTCCTATAACATCGCTAGATACAATTGGGTCTTCAGTATATCCAACTATACCTTTCATGGTATTTTCAGAATATTCTTTAATAACTTCATTGGCTTTTCGAACAGAAGGCATTTCCCTCAACTCCGTAGTTAAGTCAACACAAGATCCATTGGGTACGGGGACATTGAATGCAATCCCATCAAGTTTACCAGAAAATTGAGGCATTAAATCTTCAATAATTAAAGGAGCACGCGTGCTATTAGGAATAATATTTTCAACTGCAGAACGACTACGTCTTAAATCAACTCCAGCTGCATCAGCTAATGGCTGATCGGCAGTATATGCATGTACTGTAGTCATCATTGCACGCTCAAGACCAAAAGCCTCATCCAGCATTTTAACCATAAGTGCTAAAACCTGAGTGGTTGATGATGTAGTCGAAATAATTTTATCAGAAGTCTTTATACTTGATTCATTTACACCTGGTATTACGTATCTATCAATCAAATCTTTTGCATTTCTACTAATACAAACTCTTTTTGCACCAGAATCAAGATGGGCAGAAAGTTCATTTCTCTTCAAAAAACGTCCAGTTGCATCGATAACAATATCAACATCAAATGCATCCCATGGAATAGTACCCGGTACACCTCCGCTAATTAACCTTGTCTTCTGGTCTTTGACCACTAAATAATTGCCATCTAAAGCAACATCATCATCCATTGCACCATGAACAGAATCTCTTACGAGTAGATAGTGCAGTGCCTCAGCAGAACCAAAGTCGCTAACTGCAACAAAATTATAGTTTGGATTATCATAACCAAGTCTGAAAAGATTACGGCCTATACGACCAAATCCAAAAAGAGCAATATTTATTTTTTTTGACATATTTTAATCTTTTTATTTTAATCCCAAGAATAATTGATTACAAAACTACTACAATTTTCATCATAGAATAAATTATTATAATGTTTTGCATGAGAACATACTTTTAAAGCTCGAAGGTTTGCAAATATATTTTATTATTTTGCAAATTATTTGCATGGTGCTTATCTTAAAATATCAACTACTTATAATTCTTAAATCTGTCTCTATTCTTCAAAAATGCCAATAACAACAATATAACAAAGATAACCCCTAACTTCATTTCTTCCCCGACCGCGTGTAGCCAAGTCCACCATACCTATCATTAAGAACAATAACCCCATCCATATCCCTATTTGATCCGATGTAGGCTGTAGGCTCTTCGAATCTATTGTAAGTCTGGACATAACCATTCTCATCTTTACCAGTTCCTAAATAAAGAGTACGCTTATGATCTTGATTATAAGCTGTTATGAAACCACCATGACCATCGTCTTTAATAGTTATCGAATTAACCACAATGTCGCCCCAATTCCCATCTTTTATATCTGGCTCATCCGCTCCAATTGTTACAAATGTTAACATTGTGAGTAATACCCCAATCAGAAAACTTCTAATATCAAATTGCATCATGATAACTCCTCTTTATTAAATTTTCTCGTTAAATATTTACACCTTAATGACATAATTCTTAGTAGAATATCATAAAATATAATTGAATTATAGATTTTACCTTCCAGTTACTTTATCCGAATCATAATTATTTTCTAATTTTTCTTTGTAATCACTCATTTTTTCAATCTTAGCATCACTTTTAACATCAGGCATATTGAATTCATCATGCCAGCGTTCTTTAGCATAAAGAATCCTCATAATTAAAAAACACGTATAAAATAGTAATAAGGTTATGTAACCAAACTTGTGAAAAGCATTATCCCTATCAACCATAAATAATAATATCAAAAGAGCCAAGGGCATCCAACGTATTATTCGCTGCAAAACATTAATCAACATTTAATTCAAATTCTTTTCAACAAATTCTAACATATTTTTTTGCTTCTTAAGATATCCTAATCTTGTCTCAATATTCAAATATCTCACGTTTCTCCTTAAGGCCTCCCAAGACAATGATCCATCGTCTTTATCAGGAAATTTATTTTGTAGTACCACATTATATGGACCAGATGACAACTTTTCAAAGTCATCTGCATTCGTACAGATTATAAAATCACGAGGATTTTGATCTGATTTTATCGATACTTTTTGGCTTCTATCTTTTTCACGATGAATATTATAGCCTCTAAAGTTATTGTGCACAGATATCAAAAGTGCATTATCAAAAGGCATTATCATGTCAAGAAAGTAAGGTCTTTGGATATCAAGAGAATCTAATGCCTTTTTCAATTTATTAGGATGCCAGTCAGGTTTAAACTTTTTCAATGCATGATAGGCTCCATTTCTAGAAAAGATTCTGTTAGGATCTATAATAGTAGACTCAAAAGGTATTTCTCTAGTCTCACTCTCAATAAAAAATGCAATTCCACCATATTTTTCAAAATGATGTGTAAGGGCTAATTTAGCAGTTTGCTCATCTCCATGTATCCATATATATTTGTTTGGCGAATCCCCATTTTGATAGAACGTGAATCTAGCTCCAGCAAATTCTACATAAGGCCTAGAGTAGTTATTTCCCTCCCTTGATAAAACAAAACAAAAAATATATAAATAAAAGATTACAACTTTATTTAACAAAAATTGCTTTCCTTGTCATTGAATAATTATTACCTATTGCACTAATTAGATATAATCCACTTGGTTGGCCTGACGCATTCCATTGGATTATGTTCTTTCCTGAACTGAATTGATATCTCTCTGAAAATACAATCCTGCCTCCAATATCAAATATAGCTATATCTATTATATCTTCAGAATTTAAAACAATTGTAATATTTGTAGAAAAATTAAAAGGGTTTGGATAATTTTGTAAAAGAGAGATTTCATCCTTCGGCGTTAAATCATGTATATCAAGTTCAGCTACCAAATGACAATTATCCAGATCCCAACCACTAGGTGGATATACCTCATTAATACCAGGAGGACAAGTATTAAAATAATTATGATGAGCATATATTGGGGTCCATGAGATTGTATCAGAGCTATAATCTCTATAAAGTTGATTGCCAGTATCTGCTTGATTATCTACAAGTACATTACCCAATGTCATAGACCCTCCAATGACTGGCCACGAATCTATATCTACATATATCCCCCCACCGAAGTAACAATCGCAGTCACACTCTCCTGAAACTGAATTATCATATATTTCATTTGCAAAAATGTATGGGTATGAATCCCCCATTATAGCAATACCTCCACCATATCCACCACAAGAGCCCGCCTGATTATGATGTATAACATTACGATCAATAGTGGGACTCGAATCTTCAATTAATATTCCTCCACCATAGTCATCTGAATTCCCATTCTTTATTACAAAACCCAATAATATTGTTGATTGGTCTTGACCTCCGTTTATAGTAACTACTGAACCCATGCCATTACCATCTAGTATAGACCTTTCGCTATCTTCCCCATTTAATCCATTGTAGATAAGAGATGCTAATGTGAAATTCTTATCTAAAAAGTTTATTTGCCCAATATATACACCAGGATCAACAAGAATGATATCACCGTCATCAACTATGTCAATTGCTGACTGTATTGATGGATTCTCAGATGTCACTCTAACTACATTTGGACCATCCTCGGACCTATAATCAAGAATCAAATTGATAAGATAAAAGAAGTCGTCTGAGTTATTAGGGTCAAGCGTGGTGATATTAAATTGATATATCAAATCACCATTCCTATCTAAAAAATATGTGCTTCTTTGCACAGCCTCATAATCCAACCACACTGGATATTCTTCTGATTCTTTATCCTCTACCCATGGAATAGTGTAGTTATTTATCATACCTTCCAAATCGCTGTTATACTCATCTTTTCCAACTCCGATAAAAGAAACGTCATCCACTCCCATCGCATTTAATTCACTCTGAACTTCATTTAAAAAAGCAAACCTGCTCCTGCATGCTCCTCAGTATTCATGTCCAAAAAAAACTACTACTATATCATCCATATAATAACCTGGACCAATAAGATTGCCATAAGTATCAGAATTAGGATTTAAATCTTCAAGCTCGAAATCTCCCTGGGCGTGAATGAGAATGTTTAAAAAAATCAATATAAAATACTTACG
>Ga0208277_1001448_pt1 | contig 13787 bp, 7 predicted proteins | sample ETNtaG_5_FD_185782 | JGI IMG/M metagenome (GOLD analysis project Ga0208277, IMG submission 185782) | Marine microbial and viral communities from oxygen minimum zone, Eastern Pacific Ocean - ETNP201406SV205 (SPAdes) (version 2) | ecosystem: Environmental > Aquatic > Marine > Oceanic ...
GTTCCAGCTACTGTTCCGCCGTATCCGTAGTATCCACTAGGTGCACTGTTGTGCCACTGAATTTGCCAGTTAGCCCATGAGGTACTTGTACCTGTGTAGAAACATGAACTGCTTCCAGTTCCACAATCAGATGTATCGAATTCGAAGACGTACTCGTCAGAATTGTCATAGTAAGTCATCTGTCGATCGAATGTCTTTGCTGTATTCGATGTTGTGTAAGCACGTACATCATTATGTGTTACAGTCAACTTGCGATCTGTGCCAGCATTGGCTACATCGTCAACGAAGAACCAGTATGCACCAGATGGTGCAGAAGCTGAATTCGGGCTACCTGTACCACCAGATGGACTTGTCGCAAAGTTGGGTGTTGCGGCACCGTCCTGATATGCCCAGAAGTACTTGACATAATCGCCTGTTGAAATGGATCCAGTTGTTGCACGGAAATCACAATCGGTTGAACTTGAACCGCAAGTGCCGATAGTTGTCGCCTTAACTGCAGTGTAAGTTCCATTGTTGATTGAATAGTACATGTGAGGAGCACCGGTTGAGGTTGTATCGATACCACCATTATCTTGCAGGTTAGTGAAGAATGTTCTTTCTCCTGACTTGTAGGATGTGATTCCAGTGTATGGAACGAATCCGTCAATAGGAGGTGTAGTATCTGAACCACCCGAGTAAGTAATCTGCATGTATGATGCTCTACTACCACTACTGTAGGTGTAATAGTAAACTGTTGAAGAATATGGAGCGTTTGAACTCATACCTATAGTTCCACCATTTGTCAGTGCACTTGTAACATAGTTGTGACTTCCAGTTGATGCAGCACATGCTGTTGCAGTGCTACAAAGAGTAGCTGTTTTCCAACCGGTACCGAATGAGTGCGTTGCTGCTGTTGCAGAGTTATACGCAGAACTTATCATTTTACCGTTCTGAGATGAACCACCTGTTGCAACGTTAGTCATAGCACCATTACAGTTCCTTGAAGCAATCAAGTACTGGTAACTAGATTGTGTACCACACTTCTCCATAACTACAATTTTCATGTTGCTTCCAGAAGGCGCGTAATTGTAACCATAGTTGTAATATTGCTTCCAATCAATCTTTTCAACAGTCGCTCCTGTTGGCAGTGCATTTGCAGCAGTGAATGTTAACTTGTTCCATGGAACGTAGTAAATTCTGTACGAGTTTCTCTGATGATCTCCACGTACGGAATTGTAACAAGATCTGTAGTATACGTAACAATCTCCTCCACCTGATCTCATTACTCTAACTGATGGATCGATAGCCAATGGGAACTGGCGGTCTTCATCCATCAACCAATCTGTATCTACAGCGGTTGTAAGAATAACTATTTCACCGTAGACTTGGACAAAGTAGGTACCTGTGTATGGCGGGTTTTCGCTGCCAGATTCAGTAACTACTGGTACAGGGATTGTTGCAAGAACTTCCCCTGTCTCCAAGTTTCTGATTGTGAGTTCTTCCTGAGTCTGAGTGACTTCTTCGCGAAGAAGGTCATCTCCAAGGAATAATCCATATCCTGCAGGAAGGCGCATTTGTTCAGTTACGCCAAAGTAAGCAGCATTCTCATCGAGTACTGGGCGTTCTCTGATAACCAGGTTCTGCTTAAGCTGAGTTGATTCCACTGTGTAATCCAAATCGAAACCTTCAGCGATTGGGTAACGGATTACGTTACCACCGACTGAGGTCGCATCGATTGATGGAGAAGTCATGTATGCCATTGGCATAGTACCAGACTCATCCAAAGTCACGACACTGGGGTTTATTCCAGTAATGATTGGATCAACGTTGTGGTTGACCATCACTGACACACCGTTCTGGAATTCTGAAGCGAAGGAGACCTCATACAAGTTCTCCTTTACTTCCCAACCATAGGCGGTAGCCATGATGTTGAGGTCAATTTGTTCCCAAGAACCAATATCACTCATGTAGTGTAATGGCTCTGAAGATGTAATCAGAGAAGTGTCACCGTTATCTAAACGGTAGGCTTTCTGATTCATTGTCCTCATTCCCTCGAGCTCCGAGGTTTCATCGTATTCATATTGTGCAGGCTCATAGACGTCTGGTAGAGCGAAATAATCTTCGCTTTCTTCACTCGCTACTGCGAGGTCAGATTCTACCTGAGGTGCGTCAGTTTGCACTAGATTGGTCATTGTCATGCCAACCATCAATGCGCAAAGCAATAGGGCAATTCCTACGCCACTCATTACGGTCTTTTTATTCGTGTTTTTGTTTCCCAACATCACGTCATCATCTCCTTACGGACTGTATGCAGTAATCCTCACGCATTGTATCCCTTATGAGCATTGGGGTACATGCGCTTTTACATCACCATGTAAGAAGCCAAGATTGAGAGTTAATTTTTTTGTCCCCGAGTCCAATTAATGGAATTCAACACCAGGGGGCAAAAATGTATTCAGGATGACTATTTACAAAGGTTTCCCAATGATCTAAAGAGCGTACTGCTCAGTATTATTCGGATTCATCAACTAGAGAAGATCTGTCAGTTCTATTTGATTCAAATGATATTATGTGACTCTCCATATTCAAATAATAACAAAAAAATAACTTTTACTTTTACTAAGAATGTGAAAAACGGTGTAGTTATGAAACTGCTAACTTTTGTGGCCAGATATAGGAGGTCTAAAATTAGAATATTTGAATGAGATTTTTTACATTAATCCACTTCAAAAGTGAGAGTTCCACTTCAAAGCTGGGAACTACAGATTAGTGATTTGTAAGAAAAAGAAGGGGGGGCCATGAGGAGCGACGAATCGCCCCTCATGGCAGCCTCGGTGTCTAGCACCGTTATTTGCTGTCAGCTTGGGTTATGAGATCAGTAATCCCAGTCCTTGCCGTCATCACCATCTCCGCCACGGGAGAGGATGAATGCACCGACAACGAATGCAACGACCACAAGTCCGATGATTGCACCCCATGCTCCTGCAGGGATGCTACCTTCAGCATCATCATCTGTGCTTCCAACAGTACAATCTGCACCATCTGGGTCAACTTCACAAGGATCTTCTTGTGTGTTCTCGTGTACTAGAATTATGTCAGTACCTGGAACTGCGTTGTCCATGTTCATCTTGTCATCATATGGTACTGCTGTGAAGTAGTACGACTTTGTTCCAGTTCCACCAGGGTGGTTGATGTCTAAAGTGGTTGAATCTCCAGCATCAGAACAAGTAGATGGCATTTCACCGCTAGTAGTCCAAGAGTAACTTTCCCAGCAGACCTTCCAGCCAGCAACATCTGATGTGTCGCCAGATTCGGTCCAAGAAACAGTCCATGCATTCGAGTCTGCCTTATTTGCAACAGTCATTGCTGTAGCAGATGCATCGCCGTCAACTTCCTTGTCAGCAGTTGCTGATTCGGTTGCAACAGTAGGATGGCATCCACCCACGTTACAAACTGATAGAGTGTAGGTGTATGTTTCACCGTGTGTAGTATCAGTCTGACCACTCATCGAATGTCCAACAAGGGTTGTGTTCTCTTGAGTAGTTGAACATACATTGCTTGAATCACAAATTTCCATTTGTAACCAGTCAAAGCCAGGTACAGTGTTTCCATCGTACGACCAAGTTGCAGTAATGTCTCCGCCCTTTGTAGCTACGACATTCAGTGCAGTAGGATTACCTTCTGGCGCCTCGATTATCTGTAGAACTCCACCCATAAGGACGATTTCTCCCTGTGGCAGAACTTGGTTTCCAACACCCATGTCGATACTGATTGTTCCAGCATTGATTGTTGAATCAAGTTGAGCCCAGTTACCATTACTAATCCAGAACACGCTTGTTGGTTCCAAGAGTGCCGGATCGTAATTAATGGTAATCGACTGTGAGTCAACATCTTCTGGCAAGTATGTTGTCGATGGTATGTAATCGATAACAGCAACTGATGTGTATTCACCTGCATATCCAAAGGATGTCAGATCCTGTGTATATTCACAACTTCCCTCACTACAGTCGTCAACAGTTACTTGGAATGGGTTGTATCCATCATAAGTTAGGTCATATAGCATTTCAATTCCATTATCTGTGCTGTCTTGAGCAACGATTTGATTCCAAACGAATACGTTAGTGAAATCTGTTGCGGATGAGCCATAAGCATCAGAAACTGTAACTGAGTATGTGTTAATTCCAGCCCAATCACTAGATACTGCGTTTAGAGAACAAATTGCGAACATAGAGCCCATTCCGTTACATTCTGAAGGCATTGGCAATCCATCAACTTCAGCCATGCCAGGGTGAGTCCAGACATAGTTCAGGGACTCGCCACTGTCATCATCTGCATCAAAAGCATCTGCGATAAGTGTAATTTGACCAGCGCCAACAACGATTGAGAACGCTTCTTGTTCAACTGTTAGAGAAACTGCAGGTCTGTTGTTTAATGCAGTAATTCCGTAAATCGTAGAGTCATCATTACGAGCAGACATGTCTGTGATTGGATCTCCGTTACTGTCAGTAGCATTTATCATCGACACAGTTGCTGTGACATTGTATGTTCCTGGCACGAAGTTAAACATGATACATGCTTCACCCATTTCGTAAGCAGAACCTGGATTGAAAGGATCATCTCCCAATTCAGCATGCATGTACGGTTCTCCAACTCCATAAGAACAATCGTCAGCATCTTCGGTAGTTGTTACGCCTGTGACTGTGTTTTCGATTTCGAATGTTACCTTCCAATCATACATAGTTTCCAAGGAAGTTCCTAGGTGGCTTACTGTAGCTTGTACACTAGACCATGCTGGGTTCAAAGGACTTGTAACGATTCCAGGCATTGTTGGTTGGCTAAGAGGAGTATTGTTCTCATCCAAGACATATCCTTGGTTAATGACCAAGTTAACGACTCCGATATCGTGGTAAGTTTGAATCATACCTGTGATTTCTGCTTCGCTTGTTGCAGCATCATCATCTTGGTATTGTGTAACTTCACAGAAATCCTGAACGTCTCTTTGAGTTCTGTTTTCTCCAGAACCTTCTTCGACTGTTCTGATACAATCTGCCATTTGCCCGTACATTACGTAACTGACAAGGATAACTTCAACACTGTAAGTTCCACTGCCGCCAGATGTATCTGGAGACAGAGTACCTTGCCATGCCGAAGACGATGTGAAATCGAGTACGTACCTAGTAGCGTTGGTAGTGTTATTGTCATCCTCACCATTACGGTAGGTTTCTGTATCGCCTTCAGTTCCGAACTCTGCTAACTGAGAAGTACCAGTTAGGTCTTGTCCTGCAGGTCCAAGCGCTGAATCGATTGTTCCTTCCACCTTAAGTTCAAGTGTAATGGAACGTGCTTCCCAACTAGCAGAACCACCTAGTTCTACAGTCAAATCAAACGCTTTGTCACCATCTCCGCCTTCGACTTCCTTTCCAGAAGCCCAAGATAGGTCAACGATGATGTCGGTCCAGTCCACTACTGAAACAAGATTTTCAGAGTAGTCATTTCCAGCGTCACTGTCGCCAAATGCAGAAGTTGTAACTACGACTACATAGTCACCAGTGATCGGTGTCCAAGTTACAATTGCACCTTGGTACATCATGGTGTACTTCCCATAGTCAAGCACATCACCAGCAGCTAGTGAAGACCATGGGCAAACGAATGAGTCATCACAGACTACATCGCCATTTGTCCAGGATAGGTCGTTTCCTGCTGCATCTTTGGCAATCATGCCACGTGTGCCACCTTCAGACAAGTATACTGTGACGGTAATTCCCATCTCTTCGATCGCAGTATCGCCCGCGTTCTGTATATATGTCTCGAAGTTTACATCTTCGCCGGCTTTCAGTGTATGTAACTTTTCGCCAGTAATGCTGTCGGTCGTTGTCGCTCTAGGCGACAGAATGCTTACAACTTCAGCGTCAGGGCCAGTTCGTCCATCTGCTTCGTTCGTGTTTTTAGGTTCCAGTTCAGCTAGGTCAAGTGCAACTAGCGATGTGCTAGCTAGCATAATTACTGCCAAAATCATGGGGGTTAACTTGCTCATTGTCATCTCCTCCAAAAGGGTCGGTTGCTCTCCCGACGACATATAGGGTATTTAGGAGTTGGCAAGGCCGATTCAGTTACACATCGCCAATATAGAGATTTATTTTTCCAATTATATGCCTTTCAGTACCACATTTATTATGAAAAAAGAGTGATTAATAATTCAAATAGCCACTACATGGTACAATGTGTTTGTGTATTCAAAATCGTAATTTTGTGTATTCTATATCAGAACTAAGATAATAACTAACTAAGAAAATTAATCAAGTGACGATAGTGCTTGAGAAGGAGTGACTTTAGTCGCTTTAGATACTGGCATCCAAGTAGCAATCAAAACCAATACCCATCCTCCGATTACAATTGCTATTACCTCCCCCCATGGCAGTATTAACTCCACGCCTTGATCTTCCCAGAACGTTCGATAAAGAGCAAGATGGAACATCATTGCAACGACTGCTCCATTCAACATCCCCAAAAGGGATGTCCAGCTGACTTCGAGTATCATCCCTCCCATTACCATCTTCTTCCTGAAGCCTAAAGCTCGTAGCATTCCAATTTCACCCGACCTTTCTGATACTGATCGATAAGTTACAACTCCGATTCCAGCAATACCCACAATCAGACCCAGTGCCAAGTATGCCTGGAAGATAGATAGAATCGCGTAAACCAGACCAAGTATCAGTAAGATTTCCTCTTCGATTACCGAAGAATAAACTCCCTTTGAAGCGAGGTCATTAGATAGTGATTCTTCTAGTTCTGCCGAGTTAGAATTTGCATCGTGAGAAACATAGATTCTAGTGACTACACCCCCATACTGTTCCTCGACTATTTCGCCATTCATCCATATGCCTTGAGAGAACAACTGACTTGACTCAGAAAGTATACCTCCAACCGTCACATTTCTGCTATTTCCAGGGTTGGAAATATCAATTAGTGAAATTGATTTTCCAATTGGAAGAGTTATCCCGATAATTGATTCTCCTGTGTTAGGATCTATTAGAGCAAATGAACTATCTACAAACACTATATTTGGATTTGAATTTAGAGAATCCCAAGCCTCTTCTTGTGTACTTCCTAATGAACTATCCCAGTCCTCTAGAGGTATACCTCCATGGCCGGTAAATCCGGAGTCTACTCCTCGTAAAATATAACCAATTTTTTCATCGCCATCATCAACCCAAACCACTGCACGATTTACCAGACCTACCGCATCAATATCCGAGGGTGATGTTTGATTTAAGCCCCAGTCTTCTGGATTAGAAGAAAGCTCTAATGGCACTTGTCTTGAAGACGAAAGAAGGATTTCGAAATCGCCGCTGGCGTCTTCCACATATCCTGCGGAATGCTCCTGGAACTGTACAGAGTACCCTGCAAGAACAATTACGCTAAAGACGGTAAGTGAAAACATACCCATTATCACAGCAGTTTTCATTGGAGAGGCAGAAGGATGCGCCAGAGAGACTTTCACTATGGGGCCAAAACGTTTGGTGAAAAGGGAACGACCAACTAACCAGGACGCCACTCGTGGAGCAAGTCCTGAAAGAATCATCACTCCTGCGAAAACTTGCATCATGCCCAGAACTGCAAAGGTAATTTCATCTGGTTGAATACCTGCATCAACAGGAGCCCATGAATCTGGAGACAGAGCCCACAATGATAGACAGACCCCCATTGCAGCCATTGTATTACGGCCAGTGTTACGAATTGTCCATCCTCTCAGATGTGGAAGAACATATGTGAAAATCGGAACTAAACCGATAATCATCATGGAAGCCATAATGTGCCATAATGCAAATCTAAGTGAAGAGGATGAGTCTACGGTGAGTATTGTCAATCCAGATAGCATTCCTCCTCCGATGAATACGATCAATAACAGTACTAACCACCATGGTATTCCCCTATTACGCATAGGTGAAAGATTGCGTAGGGCTTGGACAATGTTGAGACGGCTGGTCCAAAATGCGGTTAGCCAAAGCGTAATCATCGCTATCAAAAAGCCGTATGACATACCAATAAGCATGCTATCATAGCTAAATGAAAACGATACGCCGTCCACCCCCGCACTAGCAAATACACTGTTGAATGCTAAGGAGATTAACCATGCCAAGAATAAACCAAACAATCCTCCAAGAATTGATGCTGCAGAAGAAGTCATCATTCCCTCCATGAGTGATAGGGAGCGCATATCTGAACGTTTCAACCCAATAGCCCGAATAATCGCTTCATCCGCCCTTCGGCTATCTGCAAGCATCATCACGATAGTTAGAACCAACAAAATGCCCGCACCTATTGTGAATGCTCCAAAGACGAGGAACATAGCAGATAGAGCACCAGCCCCTTCACTGGCAGCTGCTAATGCTTCTTCCTTGGCAGCCACTATCTTGAGATTCATTGAATCAACACCAGAAACATTGTCTAGCCAAATCTCAACCGATGTTTGATTTCCCCCCGTGATTACCAAGATACTACGCTCTCCTTCAGATGCAGCCGCTAATTCTTCACCATCAGATAAATTGACAAAACCGATGATTATGGATTCTAATTCCTCTAAACCAGGAGCATCTAATGATGACATGTTACCTTCTATTTCCAATGTCAGAGGCAACTGATCGCCATATGCCCATGGAACTAGACCGTTTAGCAGAACATTCTCTGAAGAATTAAGATATGATAGCCTAGATGAAATCAAAATATCTCCTTTATCTGGCGACAATGCACCATCTGTTGCCAACAATAGTTGTGGCATTATACCAAATCCGCCAATGTCAACCGTAACCGGAAGACGTGGCGATAACTCTCCATCATCAACAATTACTCCAAATGTAGTAGAGCAGATCAGTTCGCCATCATACGCAAATACTCTCTCATCGCAGATTGAATCAAAATTTGATAGGAGGGTTACTTCACCATCAAATTTGAACAAAGAGTCGTTATCTATCAATAACCCTCCTTTCGAAGCATCCATGCCTGTTGGTGAAGATATGCCTGAAGTAGTAGTCCAACCATTTGGCGTTCCAATCAATACTTCTTCATCGAAAGCCAGCCATTCTCCCGAAATTGAAGATTCTAGCCAGGCTCCATCTACGTAATGATGTACTTCTGTACCAGTTAGATGCTTTACTGCAATCCAATCTTCGCCTGAATCATTCAGATAATCCATCGAAAAGATGGTGGACGGTAAATCGGGGAGCCCTTGAGGTAAGAAGGCCGCTATTAGGACCTCTTCTCCTTCGGAATGGTGAATTAAATCGTTGTCCTTATCGTTTGGAATTTCACTCAAACCATCACTATGGGCGACTAAAATAGAATCACTGAGTAAAGTTACATCATTTATCAGACCTCCATCGGGAACTTCCCATCCGTGACTAGAACCTGCTCGGTCCTTTTGGTAAGAGACAGCTCCACCTGAAACGTACCAATCTCCGTCATCAGCAATCAGAATCTCATCAATCCTATCATCCGGCAGAGACATTATTTTGGCAGATTGTTCGATTTGCTTCAGAGGTATTTGTAGAACCTCCATAGCGGAACCACCAGCAAGAAGCGAAGTAGAGTTTTCATTCCAAGACTCCATGAATCTCGAATCAAGTCGGCCTAGACCTACTCCATTAGAGATAGAAAGGGCATCTCCGTCTGTATTTATCTCAAAACCTGCTGATTCATAATCAATTAATTGATCGAATAATAATTTGACATCAGATATACTCTCTGATGCTCCTAAGTCCTCATACATGGAAACCCTAAGCATGTTTACTTTCCAATTTTTTGATTGTAATTGTTGGCTCAGTTCCAGTGAAGTGAAGATTGCAGGAGATTTAGTGCCACTCATTGAACCTCGGCCTTCCATCTCGATGACTGATCCTATTGTAACATTCTCAGAGGTTCTAATCAACTCTGCATCATCAGAATATGAATACCAAGATAATTCAATTATATCGCCAGCACCTAATTCTAATTCATCTGAAGCTACTTGGTTGATAGCAACCCCCTGCCACCCAGAATACGCGTACCAGCCAGCAGACGGTATTGCCTTTCCATCTGTTCGCGATAAAGTCGCAGTAGTATCCAAACCATGACTCCACTGGTCTGCTAGACCAGACGCTAGAAGCGATTGCCCGAATAGAGTTGTCAAATTATAATCCATATCGTAAGAAAAACCAGTTCGGCTATCTCTTTGATAAATCAATAAATCAGTATCTCCGTACACAGATTCTACTTCTTTACTCATAGTTGCATCTAGGCTATCGCCCACTACAAGTGAGGAAGTAATAATTGATGAAGCGATTAACAAACCTGCCATCATTAGCGCAGCCTGCCTTGGTCTACGTTTGACTTGCTGCCAGGACAAACGGAATACTACTAAACGTCGAGGAGATAACAATGGTTGCAAAAATACACACGATATTAGGCCTGCTGAAATTGTGCAACCCCAGGTTGCGACAAAACCTAATTCAAACCAATTCAACAAATACCAAATTATCCATGCATCGATAATTGGCCCTAATGCGAGAATTACAATATACCATTTCTTGAAGAAATCATTTCTTAATCCCCATGCGGAGCTTGCGCTGATTGGTAATATCAGCAAAATTACCGCAAAGGTTTCGAATAGCATTCTCATTCCTCTTCATTCATTATACGGCCGTCTGAGATTCGGATTATTCGGGAGCAGCGTTTTGCAATAGTATCATCGTGAGTGACGATAATTAAAGTGGAACCAGACTTATTCAAGTCAAGTAACAAGTCCATAACTTGGTCACTAGTTGTGGAATCTAAGTTACCCGTAGGTTCATCACACAATATAACTGAGGGCTTGTGAACAAGTGCCCTGGCAATGGAAACTCTCTGTTGTTGGCCGCCGGATAATTCCGCTGGCCTGTGTTCACTTCTGTCACCTAATCCTACTTTTTCCAATGCATCAAGGGCTTTCGACCTTGCACTAGAGGGATCATCGCCCAGCAATAAAAGTGGAATTTCGACATTCTCTACCGCATTCATCACTTCCAGCAGATGGAATTTCTGGAATATGAAGCCCATCTCTCTTCCTCGGAGATTGGTTCTTTCATCGTCACTGATACCAAATAGCGGCTTCCCTGCAACTTTTACTTGCCCCGCAGAGGGGTCGTCAATACCTGATAAAATGTTGAGAAGGGTTGTCTTTCCGCATCCCGAAGGACCCATGATTGCAACCATCTCGCCTTGTTTGATCTCAAGATCGATTCCTCTTACGGCCTGGACTTTTTCATCGCCCATTTCGTATATCTTCCAAAGTCCCTCACATGCAAGTGCGACTGCCATTGTACTGCACACGCCGCCACGGGTTGATAAGATGGTGCTCAATAGCGTAGTCATGCAGGTGAAAGTGATGGCATTTGGACCACTGGCTGAACAGATTGGAGGGAGAGAGCATAATATCGAAGTTCCTCCAAGTTCTTCTGTACGCTTCCTACTAGAAGAAATAGGGGTCGAAATGTGGCTCAGTCAAGGACTTATAGTCAGCGTCAATGGCGAAAAGGTCGGTGAAGATGAGCCGTTGGACGAGGGTGATGAAGTTGCTCTGCTTCCACCTGTTTCTGGCGGCTAACAGCCGATTGATTGACAAAGCGGGAGCAACTCGCCTATACCAGAGGGGACAAAATGAGGTTCGGACCGTTTGAAATCATGATTCTACTCGCTATCTTCTTCTTATTATTTGGAGCAGAGAGACTACCTAAGCTCGCAAGGGCTGCCGGTCAGTCGAAAGGCGAGTTCCAAAAAGGATTGAATGAAGTTACAACAATGCCATCTACTACGAATACCGAAAGTGACCTAGACGCTGGTGGAAAGACCAAAGAGGTAGAGATTGCACAAAAGGCGGAAGCTGCTGGAATCGACCCCACAGGAAAAACCACTGAGGAAGTCGCAGAAGAGATCTCTGCTGCTGAAGAGTGATACATTTGACTTGGCTTTCAGCAATTTTTGCTTCAATATTTGGAGCAGGTGAAACCATAGAAGAGATTCTGGAAGAGGAATGACTAGTTTCTAGAACGCTTGACCTTCATTGGTGAACCACAAATTTCGCATTCTTCTTCTTTTTGCGAGTCCGCTTTCTTAGTTGCTCTACAACCAATACATCTCAATTCCCATGACCATTGTTGCCTACTTCTTTTGTTTGAGACCGCTTCGAATGGATGGTCAACTGAGCGACATACATTCTGTAATGAATAATCATCTGTAAACAATGTTTCACCAGTAGCTAGTGCCAAAGCAAGGATATCTAGATCAACAGGGCTTAGGCGAGGAAGGTCGCCTGTTGTGGCAGCGGCAGATTCAGCATCACCAGTACCCATGCTCATCCATTCAATATCGATAGACTCGATGAGCATTGCTCGTTGCGGAGATAAGCGACGTAACTCTTCTAATTGACTATGAGCAACGATTCCGCCAACCATCCTCTCTACCGGCCAGTGGAGTAAGGCTGCAGTATCTAGCACCGGCATATGACACGGGGTCAGGTTTTGCAGCAATCAAGACTTCGATTAAGAAAGGGTTCATTCGTGTGATTGTCGCCCCATGGGTTAGATGTCGTGGAAAGAGGCGATTGTCGAATGGTTCGACGGATTTGGTTCCTTGAGTCTTGGAGCCATGTCTTTCACCGAGGCAATCATTCAGCCAGTGCCTCCAGATTTGCTATTTTTACCAATGCTAGTTAATGCCCAAGGAGATTCTGCCCTAGTGGTATGGCTATGGGGGGTAATAACCATTACAAGCGTACTCGGTAGCCTTGTTGGCTATTATATTGGCAAAAAATGGGGCCGGGATCTATTCAACCGATTCGAAGCAGAAAAGCATCTTCAAAAGATTGAGGCTTTGACACTAAGATATGGAACTGCAGGTATATTCATTGCAGCATTCTCGCCCATTCCATACAAGGTATTTGGCTGGGCTGCCGGAATGGGTGAAATGAAAATCAAACCATTCGTAATCGCAGGTTTACTTGGGCGTGGATTGAGGTTCGGACTCGAAGCAATTCTTGTTGGAATGTACGGTAATAAAGCTCTAGATGCACTGTGGTGGCTACTCGATAGAGAGATGTTAATCGGCGTACTGCTAATCATATCAGCAGGCCTCATGTGGCTAGTTATTCGTTGGTGGAACGACTTGGCGGTCGACCCCAACATTCATGAATAATCAGCGTTGGGCGAGGGTTAGTCTGCTTGCGTGGTGTAGTGGCCCATCATTTCGGGTTTTCATCCCGGCGACCCGGGTTCGAATCCCGGCGCGAGCACCATGACTTTCAAAACACTCAAACTGTTGTCAAGTTGTTTTCGCTGAAACAGGTTTTGATTACTCAGTACCCTTGGTCTGAGAATCATCAATTGCATTTGCAGGTTGCTCAGGTTTAATTGAATACATCAATAGAACAAAAGCTGTAGAGAAGGGGAACATGCTACCGAATAAGAACTTGGGCTCAAATTCAATAAGACCAGAAGACCAACCATAAATCTCCAATAATGCGATCAATGAATGACCTAATACAAAGAAGCGTCCGAAGATGTGGAGGTTTTCTTTGACATAAATCGCCACGAGCCAATGTGTTACTCCAAACATTATTGCTAAAACTCCGGTATACCAACCGACATAGACTCCGTACTTAGTAAGATGAGGACCGACAGCCATAATCGTTCTTGGAGAAGCAACAATTAGTATTCCAACCATTAATGGTACTAAACCTGTCAATTTCATTATTGCAGATAAGCCAATTACCGGCCCTTCGTCATCCTCTTCCATATTCT
>Ga0208277_1001450_pt1 | contig 13778 bp, 8 predicted proteins | sample ETNtaG_5_FD_185782 | JGI IMG/M metagenome (GOLD analysis project Ga0208277, IMG submission 185782) | Marine microbial and viral communities from oxygen minimum zone, Eastern Pacific Ocean - ETNP201406SV205 (SPAdes) (version 2) | ecosystem: Environmental > Aquatic > Marine > Oceanic ...
TGGTTGAGAATGCCTATGTCGCAATTTACGGAGACACGATTGAAAGTGTAAGTTCAGGTGAACCTGCCGGAGAGTTTGATGCTGTACATGACCTCTGTGGAAAAATTGCTCTGCCCGGCATGATCAATGCTCACCATCATTTATATTCTGCACTCGCTGTGGGGATGCCCCTTCCGAAAAATAATCCTCGCAATTTCAATGAAATCCTAGAGCAGGTTTGGTGGAAAATGGACCTAGCTCTTGACCGAGAATCTACACAGGCTTGTTTTGAGGCGGGATTAGTGGAGTCGCTTAAAGCTGGAACTACGACCATCATCGACCACCACTGCAGTCCTTCTTACATTGAGGGCTCACTCTCACTACTGGCAGAAACTTCGGAAAATTTCGGTTTAAATATTAGCACAGCATTTGAAATTTCTGATCGAAATGGACAAGAAAAATTTGAAGCAAGTCTGCAGGAAAATATCGATGCCTTAAGCAAGTTTTCGGGAAATCAGCATGTTCATCCAATGTTAGGCTTGCATGCCTCTTTTACTCTCTCAGATCTTTCTTTAAGAAAAATTAGGGACAGTCTTGGCAAACTTAAATCCTGGGGAATTCACTCCCATGTTTCTGAAGATAAAGCAGATGAGACTGATGCCCTGAAAAAAGGCTTCAACTCTGTTTTGGAGAGGTTAGAAGAATTTGATCTGCTCAATGAAAACGGACTCATTATTCATGGTCTGCATATAAAAGATTCCGATCTTGAGTTGATACAGAAACATGACTCTAAATTTGTTCACAATCCCTCCTCAAATGCGAATAACAGGGTTGGTATTACTCCTAATCAAAATCTATTAAAATTAAAATCTGGGCTTGGAACGGACGGAATGCAGAGCAACATGTTACGTGAAGCCAAAGAAGGAATGCTGATTCGCAGTTCACATCTTGAAGGAGGCAAAGACAGTGTTGACTATATGGAGTTGTTATTTAAAAATAATGCCGAAATTGCATCAAATCTATTCTCCGGAAGCATTGGAGGGAGTATAAAATTAGGTTATATTTTACCGGAGTACCAAGCGGATTTGGCTATTTTTGATTATTTGCCACGAACACCGATTTCAGAATCCACTATTTTTGGCAACATTTTTTTTGGTTTGAACAGCTTGCCCAGTGATGTCATGACAAGGGGTGAATTCCGGATTCGTGATTATCAACTTCTGGAAGTTTCGGAAGAGGAAATAAAAGCAAATGCAATTGAACAGTCAAAAAATCTATGGAGTAAGTTCAACTGATATTCTATAAAACGTACATTTAACTCTTGTCTTGGAAATGTGAGGAATTCCTTGCACTAGAGCTATTCTCACTTTTATTACTCAGAGCCTTAGGATCTGGGGAATATTTTTCATTTAAACTTCAAAATTGTTATGGCTGAACTAATTCCACATCCTTTTGCTTCACTTGTTAAAAGGATGTTCTATGAGTTGGAATCTGAACAATCAATTTTTGATTTTCCGTCAAAAAAATTTTTCTGCGGACTTTCTGGAAAAGATTATTCAGTAAAATTTCACGCGGAAAGAAGTTCTTCACCACTTGGACCAGCTTCAGGACCTCAAACCCAAATGGCACAAAATATTTTGCTCTCATGGCTGGGTGGATGCAGGATAATGGAACTTAAAACTGTGCAAATTCTCGATGAACTGGAAATTCCACGACCATGTATTGACATGCAGACTGTCGGTTACAATGTGGAATGGTCGCAGGAATTACTGATAAATCAGTCACTACATGAATATGTTAAAGGTGCGATGCTAATAGAAATTCTTCAGGCCAGCGGGAAGTTGGAGCTGGGTGAGAATTTCAAAGATGTGCTTTTTGATATGAGTGTTGGTTACGATTTGGCAGGAATTAAATCTGACAAAGTGCGGCAGTTTATTGAAGGTATGCAAGATGCGTCTGAAATAGTGGAGCATTACCGACAACAAATTCCAGAGCAATTTCGTCAATTTCGTGAACTGAACTTTCAAACCAGAATTTCTGACACACTGACTTTAAGTACATTCCACGGTTGTCCTCCTGAGGAAATTGAAAAAATTATTGATTATCTTTTCCGTGAACACGGTTTGAACTGCATTATCAAACTTAATCCAACTCTCTTAGGAAGAGAAAAGGTAAGACATATATTCAACGAAATCCTCGGTTATTCTGATGTTCATGTTCCTGATGAAGCATTTGAAAATGACGCCAGTTGGGAACAGGCTCAAGGTTTTGTTGAACGTCTAGGTGAAACCGCAAAAACTCTTGGCTTAGGTTTTGGAGTGAAATTTAATAATACACTGATTGTGGAGAATCATCGGGACTTCTTCCCCCAAAGTGAAAAAGTAATGTATCTTTCCGGGACCCCTCTACATGTTTTAGGTATCCATTTGGTGCAGCAATTCCGTGAAAAATTTGCTGACCAATTCCCAATTTCATTTTCTGCCGGCATTGACAAAACAAACTTCGCAGATGCAGTCGCTTTAGGTTTGACCCCAATAACAGTTTGTAGTGATTTACTTAAAGTAGGTGGGTACAGTCGTACATTCGGATATTACAAAGAGTTAAATTCACGCATGGACAAATTCGGGGTCAATGATATCGAAAGTTATGTACTCAAAGCATATGGAAAAGCTGAGGAGGCACTGGTAAATATAGGTTGCGGTGCTGGGAATACTTCTGGCAAAGAAGCAGCAGCAGTGAGTGCTCTCCGCCAAGCATTGGAAAACGAGGGTGAAATCGGTAAAGTTGTTCGAGCAGAAGCACCGTTGGTTAATGATATTTTTGAAAAATTACTTTCTGAAGTGAAATTTCTTAACACTGAAGCATATGTCCATGAGGTCACCAATCAGTTACGTTATACTTTGGAAAAAAACTCAAATCCTCCTAGGAAAGTTGGGACTACACTTGAACTATTCGACTGCCTCACCTGCGATAAGTGCATTCCAGTTTGCCCTAATGATGCCAACTTTGCTCTGAAGATTCCTCAGGGAGAAACTGAAGTACTGGAGTTTGAAAAAAATAAATCTGGATGGTTGATCAAAAACAGAGATAGTTTGAAATTAGCAAAAAAATATCAAATTGCGAACTTTGCTGATTTTTGTAATGAATGCGGAAACTGTGATATTTTCTGTCCTGAGGATGGTGGACCGTATTTGCTCAAACCTAGATTTTTCGGCAGTAAAGAAACGTTTCAGGAATTTAACCATCGTGATGGTTTTTACATAGAAAATATGAAATCTGAGGAGAATCTGTCAACAGTATTTTCCCGTTTCGGAGGTAAGGAATATCGGCTTGAAACTGAAGGAAAAATTGTCAAGTATTCTGGTCCGGATTTTGAGGTTCAGTTTTCAAGAGACGATCCGGAAAATACAATCTCTGGTAAGGCAACAAATAGAGTAAGTTTTTTGAATTATGAGATAATGAAGATGATGAGAGACTCATATGACGTCTCTGCTCGCCGTTATTCGTGAGTCTTGTATATTGACTATGAAAGGAGATAAATGGAATTCAAACTAAACGGTAACTCAATAGATTTCGAGGGAGATCCGGAATTATCTTTAATGACATATTTACGTGATATTGAAAATATAATCTCGCCTAAGGACGGTTGTGCCCCGGAGGGAGTCTGTGGATGTTGTTGTGTACTGCTGGATGGAAATCCTCTCAAAGCCTGTATTGCACCAATGAGACGTGTAGCCGGAAAAGAAGTGGTAACGATGGAAGGACTGGATGCAAATAAAAAAGAAACTGTGATCAATGCCTTTGCCACCGAAGGAGGTCTACAATGCGGATTTTGTACACCGGGAATCATCATGAAAGTCTGGCCATTGTTGAATCAGGGATTTGTTACAGAAAGCGAAGTCAACAAAGCCCTAAATAGTAACCTCTGCCGTTGCACAGGTTATAAAAAAATCACCAAATCCTGTCTCTCTGCAGCTCAAGCTTTACGAAATAATGCTAAAATCGAGCTACCTAAAAGCAACGGGAAAGTTGGTGAAAGCCTGCTAAAATATGACGCACTTAGACTTGCTTCGGGAGAAGCTCCATATGTCGCTGATCTTAAATTTACAGGTATGGTACACGGTGCCTTGAAATTCAGTGAACATCCCAGAGCAAAAATTTTAAATATTGACATTTCTAATGCAGAAAAACTGGAAGGTGTGTTACGTGTTTTTACTGCGGAAGATATTCCTGGAGATCGTTCCACCGGACTGATTGTACCGGATTGGCCCTTGATGTTAAAGCGTGGAGAACTAACACGTTATATGGGTGATGTTCTAGCTGGAGTTGTTGCTAAAACTGAGAAAATCGCACGTGAAGCTGTTACTCTGATCAAGGTGGAATATGAGGTGCTTGAGCCTGTTACGGATCCTTTTGAGGCACTTGCCGCTGACTGTCCGCAAATTCACGAAAGTGGAAATTTATTATCTAACCTTGAGATTAAGAGAGGTGACAACAAGCAGACAGAAAAAGAAAGTGCTTTTGTCACAAAAGGAAATTACAAAACACAACGAATTGAACATGCATTTTTGGAAATCGAATGCTGCTTGGCAAAACCTTTAGGAGATGGTGTTGAAGTTTTTTCTCAGAGTCAGGGAGTCTATGAAGACCGCAACAGTATTAGTAAAATTTTGGGGCTACCACTGGAAAAAGTTGTTGTGGTTTTAATGCCAAACGGAGGAGGTTTCGGTGGTAAGGAGGACATTTCTGTGCAGGGTCATGCAGCCCTATTTGCTCACCTTCTTCAAGTACCCGTGAGAGTTGCGCTGACTCGTCCGGAATCGCTTTGCATGCATCCAAAGCGGCATCCGATGAACATGGAAATCTCTCTTGGTTGTGATAAAAAAGGTAAGCTGACTTTCGTTAATGCGGATATAATCGGTGACACTGGTGCTTATGCATCAGTAGGCATGAAAGTATTGGAACGTGCGGCGGGACATGCCACCAGTGCGTATTCTATTCCCGTTGTAAATATTCGTAGCCGAGCGGTTTACACCAATAATGTCCCATGTGGTGCAATGCGCGGATTTGGTGTAAATCAAATTAATTTTGCGATTGAAAGTTGTATTGATGAACTTTGTCTCCAGGGTGGTTTTGACCGCTGGCAAATTAGATATGACAATGCTCTCCAGCCGGGAGACCGTACCTCGACGGGTCAAGAAATAACTTCCGGAATAGGAATTCAGAAAACATTGTTGGCAGTCAAAGAGCAGTTTGAAAACGCAAAATATGCAGGAATTGCCTGCGGGATGAAAAACACCGGAATCGGAAACGGGGTTTCTGACGAAAGTATAGTCAAGGTGTTGATTGAGTCACCAACTGAAATAAGTATTCATCATGGATGGACGGAAATGGGCCAGGGAGTTTTTACGATGGCAGTTCAGTTTTTATGTGAAGCAACTGGTGTAGATCCGGATTATGTAAAAGTAAAAGTTGATACTTCCAAAGATGCGCCTTGTGGTATGACAACTGCTTCACGTGGTACATCTCTAATTGGAAATAGTGTTTTGGACGCAGGTAAAAAATTAAAAGCAGATTTGGAAAAACATTCTCTTACAGAATTGGTAGGTAGAGAATATATAGGAGAGTGGTCCTGTACGTGGACCACAGCAATTGAGGATAATCTAGAGGAGCCTAAAACTCATTATTCATACAGCTATGCAACTCAGGTTGTGACTCTGGATGACTCAGGAAAAGTGGATACTGTCTATGCTGCTCACGACGCTGGAAGGATAGTTAATCCAATTTTGTTTGAAGGTCAGCTCGAAGGCTCTGTTCACATGGGACTGGGTTATGCGCTTTCTGAAAAATTTGAAATGGAAGAGTCCCGTCCAGTACACACAAAGTTCGGTAAACTTGGAATGATACGTGCGGCGGCTACACCACGTATCGTTATTATCGGTATCGAAGAACCCGATGAATTTGGTCCATGTGGAGCAAAAGGTGTTGGCGAAATAGGTCTCGTTCCAACTGCATCTGCTGTTGCAAATGCTTTTTGCCAGTTCAATGGCGAACGACAATATGAGCTACCTTTAAAGAAAGTTAAATAATTAAAAATGCGGGGTTATTCTTGTTTGAGATCGCCCTACTGATATAAATAAACTTGAGATCTTTTAATGACTTTATCTAATCTTCGTATAAATATAGACCGTCTTATCTCCAGAATTGAAGGACTGGCTGAAATTGGAGCAATTGCCGGCGGTGGTGTATGTAGAATGGCGCTGACCGATGAAGACCGACAAGGGCGTGATCTGGTTGTTAAATGGATGCATGAACTCGATCTGGAAGTTACAGTTGATCAAATTGGAAACGTTGTCGGGATTCGTCCAGGACAGGAATCCGGAAGACCTGTGATGACAGGATCACATATAGATACGGTAGCAAGTGGTGGACGTTATGATGGAAACCTAGGGGTTCTTGCAGGTTTGGAAGTAATTGAAACCTTGAATGACTCCAACATTATAACACGAAAACCGATTGGAGTTGGTTTTTTTACCAATGAAGAAGGTTCCCGTTTTGCTCCTGACATGATGGGGAGTGGAGTTCATCAAGGTGCATTTGAACTTAAAAGCATGTTGGATGTCCTTGACATTGATGGAGAACGTGTTGGAGATGAGCTTGAAAAAATTGGTTATGCTGGAGACACCTCAACAGGTGATTTTCGTGCAGACAGTTTTTTTGAACTGCATGTTGAGCAAGGTCCAATTCTTGAGTTGGAGGATTATGAAATAGGTGCAGTTGAAGGTGTTCAGGGTATTTCCTGGAATGAATATCGGATAGGCGGTACCGCAAACCACGCAGGGACAACACCTATGAGGCTCAGGCATGATGCAGGATACGTAGCAGCAGCTATTTCGATGGAGGTACGACGCCTTGCCAAGGAAATGGGGGGTGATCAAATCGGAACTGTCGGCGTAACAAAACTAAATCCGGGACTGATAAATGTGATTGCTAAAGAAGCACTGATTACAATTGATATGCGTAATACAGACGAACAGAAATTACAAGAAGCGGAACGGTCAATCGGGTCATTTATTGAACAAATCTGCAAAGCAGAAGGGGTGACTTACTCAAGCCGCACACTCGCCAGATTTGAGCCTGTTTCATTTGATAAACAAATGGTTTCATTAGTATCTGAGACTGCATCAGCACTTGGTTTCCGGGTAAAATCAATGCCATCTGGAGCAGGACATGATGCACAAATGTTTGCACCGAATTGTCCAACAGCCATGATCTTTGTTCCCAGCCAAAACGGTATAAGTCACAATGTAGCAGAATATACTGAGCCAAAACACCTTCAAGCTGGTGCCGATGTGCTCCTGCAAATTTTGCTGCATAAATCTGTATAAACAATAATAGTTTGATGCCAAGAATCATAAAAGTAGCTGCAGCACAACTCGGTCCCATAGCGTTAGCTGAAACACGTTCTTCAGCAGTCAAACGTATGATAACCCTAATGCAAAATGCTAAAGCACAAGACGCTGAGTTGGTTGTCTTTCCAGAACTGGCACTAACGACTTTTTTCCCGCGCTGGTATTTCGAGGAACAGTCCCAAATTGACAAATTTTTCGAAACGGAAATGCCAAACAAACAGATACAACCATTGTTTGATGAAGCAAGGAAACTAAAAATAGGCTTCAATTTCGGTTTTGCAGAACTTGTTGAGGAAGACGGAGTCACTCGTCATTTTAATACTGCGGTGATTGTTAATGATCGGGGTGAAATTGCTGCTAAATACCGGAAGATACATTTACCTGGTCACATAGAAAATGAAACTTGGCGAGCGTTTCAGCATCTTGAGAAAAGATATTTTGAAAAGGGTAATTTAGGATTTCAGGTTCATAAGTTATTTAGCGGAAAGATCGGCATGTGTATATGTAATGACCGCCGTTGGCCGGAGACTTTTCGTGTCATGGGACTGCAGGGAGTAGAGCTTGTAGTTTTGGGTTATAACACACCAAAACATTATCCCCCTGCACCTGAACATGATCATCTGCAAGAGTTTCATAACCATCTGTCTTTACAGGCCGCAGCGTATCAAAATGGCACCTGGATTGTCGCTGTTGCGAAAGCCGGGAAAGAAGAGGACTGTGAGCTGATAGGAGGTACGTGTATCATTGCACCTACAGGAGAAATTGTCGCCGAGTGCAAAACACTCGCAGATGAGTTGATTTTGGCTGAATGTGACCTAGAACGCTGCAAGGAGATTCAGGAAAACATTTTCAATTTTGACCTTCATCGTCAACCTGAAGACTATTCTTTAATTACCGAAGCTAAAAAAGAATCCCTCCCAAACCATTAAAATCCACGCAAAGGCATTTCAGGAGAGCGTTTGAGCCAGTTGGACTCAGGGTAATGCGCTTCTTTTTCAATTAGATGGATTGTATAGGCGTGTCTTGTCATGTCAGAACGATTAGCATAGCTCATATGGGGTAAGAGCCCGTCCAAAACGACCATTGTCCCGGTTTTTGCTTCAAGAGGGACCAGTTTGGAAGTCTCCCAAGTGGAATCATCATAGACCTCCATTTCAGTTCCTTCCCCATTTTCGCTACGGTAAAACCGCGATTTCAATCCTTTTTTGTGAGCTCCCGGAATTGTCCATAAACAGCCGTTTTGTTGAGTAGCATCTTCTAAAGCAAACCAAAAACCTTTAACGCTCAACGGCTCTGTATAAAGGAAAGTTGAGTCCTGATGAAAGCTGACTTCACCGCCTATACGGGGCTGTTTGAAAATGAACATTGACTGCAGTATTCCAGGATCCTTAAAACCTAAATCTTTTACTGTCTGGGCTAACTCAGTAGTTCTGGAAAATTTTTCAAAAACTGGATCCAGGTCATGCATCGCGTGACCGATTTTATTGATGGAATATTTTTTATCCTGAAGCAGTTTCCCATTTTTGTCGAATGCTTCTTCCTCAAAAAAACAACGAATTTTATCACCTGATTCCAGAAAATATTTATCAGAATGTCTTATTTGATCATTGGTGGTGAAAATGGAGCTTGATTCAGCAGGATCGAAATTGTCAACTATTTCCAAGGCTCTGTGACGCAGCGATTCACATGCCTTTGGACTTACAAAGTCTTCTAAAATTAAATATCCATCATGGTCAAACAATTCAATTTGCTTTTGAGTCAATATCATAGTTTCCTTGATCTTACTTATGAAAAAGAGTAACCTTTCAAATAAGAGCGGGCTCCCGCTAAATCCAAAATTACGTTTATGAATAGACTCGATTGGCTTAGTCTATTATTCATTACTCAGCTTAGATTGACATATGTTGTGGGAAGGACTCAAGCTAATGGGTGTCGGCATGACGGCAGTCATGATATTTTTGATGTTGTTGATTGCCTGTATTGAGTGGGTTAAATATTTCAATCGTAACTTTACTGCACTTGAGCTGCAAACTCAGAAATCTCATAGAAAATCCCGTGATTCTCCTACAAAAAATGAAGCCAGTCCGGCAGTTCCTGTTGAGGTCTTTGCAGCGGCAATTAATGCTTTTGAAGCAGATAATAAGAATTCTTAACCTAATATATTTCAATATCTAAACTCAAATCTAATAGGAAAAATATCAATGGCAAGGAAACGTATTGAGTTTATGGAGACATCTTTCCGTGACGGCTTTCAGTCTGTTTTCGGTGCACGAGTCGCAACTAAAGATTTTTTACCACCCTTAGAAGCTGCACTTGAAGCTGGAATAACCTACTTTGAGGCAGGGGGCGGTGCTCGGTTTCAAAGTTTGTTTTTCTATTGTAACGAATCTGCTTTTGACATGATGGACGCGTTTCGAAAAACAGTTGGGCCGGATGCGAATTTGCAGACTCTTGCACGTGGAATAAACGTGGTGGCACTTAGTCAACAACCTCGTGATATGATTGACCTACATGCAAAAATGTTCAAAAAACATGGCATAACGACTATCCGCAACTTTGATGCATTAAACGATTTACGCAATCTTAGATTTTCTGGAGAGTGCATCACAAACCATGGTTTGCACCATCAAATCGTTATTGCGATGATGGATTTACCTCCTGGTTGCAAAGGTGCGCACGATACCAAATATTATTTGAAAACTCTTCGTAATATTTTAGATTCGGATGTGCCTTTTGATTCGATCTGTTTCAAAGATGCCAGCGGAACGGCGAATCCTAGGAAAGTCCATGAGACGATCAAAGGTGCAAGAAAGATGGTTCCGGAAGGTACTATTCTGCACCTGCACACACATGATACCGCCGGTACAGCAGTGAGCCAGTACATGAGTGCAATTGAAGGCGGAATTGACAGAATTGATCTTGCGATGAGTCCTGTAAGCGGCGGGACAGGGCAGCCTGATATACTCACAATGTGGCACGCTCTAAAAGGAACTGATTACACTCTGGACATAGATCCTGATAAAATAATTAAAGCGGAAGAGGTTTTTGCGGAAAGCTTTGAGGATTATTATTTCCCTCCTGAATCACGTATGGTTTCACCACTGATTCCTTTTTCACCAATGCCTGGCGGTGCTTTGACTGCTAACACAATGATGATGCGTGACACCGGAACTTTGCACTTGTATCCGGATGTCATCAAAGAAATGTCGGAAGTTGTTCGGTTGGGAGGTTTTGGTGCTTCAGTCACGCCTGTGTCACAATTTTATTTTCAACAGGCATATCTAAACGTGACACTTGGCAAATGGGAAAAAATCAATCCATCATACGGAAATATGGTGTTGGGTTACTTTGGTCGGACACCGGTGGAGCCGGATCCGGAAATTGTAAAACTAGCTTCTGAACAGTTGGATAAACCTGTTTTCAATGATGACCCTCTAGACTTATTGGAACCTGGAACCCCAAAAGCAGCAGCAGAACTTAAAAAACATAACCTGCCTGAAACAGAGGAAAACCTGTTCATTGCTTCAAGTTGTGAGGAAAAAGGTATTGATTTTCTTCTGGGCAAAGCCAAAACTTCAATCAGGAAAAAATCGGACGAAACAGCAAAAGAAGTCCCGGCGTCTGGAAAATCAACAGCGCCAAATCTCTCCGGGAGTGTTGAATCTCTAAAAGGACCAAGAGATTACACCATCACTGTTGACGGCAGAGCATATCAAGTTCAAGTCAACGCCGGTGTAAATGCGGTTGCACCGGTTGTTTCCGGAAATAACGCACCTGCGACTCAGCAGACATCTGGAATTGACATCCCTGCTCCAACTCCCGGAAACATCGTAAGGCTGGAAGTAGAGGTTGGTGAGACAATTACCGCAGACCAAACTCTACTCGTGATGGAAGCCATGAAAATGGAATCTGATGTTAAATCTCCACAATCTGGGGTCATACAAACTATTAATGTGCAAGCAGGAGACACGGTGCAATCGGGAGATGCTTTACTTTCACTAAAGGTCTGAGAAGATGTTTTCTCAAAAAAGACAGATTTGCTCAGATTGACCCACATGTATATTTCTAGAAAAAAATTGAAAATTCTTTGGACAATTTTTAGCTTTTTTATTTTTTGCGGACTTTCCGGGACTTTATTTGCGCAAGCCGAAGAAGAAAGAATCAATGTTATGATGCCCAAGGATGCCAGGGTTGTAAGAGTAGATGTTAAAATTGATCAGTGGGTTTTTGCCGGGGATACATTGGCGGTTCTTAAGGATTCTAAAGGGGCAAAATTTAAGTTTCGTACAGGGATTTCCGGGAAACTTGTTTTATGGCGATTGCAACCCCTCATGCATTACAGAAAAGGAGAAACAGTCGGGATAATACAGACAGTTCCTGTTATTACCGAGCAAGTTGCGAGCAGCACATCTGTTGTTGCTTTACCTGCATTTGATGAAATGTTGCTCAAACTATACGAATCTACAGGCATTGCAGCGCTATTTCATGGACAGAGTTTGGATTGGACAGAAGGATTTGGTCGTTTGATCATGATAGGTGTCGGTCTAATTCTGATGTATTTAGGAATTCGGCTTCAGTTTGAACCCTTGCTTCTGGTACCTATTGGCTTCGGTGCAGTGCTTTCCAATATTCCTTTAGCTGGCCTTTCGGAACCAGGCGGCATTTTGTATTATGTATACGAGGCAGGAATTACCACTGGAATTTTCCCTTTGATAATTTTTATGGGTGTCGGAGCAATGACTGATTTCGGTCCTATGCTGGCAAATCCAAAAACTGCTTTACTCGGCGGTGCAGCACAGTTCGGAATTTTTGGTACATTATTAGGAGCACTAGCATTAAACGGTATTCCCGGTATTGACTTTTCTCTCCGTGACGCTGCTTCCATTGGCATTATTGGTGGTGCAGACGGCCCTACCGCAATTTTTCTTTCAAGCCAGTTATCTCCACGTTTGCTTGGATCGATCGCTATCGCGGCCTATTCATATATGGCACTTGTGCCGATCATTCAACCGCCGATTATGCGCATGCTGACATCACAAAAAGAGCGTGAGATTGAAATGACTCAACTGCGCTATGTTTCCACACGTGAGAAAATATTATTCCCTATGGTTGCGCTGGGTATATGCGCATTGTTACTTCCTACTGCAGCTCCATTGATAGGTATGTTCATGTTTGGAAATTTGGCAAAAGAAAGCGGTGTGATAAATAGACTTTCAGACACTATTCAAAATTCACTGATCAATACTGTGACCATATTTCTTGGGCTGAGTATAGGGAGTAAATTAGCAGCTGGAGAATTTCTCAATCTAGAAACGGTGGGAATTCTTGTTCTGGGTATGATCGCTTTTTCGGCTGGCACCGCAACGGGTGTATTAATGGCTAAGTTAATGAACAACCTGTCTTCGACACCAATCAATCCTCTTATTGGAGCCGCCGGTGTTTCTGCGGTTCCAATGGCAGCTCGTGTAGTAAACCAGGTCGGACTGGAAGCCAACTCGCAAAACCATCTACTGATGCACGCTATGGGACCAAATGTATCTGGAGTTATAGGCTCCGCGGTCGCGGCAGGAGTTTTGCTGGCAATGTTGTAAAAAAGGTGAAGATCATGAATATACCAACGTACAATGATGTGGAAACTGCACAAGAGCGAATCAAGCCTTACATTCACAAAACACCGGTTTTAAGAAGTATATATTTGAATAAAATCAGTGGTGCGGAATTATACTTCAAGTGTGAAAATTTCCAAAAAGCAGGAGCCTTTAAAGCACGAGGAGCCTCAAATGCAGTGTTTGGTTTGAGTAATGAAGTGGCACTTAAAGGAGTGGTGACTCATTCTTCTGGAAATCATGGTCTCTCACTGGCTTATGCTGCAGGGAGGAAAGGAATACCAGTAACAGTTGTTATGCCGCATACCGCTCCTGAACCAAAAAAAGATGCTGTACGAGATTACGGTGGTACCATTGTTGAGTGTGAACCCTCTTCTACATCACGTGAAGAGACTTCGGCGAGGGTTGTAGCTGAATCAGGAGCCGATTTTGTACATCCTTACAATGATCCGCGGGTTATATCCGGACAGGCAACTTGCTCGCTAGAATTGCTGGAACAAACGGGCGGCTTGGACGCAGTTATCGCTCCAATTGGAGGAGGAGGGATGATATCGGGAAGTTGTCTGGCCATGTCAAATGTTGCTCCAGAAATAAAAATATTTGCGGCTGAACCAAAAAATGCAGATGATGCATACCGTTCTTTCAAAGCTGGATACATCATTGCAGATGATGCTCCTGTGACGGTAGCTGATGGACTAAAGGTACCATTGAAAGATTTGACATGGCATTTTGTTTCAAAACATGTTGAAGACATTTTGATTGCTACAGAACAGGAAATTAT
>Ga0208277_1001452_pt1 | contig 13768 bp, 11 predicted proteins | sample ETNtaG_5_FD_185782 | JGI IMG/M metagenome (GOLD analysis project Ga0208277, IMG submission 185782) | Marine microbial and viral communities from oxygen minimum zone, Eastern Pacific Ocean - ETNP201406SV205 (SPAdes) (version 2) | ecosystem: Environmental > Aquatic > Marine > Oceanic ...
TTTTTAGCTCCGTTTTTTCTGACCATTTCAATTATTTTTTTTGAGGTATGACCTCTAACTATTGAATCATCTACTAGTAATACATTTTTGTTTTCAAATTCAATTTTTATAGGGTTTAGTTTTTGTGCAACAGATTTTTTACGGGTATTTTGTCCTGGCATTATAAAAGTTCTTCCAATGTATCTATTTTTCATAAAACCCTCACGATACTTAACTCCTAGTTTATATGCCACCTGCATCGCAGAGGTTCTGCTAGTATCTGGGACAGGTATAACAACATCGACATTAATATTTTTATATTCAGTTAGTATTTTATTACCTAAAAAGTCTCCCATTCTTAGCCTTGATTTATGAACAGAAATTTCGTCAAGTGTGGAGTCGGGTCTAGAAAAATAAACGTATTCAAATATACATGGTCGGTGTTTTTCACCTTTAACAAGCCTTTTCCTATCTATTACGCCATTTTCATCAATGATAATAGCCTGACCGGGAGCGATATCGCCTAAAACCTGATACCCCAAAGAGCTAAGCGCGCTACTCTCTGATGCAATCATGTATGAGGTTTTATATTTTCCAATAGAAAGTGGCCTAATTCCCTTTTGATCTCGGAAGGCGACTATACCAATACCTGCAACTAGCATAATGACTGAATAGCCACCGGAGCAATGTTTAAATACGTTTTTAAGTGCTTTAAAAACATGTCTCTTAGTTAGTTTTCTGAAATTTGTTTTATATAATTCATATGCAAATAGTTTTAATAATATTTCAGAATCAGATTTTGTATTGAATTGACAAAACTTTGTTTTTATTAAGTTCTCTTTTATTTTTTCGCTATTTGTTAATGTACCATTATGGGCAAGAGTTATGTTTACTGGGTTTGCAGTATAAAATGGTTGCGCTTCATTAATATCGTCTCCGCCTGCAGTAGGATAGCGAACATGACCTATACCAATATTGCCAGTTAAATTCATTAAGTTTTTACTTGATTTAAAGACCTCTGTAACTAGACCCAGGTCTTTGTATGTATACATTTTATTTGAATCCCAGGTCGCTATTCCGGCTGCATCTTGTCCACGGTGCTGTACTTGGATTAGTCCATCATATATGTCGGTACATACTTGTTGTTTTTTATGATATATGCCTACGATTCCACACATTATTTTAGACTTACTAAGGTTGGTGCTATTCCAATATATTCTTCTGGAGTTAGCTCTAATAATCTTTTTTTATCATGTTCGTCTATCCGTAAAAGTTTTACAAAATTTATAATTGATTCTTGTGTGATTTTCTCACCCTGGGTCATTGTTTTTAATTGTTCATAGGCATTATCAGAGCCAGACTTTCGTAGGATGGTTTGTATTGCTTCTGCCAGAACTTCCCAATGGCTATTAAGCTCTGCATTCATTTTAGATTTATTTATAGTGACTCGCCTCAAACCTTTTAAAATATTACTATAAGCAAGAAAACTATAGCCCATTGCTATTCCCTGGTTGCGTAAGGTAGTGCTGTCAGTCAAGTCCCTTTGCATTCTAGATATTGGTAGTTTATTTGATAGGTGGTTTAAAATTGAAATGGCTAGACCAAGGTTTCCCTCTGCATTTTCAAATTGAATTGGATTTATTTTATGAGGCATCGTAGAAGATCCAATTTCTCCTGGGATTTTTTTTTGTTTTAGTATGCCTCTGCTTACATAAGACCAAATATCTCTGCATAAATCAATTAATATATTGTTGACCCTTGTAATCGAATGATAGCTCTCCACAACAGAATCATGAGGCTCTATTTGTGTTGTTATTAGATTGGGTTCAAGCCCTAAAGAATTGATAAAATTTTTTGAAAACTTCAACCAATCAACATTTGGATATGAAATATAATGAGCTGCCCATGTTCCGGTAGCACCACCGAATTTACCTTGCAGTTTTTGTTTTTTAATTTTCTCAAATTGCCTTTTTAATCTAAATGAAAACACCGCGATTTCTTTTCCAAAGGTGGTTGGTGTTGCGGACTGTCCATGTGTAAGCGATAGCATCGGAGTTTTGGAAAACTGGTTAGATATAGAAACCAACTTTTTAATGACGTCATTAATTTTTGGGATAAGTTCATTTTTGAGCGCATCTTGCCACATTAATGAATAAGAAAGGTTATTTATATCTTCAGAGGTTAAAGCAAAATGTATCCACGGATACATTCGCTTTTTATTTAACTTTTCAAGCTTTTCTCTAATAAAATATTCTACTGCTTTTACATCGTGGTTTGTTGCAATTTCAATTGCTTTTACACGCTTGGCATCTTCAATATTAAATGATTGGTATATTTTTTTTAATTTATGTTTATCATTATCTGATAAAGGAGGAAGTTCTTCTATATCTTTATTATCTGCTAATGCAATGAGATAGTCTATTTCAATCTTTGTTCTATATTTGATTAATGCAGATTCAGAAAAATATTTAGAAAGACTCTCAGTATCTTTTGAGTATCTTCCATCAAGCGGAGATATGTTTTTAAGTGGCTCAGACACCAAAAATTCTTTTAACGGCTAATGCACAATTTCCTGGGTCTATAACCGTTAATACTGGGGTCTGGCTTGGCATTTGAAGTGTGGAGTGAATATTGACCAACATGTCTGATTTATCAGAAAAAGGTGGACATCCAATTGTTGGGAATTCAGAGTTTGCTGCGACGAAACCTGACAAAGCATTTGACCTGCCAGCTATTGTGATATAAATAATATTCTTATTACTTTTATTTTCTTCTAATATCTCTAAAACTTTTAATGGTTGTTTATGAGCAGAGGCTGCATGTTGTTCCCATTTTATGTTATAGTCATCTAGTTTGTCTGTTATTTTTTTTGCGTGTGGCTCATCAGAGGTAGAACCCATAATAATTATTGCTTTCATTTTAAATACTCTTTTAGGTTTTCATTTATTCTTTTTTGTATTGCTTTCTCTTTATCTGGGAAAGGGAAAACACCTCCAGTTATAGTTTCATATAGATAGATATATCTACTTGAAAGTTCTACAATTAATTCTTCTGGTGCAGGAGGGAGCTCTTTGTCTTTATACGGATCGCAGTTATCTACAAACCAAAGCCTTAAAAATTCTTTGTCAATGTTTTGTGGTTCTTCACCATTTTTCATTCGATCTTCATAGGTATCTGCTATCCAGTACCTACTGCTGTCGGGTGTATGAATTTCATCTATAAGTAAAATATTACCATCTTCATCTTTTCCCATTTCATATTTTGTATCTACCAATATCATCCCGTTTTCTTTTGCTGTATTTTGCCCAAATTCAAATAATTCTAATGCTTTTTGACTGCAATAATCCCAGTCTTCTTGAGTCATCCAGTTTTCGCTAACAATTTCTGAAGGGGCAATGGGTCTATCATGGTGCTCCTCTTTTGTTGTGGGTGTTAGCATATTGGATTCTAGACGCTGGTTTTTTTCTAAGCCTTCTGGCAAGATATTTCCACAATACTCACGGTCACCCTTATTATATACAGTCCACAAAGAAGTACTGGTACTGCCAGTGATAAACCCGCGAACTACGAATTCAATTGGGAAAACTTTACATTTTTTTGCTATAATAACATTTGGGTCCGCCATGTTAATGACATGATTATCAATTATATGTTTTGTTTTCTCAAACCACCATGCACTAGCCATATTTAAGACTTGGCCTTTAAATGGGATAGAAGCTAAAACACGATCAAAGGCACTCTGTCTATCTGTTGTTATTAACGCAAGATGTTTTCCGAGGTCATATTGGTCTCTTACTTTGCCGGTTTTTTTAGTTAAAGTTCCAAGCGCTGTTTCCGTAAGCGTGTTATCTAGCTCAACAGAAATACGGTCTTTATATTGGCTAACTGATTCTAAAACATTCATGTGATAATTGGTTAAATAATATATTTGTTTCTAAAAGTTTATCAATCTCGCTATCAAAGTTAGTGTTTTTTGAGCTTATGTTCCATAGTACACCTCTTTTTAATTTACCAAGTTCGCTAATATCAAATCTTTCTCTGATAGAATCAAACTTTACTTTGCAATGCATATCTTCTTTTTGTTGAACTAAAAAAGTAACAACGTTTTTTTCTTTAATAAAGTTGCCAATATATTCTTTGTTAGAGTTAAATAATTCGCCTGTTAATTTGATTTTTTCTAATACTTTAGACGAGTTATTTGATATTGATAATTCCCAAAGTGTTTGCTTTGATATTTTTAAATCAATCCCAAGTTTATCTATGGCGTTCTGTACTGAAACTGCTTCATTGTCAGTTATAATTAAATCAATAACCCATGGTACAACATTTTTTTCAGGTTCATATTTATTTATAATAGGTTTATCTGGAACGTAGTTCAAAGTTTTTTTAATAGGTTGTATGCCTTCTTCAATATAACTTTTCATTGATGAGAATATTTTATCACCATTTTCCGTTCTTTCTGGATGGGGCATCATTGCTAGCACATTCCCCGATGTATTACTGATAGCGGCAAGGTTGTAATCTGAACCATTTGGGTTAATTGGGAATTGGTTTGATATGTATCCTTTATTATCACTATATCGAAAAGGGGTTTGTTCATTTTTTATTAATTCATCTAGCAGAATTTTTGGAATAATAAATCTCCCCTCAGCATGTGCAAAAGGAGCATGTATCAACTCATCTTTTTTTAGATATTTAGTAAAAGCAGTGCTTTGTGAGGATACGGAGGTTTTTAGATACGTCCACTCATTATAGTAACCAGTCCCCACTACATAGCCATTTTGTATTCGTTTATTGTCAGCAAGTGATACACCTATTTTATTATCAATAACTCCAGGGACCAGTCCAGATTCAACTAGAATTTGAGCCCCGTTACAAATCCCAAAGACGGGTTTTCCTTTTTGAGATTCATTTTTTATGATTTTCATTATAGGGTCTAGGGAGGCTATAATTCCCGCTCTTGATCTGTCTTCGAATGAGAATCCTCCCGCAATAATATAACCATCACAAGCACTTATTTTATCAATGCTATCATTCCACAGGATATCTGTTGAATGCATATTTGCTCTCTTAAGAGCGAGAGATGTTTCTCGTTCTGTATTAGTTCCTGGGAATTGTATGATTCCGATTTTTATCATAACTATTAACCAATCAGACCAATTTATATTATTTATAAATTAAAATTAAGCGCATAATATATTTGTATTAATTCAAACATCATAAATAAAGCAATCGTATTAACTGTTTTTTTTAATTGTTAAATTTTAATGTAGAAAAATTATGATTATTTATAACAGAACTAGTTACAAAGAGCTCAGCCTTAAGAGTTATCAGAAAGAAAAGCGTAGGCTTCAGATTGAACTTTTAAAATTGCAAGAGTGGGTTATTAATTCAAAACAAAAACTTGCAATTGTTTTTGAAGGGAGAGACGCTGCGGGTAAAGGAGCAACAATTAAACGATTTATTGAAAACTTAATCCCTAAAACGATGAGGGTCGTAGAACTGGGTGTCCCAACTCCAGCTCAGAATAAAATGTGGTTTAAAACATATGATAAGCTTCTGCCAAAAGCCGGTGAAATTGTTTTTTTTGATAGATCTTGGTATACAAGAGGATTAATTCAGCCGGCAATGGGGTATTGCACTGAAAGGCAGTATAAATATTTTATGAAGAATGTTAATAAATGGGAAAAGAAACATATTCATAATGGGTTGTTATTAATAAAATTTTATTTATCAGTATCTAAAGAAAACCAACAACAAAGATTTATCTTTCGTCAAAATAGTCCTTTAAAATATTGGAAACTCAGTGACAATGACATTAAAGCAGCTAAAGAATGGGACCTGTTTACAAATTACAAAGATCAGGTTTTCGCAAATAGTAAGCCTAATAAGAACCCGTGGGTTGTTATTAATTCTGATAATAAGATGATAGCTAGATTAAATGCGATGCGTTATGTTTTAACAAATTTTAATTACCCCGGTAAAAAAATACTTAAAGAAAAAAAATGGTCTAAAGAGATTCAGACCTATGATATTGCTATTGATGGTGTAAAATTCAAAGAATTGACCAAAGAGCAATTTGAGCTTTTATATAAATTAAAAGGGAGTACTTAGGTGGCGGATAAAATAAAAGCAGCTGGTGGAGTTGTTATTAGGGGAAAAAAAATATTATTTATAAAAAAAAATGGTAGATGGGAATTTCCAAAAGGACGATTAAAAAAAAGAGCCAATAAAAAGAAAACTGCTTTAAGAGAAATAAGTGAAGAAACTGGATTAAAGAAAAAAGATCTGGAAATTATTCAACCTCTTATTCCGACGCATAATCATAACAAAGTAAATGGTAATATATCAACAAAGGAAACCACTTGGTTTCTTGTTGAGTTTATCGGTGACCCAAATTTCAAATTAAAGCCTGAAAAAAGAGAAGGCATATCGAAATGCAAATGGTTCACTTTAAATAAATTAGAAAGAACACTTAAAAATAGTCGTCCTTTAGTTCATTATTTATTAGGCTTTGTTCTTAACGATCCTAGTTATAAGAATTATTTAAAGAACCAAGGAAAATAGATTAGTTATTTTTTATTTTTGAACTAGTATATAGCCACCAGATTGTTCCTAGAGCTGCTGATAGTGTTAGTGCAGTTATTAAATCTGGATTCAAATCAAGAGTTAGGCTTTGTATTCCTGCACCTGCAATAAATGCAAGTAAAATACCCATTAGTGATTCACCCGCAATTAAACCAGATGATAGAAGAACGCCTTTTTGTAATATGCTATCAGGATCCTTATTAGTACTATTTTGTTTCAGAATGAAGTGAGCTAATAATCCCCCTATTAGTATAGGTGTTGATAATCCAAAAGGTAGGTACATGCCTACAGCAATAGGCATAAGGTGCAATCTAAAACTATTTGGGTTTTGAATGTTTTTTAGCTTATACCAGCGTTCAAGAAAAGAGTCTGCGCTTAATATTATAATACCTAATACCGCACCTATTGCCACCATATTCCAAGGGAGTATTCCATCTCCGAAAAACCCTTTAGCAAGACTCGCAAAAAGGCCTGCTTGTGGTGCTGCTAGTTCTCTACCTCCAATCCCTCCTGGTGTGGTTTCATGAAGGAGTTGCATAATAGGGGCCATAACAAGAGAGGCTACCGCAACACCTGCTATTTGCATTATTTGTTGTCGAAATGGACTTGACCCTACGATCTGCCCGGTTTTGAGATCATTACAAACATCTCCTGACGTACATGCCGCACAACATACAATAGCTGCAACACCTAATGTCGCGACCATTCCTTCTGTACCAGAAAAACCAAATACATATAATAGACCTCCAGTGAATAACACAGCAGTTATTGTCATCCCAGATACTGGGCTGTTAGAGTTTCCTACTAGACCAACAATATAAGAGGCTACTGCTGTAAAGAAAAATGCCATAACAATCATAATTATTGTTGTAACCACTGTAATAGCTATATCATTTGTAATATAATAGTAGACACCTCCAACAAGAGTTACAGCTATAGCAGAAAAAATATTGATAGCTTTTGGAGGGATATCTTTTTGGTTAGAAGGAATATTATCTTGGTCTATATTTATTTGGCTCTTGCGCAATACTTTTATGGCATCCACTAATCCTTTTCGTACTCGGAAAATAGATGACATTCCGCCTACGACCATAGCACCTACACCTACGTATCTTATTTGGGTTGACCATAACTCCCAGGCACCTTCAACAGGATTGCCAGCATGCTCTAGGCCATGACCAAGAAGTGGTATTCCTATAAGCCAACCAATAAAACCACCTATAAAAATAAGCACCGCCACATTTAATTTTACAATGAAGCCAACTGCAAGAAGAGCAGGGGAGATGTCCCCGCCAAAGAAAAATATTCTATTGCCAATTAAGTAAGCAGTTTCAAGGCCCCCTTTTAGCAAACCAACAAATGATATAAGGCCCTTAAAAGCACCGCCTAATAAAGCTCCTTTAATAATAGAAGATGCATTATCTGAGCTGTCTGTTTCTTGTCCAGCTTCTAGAACAGAAGCGCAGGCAAGCCCCTCAGGGTATTGGAGGTTGTCCTCATTTTTAACAATAAATACTTGTCTCATTGGTATCATAAATAATATTCCAAGAAGGCCACCAGTGAAGGCGATAACAGTAGTAAGAATCATATCAAACTCTTGCCAAACACCAATTAAAATTAAAGCGGGCATGGTAAAAATAATTCCAGCAGCTAAAGATTCTCCGGCTGATGCCGCTGTTTGTATTTGATTTGCTTCAAGTATAGATCCACCATGGGAGCTACCACCTGTTCTACCAAAGTATCGTAGAACAAGCATCCCAACAACCGCTGCAGGGATAGAAGCAGAAACAGTCATCCCAGCTTTTAGACCAAGGTATACATTTGCAGAACCCATAACAACAGATAAAATTAAACCTAAAATAATTACTCTTAGATTTAGTTCAGGTATAGCTGAAGAATTATTAGACATAAACACGCTCCATTAAGTAGTTAATAATAAATTTATACATATTTTATAGGGCCATCACCACTAGTAACCTGTCCTATTTTATAGACTGATGTTATTTCTTTTAAGGCGGTTTTTATTATGTTTTCTGATTTTTTATCAATAACAAAAACCATACCTATCCCCATATTAAAAGCTCTATACATTTCTTTAATTTCAATGTTACCTAATTCTTTAATAGTATCGAAGACAGGCAGGTTTGGCCAGGAGTTTTTTTCTATAGTAGCTGAACATCCTTTAGGTAGAATTCGAGGGATGTTTTCTGTTAGCCCGCCGCCTGTAATATGAGCAATCCCTTTTATATTCTCATCAGTAGCTAATGTGGATAATACATGGTTTGTATAATTAATGTGTGGCTCTAATAGGGAATCTCCTATTGTGCCACCAAGGCTATCTAGATGTGTATCAACATTGTAATTTCCAATGTCAAAAAAAACTTTTCTTGCTAGAGAGTATCCATTTGTATGAAGTCCGCTTGAAGGAAGACCAATCAGAATATCTCCTGGACGAATATTTTCACCTGTTATAATTTTATTTTTATCAACAATCCCTGTTATAATTCCAACCAGGTCATGTTCCCCCGGGAGGTAAGTGTCTGGCATTTCTGCTGTCTCTCCACCAACTAGTGATACGTCAGTATCTTTACATGCTTTAACCATCCCTTCAACAATTTCGGATACGACTTTAGGATTGAGTTTGTCATTAGCTATATAATCAAGGAATGTTATTGGTTTTGCTCCCATAACCAGTATATCATTTGCACAAGCACTAAGAAGGTCTATCCCAATAGTTGTAAATTTTTTCATTTTTCTAGCGATGATTGTTTTTGTACCAACACCGTCAATGCTTTGTACCATTACAGGATTTTTATATTTATTTAATAAAGAAGAAAGGTCATAGAGAGAGCCAAAACTACCTATTCCGGTTAAGACATTTTTTGAGTGGGTACTTTTAACGTTTTCTTTTATTAAATCAACTGCCTCATTCCCGGCATCGATGTTTACCCCAGCTGATTTATAGTCTGTTTTCTTTTTCAAAATTATTTTAATTTATTTCTAAGTCCATTTTCCCAAAGGGTTTTTGCTTTTTTAAGTTCTAGATTAATAGATTCATTAATTCTTAATATTGAGCTATTATTTGTTTTACCAATATTTTGGAAATTAAGATTGTATTTATTAAAAATATTTTCAACATGATTAATGTTGTCATTATCTGTTTCTAAAACAAACCCACCTGTTTCTGAAAATAATAAAACTCCATCATTATAATCTTGTTTTATTTTTATATCAAAACCAATTTCATTTTTGAAAGACATCTCTGCTAAAGCAACAGCTAGCCCCCCATCAGATATGTCATGGCAAGAATTTAATAGTGATTGGTCAATGCAGTCTGTAATAGCATAGATCTGTTTTTTTACTTCATTTAGATCTGGGTTTGGGACATTCGCACCTAGCTCGTTGTTTAGTTGATAAAACAAACTACCACCCATTTCATTTTTTCTTAGCCCTAACATTAAGATTGTAGAGTTTTCTTTTTTAAAAGACATAGAAATTGTTTTGTCAATATTTTCTAATTTTCCTAAGCAGCTTACAATAGGACTAGGAGGTATAGCTCCAGATTTAGACTCATTATAAAAGCTAACATTTCCAGCGATTATAGGCGTAGGATGTTTTTGATTATGTTTGAGCTTAATTTGATTGCATGCTTCTGCAACTCCACGAACAGACTCAACAAATTCCCACATTTGATTTGGGTTTTCCGGATTTCCAAAGCACAGACAATCTGATATAGCATGGGGAGTTGCTCCAACAGCTGCTACGTTTCTCATCGCTTCTACAACAGAATTTATTCCGCCCAGATATGGGTCAATGATTCCATATCTAGGGTTATGGTCTGTAGACAGAGCAATTCCGATTTTTTGAATCTCTTTCGGATAGTCATCACTATTAAATGGAGCTAAGACTCCACTATCACTTTCACCTGCTTCGCTGATTGTCCTTCCTTGCACTTGTTTGTCATAGGACTCATAAATAATACTTCTAGATGCTATGTTCTCATGACATAACATGTTTTCTAATATATCATTATAGTTATATAGTTTGTTAATATTTGGTTCTTTAAATTTATTTTTAGGGTTTTCATATGGCCTGTTATATAAGAAACCTTTTGTTACTTCTTGCGCTGGTGCATCAATAATTTTTTCTCCATTATTGTGCACGACATATTGTTTTTCTTTTGTTATTTTTCCAATAACAGATGCCTGAGCTCCAGAAGATACCCCTGGGAGATCAAATGCTTTATTATAATGATTTAAAATTTTTTCAGTTAGTTCTGGTGGTGAAACCCACATAAACCTTTCTTGTGTTTCTGAGCATAGATAAACACTTGGGTGGAGGTTTTCCATTCCAATGTGTACTTTGTCAAGCCAGACCTCTGATCCATAGCCAGATGTATCTGCGAGTTCTACACTAGCACAGGCAACTCCACCAGCTCCAAGATCTTTAAACCCAACCTTATGGCAAAGATTATTATCCTGCAGGTATTTAAATAATGCGTATGTTGATTTTAGTAAGTGCCTTTCTAAGAATGCGTTTGGTTCCTGAACGGCTCCTTTGTTTTGTTCTTTTTTTTCTTCTTCAAGTTCAAGTGATGCAAAACTAGCGCCACCAAAGCCGCTATTATCAGTTGGTTTACCTATTAGTATGAGATCATAGTTTTCTGAGTTTTTTGGTGAGTATGAATGGATGATATAATCTTCTCTTACTATACCAATAGTGACTAATGTCACCAGGCAGTTTTCTGAATAGTTTTTATGATAATAAAGGTCTCCACCTATATTAGGGATGCCTAGTGGATTCCCATATCCAGCAACTCCGGCCACTACGCCGTTGTGAATCCATTTTGTTTTATTTTTTTCTATTGAGCCAAAACGAAATGAATCAGTGCAGGCAATGACCTCAGCCCCCATACACATAACATCTCTAACATTGCCACCCACACCAGTAGCAGCCCCCTCATAAGGGACAATTTGAGATGGGTGGTTATGTGACTCGTGGCTCATAACAATGCACCACCTTTTCCCCGAATTATCTGTTGTAATTGCAACCACGCCAGCATCTTCTTTAGCCCCAAGAACAACATCTGGTCCTTCTGTTGTGAATTGACTAAGATGTGTTCTGCTGCTTTTGTAAGAGCAGTGTTCAGAACCTTGAATAGAAAATAAAATTAACTCTGCAAGAGACGGTGCGCGGCCAAGCATTTCATTTTGAATTTTTTTAGCCTCTTCTGGAGTTAGGGGAATATTTAAATCAGAAAGTTTTTCTTTTATTTCTTCATTATTTAGGCCGCTTATATCAATAGTTTCTTTGGTGAAATTCATTGATTAGCGTATAATAGTTTCATGCCTCTGTGGTCCCATGGATATTATAGTAATAGGGCAGGAGACCTGATCTTCTATATACTTAACATATTCTTGCAATGTTTTTGGGAGAGCGCTAAAGCCTTTTTTTATCATAGTTTCATTTAGGTCTTCCCACCCATCTAATGTGTCGTAAACAGGAGTTGCTTTTCTAAAATCTAAAAGTGAGGCAGGCATTTCTTTTATTTCTTTCCCATCAATATTGTAAGAGTGGCACACTGGTATTTTTTTAAATCCAGATAATATATCAAGCTTGGTTAATGCAATTTCAGTTAGACCATTTGTTCTTACTGCCTGCCGAACTTGAACGAGGTCTAGCCACCCAACTCGACGAGGCCTTCCAGTGGTTGTTCCATACTCACCTCCTTTTTCTCTTAGCTCTTCAGCAATATCACCTTCGAGCTCAGTTGGGAGGGGGCTTTTTCCTACTCTGCTTAAATATGCTTTTGTAACTCCAATTATTCTATCAATATCTCTGAAACTAACCCCAGTACCAGAAGCTATATGTCCGGCAACAGTATTGCTGCTTGTGGTATGAGGATAAACCCCGTGGTCTACATCCAAGCTTATTCCTTGGGCTCCTTCAAAAAGAATAGATGCTCCTTTTTTATAAGCCTTATATATCTCAACTGATACATCAGAAATATACGGCTTGAGAATTTTGCCATATTCAAGATATTTATTAAAAATTGTATTTTGATCTAGGTTGTGACTGTGACCAAATGCCTTTATAAGGGTATCATTAAATGCGAACGCTTTATCTAGCTTTTCTTTAAAAATTTCAGGTTCAGTAATGTCAATCATTCTAATTCCATGTCTATACATTTTATCACCATAAACAGGAGCAATTCCTCTTTTTGTACTGCCGGCCGCAAGGCTCCCTTGATGTTTTGTAAGTGCAACATCCATCTCAATATGATATGGCATGATAACGTGAGCACGGTCACTAATTTTTAACTTAGGGACAACTTCTTTCTCCTTAAGATATTCAATCTCATTTATCAGTGCCTGTGGGTCAACCACTACACCATTACCTATAACGCTTATAGGGTGACTATATAAAACCCCTGACGGGATAAGATGAAGTTTGTATGTTTTGTTGTTAACAATTACAGTGTGTCCAGCATTATTTCCACCATGAAAGCGAATAACAAAGTCTGCTTTTCCTGCAAAAAAATCAGTGATTTTTCCTTTGCCTTCATCTCCCCACTGGGCACCGACGATTGTTGTGATATTAGAGGTTTTTTCTGATATCATGTGGTAATGTGATTCATAATAAATTTAACCAAATTCGTTGCAGCTGTATAAATACCAAGCAAGAGATTAGTAATGCTGTAGATTCATTTAAAGTTTAAATCGTTACTTTTTTCATTTTTTTTATTTGAGTAACCAGACTTTTTCTTTGCCCACTCTAACAATCGTTTTGCAGGGGGAAAATAGTCAGCTAAAATTATTAAACCAGGAATACCAAAAATCCATCCTTGAAACACTGGTATTAGGCCTCCAATAACGCCTATTGTTACTAGAACTATTCCAAGCGCTATTCTAAAAGGGTGTTTCATTTAATTATTAAAGCCACAATATGTTTAATTTATATATTTAAATTTATATAGTATAGTTTTATGCATTCGATTGTGGGGTTTTTCTTTCTACTTAGTTTTTATTACTCAATTGTATATTATAATTAATAATTAACAGGAATTATTATGTCGTTTAAGCCTATTAAGTTTTTAAAATATTCAAAAGAAGTTTCTATTGAAAGGTCAAAAACATTTTGTGATTTAATGAAAACCAGAAGAAGTGTTAGAGAGTTTTCAACAAAGAAAGTTCCTGACTTG
>Ga0208277_1001453_pt1 | contig 13766 bp, 13 predicted proteins | sample ETNtaG_5_FD_185782 | JGI IMG/M metagenome (GOLD analysis project Ga0208277, IMG submission 185782) | Marine microbial and viral communities from oxygen minimum zone, Eastern Pacific Ocean - ETNP201406SV205 (SPAdes) (version 2) | ecosystem: Environmental > Aquatic > Marine > Oceanic ...
AGTAGTGAGACCGTTGATCTCTATTACTCAACAGGAGGGGATACAAATACTTATAAGCAAGGTTATTGTGTATTTACAGATAATTGGACAATGATAGCTGGAGGACTTGATAACTTAGGTTCTTATGAATGGGACCTATCATCAAGTGGTTTATCAGATACTGATTCACTAAGATTAAAGATCATTTCTTCAAACGGGCAAGCCTGTGACATAAATGGGCACTATATAAAAGTTAGAAACCCTTCTAATACTGCTGGATATAGGGCAGTAGGGTCTAGGATAGGTTGGGGCAATAAATGAAGCGGTTCATTCTAATTATTCTTTTGCTTTCAATTTCGCTTAGATCACAAACCAAGCGTGATCCAAGAGTTGTTGCAATGGCCGGTTCATATACAACCATAGCGAATGGGATCTTTAGTGTAGGTTATAATCCTGGATTAATAGGATTGCAACAAAACAAGCCAATGATGATCCAAGGTTTTCAGCTCGATTTTGGTCTAGTTGGTAATTTTTTTTCCATCCAGAATATTGCAAACTACAGCGGAGATACACTTGATATAAAAGAGAAGAATGCATTGTTCAGAGAATTGGAAGATGCAGATGGTATGGCATTTTTTATGGATACTCATATGCCAATACCACTAATGAATATATCAATGGGAAATAAGGCATTTACTGCAAATAATATGATACTGCAAAACTACCGTTTGCCAATCGGATTATTAGAACTGATGTTCTATGGCAATGGTCAAAAAGCAGACCTTGACCTAGAATTCAATTATGAGATATTAGGTATGAATGAATATGGGTTCTCATTTGGTATTCCTTTCAAATCAATGTCTTGGGGTGTTACCGCAAAATATATGCAAGGTCTATTTTATCTTGGTGTAGATGAGGATTCTTCCTCATCTAATCTTATCACAGATGACCTTGGAATCTATGGTTCAGGAAAATATGTGATCAGGCAGGGTGTTGGTGGTTCAGGATTTGGTTTAGACATTGGTGTTGTATCGAGACCATATGAGGGATGGCAGTTTGGTGCATCCATCATTAATCTTACAGGGACAATAAGTTGGAAACAAGGCGGAGGAAACAGTACGGCTAGTATCAATCCTCTTACATCCAGTTTCTATCCTTTCACATGGGGAGATAGTACACTGAATGCAGATGAATCAATATTATATACATTTAACATTGATACGATAAGAGCAGACAAATTAGGTGGTGATTCATTATTTACGAATGAAACTAGATTCTTTGTCCCAAAGAAGACCAAAGATTTTATTATACGAGTCCCAGCAACATTTCGACTAGGAGCATCAAAGCAGTTGGATAATTTTTTGATTGCCTCTGACCTTGTTGCAGGGTTCCAAGATAAATATTATGCAAGGAAACAGTGGAAATGGTCTATTGCAACTGAATGGACGCGTATGCCTAAAATGCCCATGAGAATTGGATATAGTTGGGGTGGAGGTGATCTTAAAGAACTTGGAATGGGTTTTGGATTAAGAAAAGGTGCCATAATGTTTGACTTTGGATTTGCATTTAGGAATGGAATGTGGTTGCATACAATGAAAGGATTTAATCTTTCATTTGGAATTACATATGTTGGCAAAGAAAGAGATCCAAATAAATCAGATAAAGAAGGTCCACTGCCTAAACCTTAAATGATTTTAATTAGGTTTTTGCTCTCCAGAATAAGATTAGAGCTGCTAAAATAAATGTTATGTTACCAAGCCAGGCTGACAACATAGGTTCTATGACCCCCTTGAATCCCAGAGATTGTCCAAATTTAATCAATGCATAATATCCAAAGATAACAAAGACACTGGCTCCTGCACCAAATGAGAGGCTGCTTCTTTCTTTGAAAACAACTAGTGGAATCCCACAAAGAATTACAATAAGGTTTGTGAAGGCAAAAGAGATTTTTATATATCTAGTAACTTCCCACTTTACAGTGTCTACACCATTATTCTTCAATTGAGTAATTCTTTGAGTTAACCTATAATAATCCAATTCATCAGGCTTTCTTGCTTGTTGCTGAATGTCAACTGGTATGAATCCAAGGTTGATAAGGCTATCTTTTGTTCCTATCTCTACATTTATTTCCAGGCCACTTTCATTAAATTGCCTTATTGAGTAATCACTGACAGACCATTTTGAAGAATCTGAGTTCCAGGTAATCTTTTTTGCATCTATTCTTTCATTTATTGTCAAATCACCTAGGTCAACCATAGTGAGGTCATATCCAACTGCTTTCTGAATTAAGTATTTAGATAGAGAAATATGATTTGATGAATTTTTTTGAATAAATATGTCTTTCAGTGTATTCTTCAGTTTGTGTCTTGATTTACGTTTAACATAGTCTCTGTCTATTTCAAATCTCTTTTCATTTCCATATGCAACAAGTTTATTATCGAGCAAAAATGATATTCCGGAAAGGAATACACCACACATCACAAGTGGTAATGCAATTCTATACAGACTAATACCGGATGCTTTCATTGCGGTCCACTCATTTCGCTTTACCATCGAACCAAGGCTAAAGACAGTTGAGATCAAAACCGCCATTGGAAGACCTATGCTTATAAAATACGGTAGAGTATAAACATAATACCTAAAGACAACTGACGATGGAACCTTATTATCCATGAATCTATCTAGGTTTTCAATTAGGTCAACCACCATGAAAATCGATAAGAATCCAAGTATTGAAATTCCAAGAATTATCCAAAATTGATTTATGAGATATCTGTCGAGCTTATTTAACATTAAATTAGGAACTATTTAAAATTGAATTTGATCAAAATGTGTCAATAATAAAATGATATTGAATGGATTTGTATAATACAATAGACTCTGCAATGGCCAGTCTCGCTGGTTTTCTATGGGGAACACCACTTGTTATGTTATTACTTGGTGGAGGAATATTCTTTGCTGCATATAGTCGCTTGGTTCCAATGCTATATTTTAAACATGGAATAGATATTTTACTTGGTAAATATGATTCTGATGATGACCCTGGTCAGATAACCCATTTTGAGGCTTTGTCCAGTGCACTTGCAGGAACAGTTGGGATGGGTAATATTGCAGGGGTAGCAGTGGCAATACATACAGGTGGTCCAGGTGCAGTTTTTTGGATGTGGATAACGGCCATATTAGGAATGAGTACCAAATTTTTCACATGCACCCTAGCATTAATGTATCGTGGTAAGGATGATCAGGGTGAGATCCAGGGCGGTGTCATGTATTTTATTGAAGAGGGCCTGGGTCGATCATATCGACCTCTGGCAATAATGTTCAGTGTGTCTGGGCTATTAGGTTGCATAGTGTTTTTTCAGGCAAATCAGTTGTCTCAGATCATTCGTGATTATCTATATGAGCCAATGCAATTGTTTCAAGGAGATCCAAATACAGGGAACTTTGTGACTGGTATATTAGTGGCAACTTTAGTAGGAGTGGTGATCTTTGGAGGGATACAGAGGATTGCAAAGGTTGCCAGTAGAATGGTGCCCACAATGGTTGGACTATACATCATTGCTGCAGTTTTGATTCTAGCTAAGAATATAACCGAAGTTCCCGGCATATTTGGACTTATAATCAGTGATGCATTCACAGGGGATGCTGTTTCTGGGGGTGCATTGGGAAGTATGATCATTATTGGTGTTCGAAGAGGAATGTTCTCTAATGAGGCTGGTACTGGTACAGAGACAATGGCCCATGGTGCGGCAAAGACCAAAGAGCCTGTTAGAGAAGGACTAGTTGCAATGCTTGGTCCTTTTATTGATACATTGATTGTATGTACCATCACAGCTGTGATCATTCTATTAAGTGGTGTATACGTCGATGATCTTAACGGTGTGTCCATGACGGCAGAGGCCTTTAAAAAGGAGCTTGGTATTTATGGACAGATATTTCTTACAATTGCCGTACTTAATTTTGCCCTATCAACAATGTTTGGATATTCTTATTATGGTCAAAAATGTGCATCATATGTTTTTGGAACCCGTTGGAAGAATGCTTACAATCTTGTCTATGTATTTATGATAGTTGTTGGTTCCGTGGCTTCGATTGATATTGCAGTAAATTTTGTTGATAGCGCATATGCTTTAATGGTGATTCCAACAATGATCAGTACCTTTTTATTAGCACCAAAGGTTTTAGTGGAGTCAAAACGATACTTTTCTAGTTTATAATTCTCCATCTAAGATAGTCCAACCATCTTGTTCTGCATATATTCTGAGTTCTATCCATTCTGAAAAAACTTCTATCACTCTCTCTACTTGTTCGATTAGTATTCCAGAGAGAGCAAGTCTTCTTTTAGTGAGCAATCTAAGTTTGGGAGAGAGCTCTATCAGAGTTTCAGATAGTATGTTAGCGATGACATTATCAAAGCTCTCATACATTACCTCATCCTCTGATGTATAAAAAGAGATTTTGACCTTATTCAGTTTCATATTGTTTTTTGCATTATCAATGGCCTTTTGATCTATCTCGATACCTTCAATTAGTGAGGAGCCTAATTTTTTTGCAAAAATTGATAAAACACCTGATCCTGATCCAAAGTCTAAAAATGAATCACCACTAACAAGATTAGATTCCATCCATCTTAAGCATAATTGAGTGGTTGGATGTGTTCCAACTCCAAAACCACCTCCTGGTTCAATTATGACAGTATGACCATCAAAGTCTGATTTAGTTGACCACGGAGGTATAATTCTTAATGAATCTGATACCAAGACCTCATTGAATTGTTGGTGAGTATGCTCTACCCAATCTCTATCTTTGATTACTTGTTCCGAATAGTTCGGATCTTCATTTAATTCTAATAGGTTTGTAATGGATTTTATGAGTTCCCTAGAATTATGCTCTCCATCAATTAGCAAAGAAATTTGGTGAGTCTCACTATTAAAGGATATTGGCTCAGTGGCTTTGTGAAACCAGTCAGATTCATTTGGCTTGCGTTTGTCAATAATGCTTACTGATAGAACTTTAAGATCCAATAATTTATTCGTTGCGATATCAAGATCTATTTTAGGAATATCGATAGTTATATTTTTCCAGTACTTCATGGATTTGTAATTTACGAGGTATGAATAATCGTGGCGACTTAAATACAGAGCAGCAAAATGAGAATTCACTAAACATTGATAAAATGGAAGTGGAGGAAATCTTGCATGCTATCAATAATGAAGATGCTAGCATAGCAATTGCGATTAAGACTGCGATACCACAAATCAAAGAGACTGTCAATCATACTATCTTTTCAATCAAGAATGGTGGTAGGGTATTTTATGTTGGTGCGGGTACTAGTGGAAGATTAGGAGTCTTGGACGCTTCTGAGATACCACCGACCTTTTCTGCATCGACCGATAATTTCATTGGTATCATTTCAGGTGGTGATGAAGCATTAAGAAGGTCAATCGAAGGAGCAGAGGATAATGCAACCGAAGCAATTAAGGATCTTGAGGGTTTTAAACTTGATAATAAAGATACATTAATAGGCATTTCTTGCAGTGGGGCAGCCTCTTATGTTATTTCAGCACTAGATCATGCAAGAGAAAGAGGAGCTAGCACTACATATATCGTTACAAATCCTCAACCTCATATGATGACTGAGGTTGATACTATCATTTATGCAGATACAGGACCTGAGGTCATTACTGGGTCTACCCGTATGAAAGCCGGGACTGCAACTAAAATGATACTTAATATGATCTCCACAACTACTATGGTAAAATTGGGTAAGGTATATGGTAATCTGATGGTAGATCTAATGGCAGTAAATGATAAATTAATTGATAGAGGTACTAGAATCATAATGCAAGTTACTGGTCTTGATCATGAAAGAGCAAAAGAGAGACTAATGGAAGCAGATAGATCTGTCAAACTTGCATTGGTAATGGAATTCCATCATTGCGATGTTAATGAAGGTAGACGAAAGTTAAAGGATGCTAACGGTTATTTGAATCGTGTGATTGAACTATAATAATGAAAAAGCACCTTTTTAATAGGATAGATAAAGAAGACCTTAAATTGGCATTGTCAAGGGAAACCTTTGACCGTATGACTGCTTCATTCTATCATTATGTAAACCTATCGTCGCCTGATGATCTTCGTGATCAATTATACATGAAGTGGAATCAGATGGGTGTATTTGGACGAGTTTATATCGCGAGTGAAGGTATCAATGCTCAGGTAAGTATTCCAGAACATAATTGGGAAAAATTCAGTCGTTATTTGGACTCTATTCCCGAATTTAAAGGGATATCAATTAAACGTGCTCTACAAGAGGGTTCCTCATTTTATAAATTAAAAATAAAAGTAAGAAATGAACTGGTAGCCTATGGTGTTTCAGAAGAATTCTATGATATGGACAGAGTTGGTAAACATCTTTCTGCAGAGGAATATAATTTTGCCATTGATCGAACTGATTCGGTCGTGGTTGACATGCGGAACTATTATGAGAGTGAGATAGGTCATTTTGATAATGCATTGATTCCTAATGTTGAGACTTCAAAAGAACTACTCCCTGAAGTAAAGAGACTCTTAAGAGGTAAGGAGAATGATAAGATATTATTGTATTGTACAGGTGGGATAAGGTGTGAGAAAGCTAGCTCTTATTTATTGCACAATGGGTTCAAGGATGTAAATCAATTGCAGGGGGGGATCATACAATATGCACATGATATTAAGAAACAGGGCATTGATTCAAAATTCAAGGGAAAAAACTTTGTCTTTGATGATCGACTTGGCGAAAGAGTAACGGATGATATTATCTCTTCTTGTCATCTATGTGGTGATTCTTGTGATGATCATACTGACTGTAAAAACGACGCCTGTCATATATTATTCATACAATGCGAGAAATGTAATGAATCATTAAATGGATGTTGTTCAAAGGAGTGTATGGAATTTGCATCACTCCCTATTGATGATCAGAAAGTATTACGTAAAGATCCAGATAGAGTGATATCCAGAACATTTTTTGATTCTAGGATCAAGCCGAGATTGGATAAATGATCATGAGCTTACCTGTACTATATTCATTTCGACGTTGTCCATATGCAATGCGAGCTAGAATGGGACTAGCATATAGCGGACTATCCCATGAGCATAGGGAAATATCCTTAAAAGATAGACCACAGAGGCTTTATGATATTTCGCCAAAAGGCACCGTACCAGTTCTACAATTAGAAAATGGTCAGGTTATAGATGAGAGCATTGACATAATGAAATGGGCACTGACTAAAAATGACTCACAAGATTGGTATAAATATCAAATAGAGGATCAAGACAGACTGATAGAGATGAACGATAAGGAATTCAAAAAAAGATTAGATAAATATAAATATCATATTCGTTTTCCAGATAATGATCTTGAAGATTATCGGAATGATGTTGCTCAAAGCCTCAAGTTCTATGATGAGAGACTCCAAGCCCAAAGATATATGTTCGGTGAAAGAATTTATTTGGCTGACATTGCACTGATGCCATTTGTTCGTCAGTGTGCGCATGTAGATATAGCCTGGTTTAACGATAATTTTGAGAGTCTATCAAAATGGTTGACCTCTTTTAAGGAGTCAGAATTATTTACTTCTATCATGACGAAATATGAAGTATGGGACCAAACCTCCAAAGGCGTTCTAATTAATTGGGATTGAATTATCTAATGAAAAATTTTCTGGTATTAATATTTTCAATGAATATTCTTACTGCTGATAAAGATAATATCACAGTCAAGGATTCAGTCTTTTCAGCAGAGATAAAGAGAGACGATTGGGGAGTACCACATATCTATGGAAAGAAAGATGCTGATGTATCATTTGGTCTTGCATATGCCCATGCACAGGATGATTATGCGACCCTAGAAGATGTGATATTTGCACTTAGAGGGGAACTAGCATCCATATATGGTCGAAATGCAGCAGTAAATGATTATTACGTTCACCTGATGAATTATTGGGGTATGATAGAAGACAGGTATGATTCAGATGTTGCAGATGATGTTAAACTTATCTGTGAGGGATACGCATCAGGTATCAATAAATTTCTTGAGGATAATCCTGATTTAAAAAAGCGTTCCTTTGACCTGGTCACTGCAAAAGACATTATTGTAGGTTTTTCACACCGAATGCCATTGATGTTTGGACTTGATGGCGTATTAAAAAAATTATCGAAAAAAACTCCTCCAGAATTCATTGGTTCAAATACAGACTCTCAAGAAGGTGACTTTGATATGTTGGCCAGCAATGTCATGGCAGTAGGGCCACAGCGATCTAGCGATGGTTATACGCGACTCTGGATCAATACACACCAACCATGGGATGGACCAGTATCCTGGTATGAGGCACACCTTGTTAGTGAGGAAGGTTGGGACTTTTATGGTGCATTATTCCCAGGGTCACCCGTACCCCTGATTGGCCACAATACTAATCTAGGCTGGAGCCATACTGTAAATGAGCCTGACCTCATAGATGTCTATAAATTGACAACAAATAAGTTAAACAAGGACCAGTATTGGTTTGAGGGGTACTGGAAAGACCTAGAGGTAAGGACTGTTGACATAAAGGTGAAAATAGTAGGCCCCTTCTCATGGACCTTTAAACGGACTGTAAAATCATCCATCCATGGACCGGTTCTAGAATTTGATCACGGTAGTTATGCCCTTCGTATATCAAGTGTAAAGGACCTAAGATTCTTAGAACAATGGTATAGAATGGGAAAATCAAAAAACATAACTGAATTCAAAGAAGCAATGAAGATTCATGCCATACCCATGTTCAATACTGGATATGCGGATAGAGACGGTAAGTTGTATTATGTTTACAACGCAAAGATTCCTAAGCGAGATCCAAGATATGACTGGAAAAAGATACTTCCTGGTGAAAGCAAGCAGACTCTTTGGTATGAATATGTTCCTTTTGAGAGATTGCCACAGGTCTATGACCCATTAGAAGGATTTTTTCAGAACTGTAATAGTAGTCCATATTTGGCTACAGGTAGTCGTGTTGATGCTTCGAGACCTTTGCCTGATTGGTCAGGAATTGAAAAACATCAGACGAATAGAGCGCTTCGGTCTCTGGAAACTTTTGGAGTAGATCCATCCATAACAAGGGAGGAATTTTTTAAATATAAATTTGATGTTGAATATTCCCGGGAGTCAATTATCGCAGGAGTTAGAGACAGGTATGTTCGGGAAATGGATAAAAAAGGGATACCAGAAGAATTAAATCCTGCAATAGATCTAATAAGAGGATGGAATCTACGTGCTGATTCAACAAATACTTCAGCCGCACTTTCAATTCTAACACTTCCCAACGCCTTTAAATTAGAGGATTTAAAATATGATAGGGATTCTGTGACGATTAAACTTCGTGAGACCATATCATATCTTAAGAAGAGACATGGAACAATAGAAGTACCGCTGGGGAGAGTTGTAAGATTGGTAAGGGGTAAGACCAGCCTCCCTCTATCGGGAGGGCCAGGAACTCTAAGGGCGATCTATTCAAAAAAAGATGGCAAGACATATAAGGCTGTCGCTGGTGATTGTTATATACAGGCAGTTGAGTGGGGTCCCGAAGGACAACTAAATGCTTGGAGTATTCACCAATATGGGAGTGCGACACGCAATGAGGACTCACCACATTTCGATGATCAATCAAAATCTTTTTCAAAACATGAATTAAAGATCATACGTCCATGATCAGGATCATCCTAATTTCTATTTTTTTATGTGTTCAATCTTGTACTAAGGTTGACCTTGTGCCATCAACCGCCGATGAGCTTATATCAAAGATCAAGCAGTCTAAGGGCGAGAAGGCAGTTCTGTTAAATATTTGGGCTCTATGGTGTGACCCTTGTGTTGAAGAATTTCCTATGATCGTGGATCTTGGGGTCGAGCACCATGATCTTGAGGTTGTGTTCATAAGTGCAGATTTTGATGATCAAGTAGGAGAAGTGAGAGACTTTCTAGATCGAAACGGTGTAGGTCCGGTCTCTTACATAAAAAAGGAGAAGGATGAGTCTTTTATTTTAGGGATTCATCCTAGTTGGACTGGCAGTCTGCCATTCACGATTGTATACGCAAAGAATTCAGGAAACATCGTAGATTTATGGGAGGGGGAATACCCAGAGTCACGATTTAGAACTGCGATAGAAGTCGCACTGAAGTCATAGGAGACCAGATATGAAAAATATCATAACATTCATACTGCTATTTTCCATTAATGAAGCATCGGAGTTGGCCATTGGGTCACTGATGCCAGAGACCGACCATCAAATGGTTAAAACAAATGGAAAGAATTTGACCTTGTCAGATGCCAAGGGTGATAAGGGGACCTTGGTCATTTTCTCAAGTAATACATGTCCATGGGTAATTAGATGGGAAGATAGATATGTTTCCATAACCGAATCGTATTCTTCTAAAGGTATCGGGGTAATAGCAGTAAACTCCAATGCATCACGTTTTGATGATCGTGAAAGCCTTGGTAAGATGAAAAGTCATGCAAGGGAAAAGAACTATAACTTTCCCTATGTACAAGATCCTGAGGCTAAGCTTGCTATGGCATTTGGTGCTACAAAGACACCTCATATTTACCTTTTTGATAATAAGGATAGGCTGGTATATAGAGGCGCCATAGATGATAATGCCAGAAATGCAAATTCCGTAGAGGAACATTTTCTTTCCAACGCAATTGAAGAATTAATAACGGGGCAACCAATATCAAAGACTACAAGTAAGGCCATTGGTTGTTCAATAAAATTCCCCTAAGACATGGAACAAACATACTATCTGATCATAATGGGAGCCTTATTGGTGGAGTATGCTCTTTCAACCATTAGTTCCACACTCAATATGAATAGCATCACAGAGAAGATACCAGATGGATTTCAAGAATATTATGATGAGGAAAAGTACTCTAGTTCACAGGCCTATCTCAGAGATAAGACACGTTTTGGACTTTTCTCAGGAACCTTTGGTCTATGTGTAACATTATTTGTAATTCATTCTGGTGTATTTGGTATGCTTGATGAATTTGCAAGAGCAAACTCTAGTCATTATATCACAGCAGGTCTATTATTTTTTGGAGTTCTATTCATTTTCAATGATATTATAAATATTCCATTTTCCATATACAGTACCTTTGTTATTGAGGAGAAATATGGTTTTAATAAGACAACTTGGAAAACCTATGTCTCTGATAAGTTCAAGGGGTATGGTCTTACGATTGTTTTGGGCAGTATAGTCATTACTCCGGTCCTCTATTTTTTTGAAGCATATGGATCGAATGGTTGGTGGATCGCTTGGGCATTGATAACAGGTTTTATGATAGCTATTCAGCCACTTTTTGTACACGTTATAGCACCAATGTTTAACAAGTTTGAACCGCTTGGAGCAGGAGAACTAAGAGACTCTATCGAGCAATTTGCAAGGAATGTTGATTTTCCCATAGGTCGAATAGATGTCATGGATGGAAGTAGACGCTCTGCTCATTCCAATGCATACTTTAGTGGATTTGGAAAGTCCAGGCGCATAGCATTGTTTGATACGTTATTAGAGAAACACTCAACTGATGAGATCGTTTCAGTAGTTGCCCATGAGGTTGGTCATTATAAGAAAAAGCATGTTATCTCTGGAACAATTCTAGGAATATTAGAGACAGGGATGATGCTATTCATATTTAATTATTTCATGAGTGATCAGGCACTCTTTAGGGTCTTTGGTGTTGAGGAGATATCAGTATATTGTGGACTTGTATTTTTTGGAATGCTGTATTCCCCAGTGAGTTTGGTCACCTCGATATGTACAACAGCACTGAGCAGGCGAAATGAATATGAGGCAGATGCATATGCTCTTGAGACCACTGAGAAATCAGAACCGCTCATATCAATGCTAAAAGGCCTTGCTGCAAGCAATCTATCACACCTCACACCACACCCGCTCATGGTATTCCTCTCTTATAGTCATCCGCCAGTAGCTGATCGTATCAATGCAGTGAGAAATTCATAGTCAAGATCATTAAAAGTAAAATAGTATTAGGTCTGGTTCTTTTAATTGGTATCTCAGTTGCTATTGCAAGTGGTGTAGGTGGTGGAGAACGAATCAATTTTAATAGTGCAAATCCATTTTCATTCTACCACATAATAACTGATCTTGATGGACAAGAGAAGCAAGACGTATATGGTATACTACGAATGCCTGATAATGTTGAAAGTACAACACCGTTACCATTGATTGTTGGGGTAAATGGCAGTAAGAATTGGTCTGACCATCATTTAGAGTACATGAAGATGTTTAGAGATATGGGGTTTGCTACATTCGAGTTACAAAGTTTTAATAGTAGAAATGTAAGATCAACGGTTGGAGAGCAAATATCTGTGACTACTGCCATGATGATCCTTGATGCGTATAAGTCACTGGAGGTTCTTGCAACTGATTCTCGTATAGATACTGATAATATTGCCATAACAGGATGGAGTCTTGGAGGGGGTGTGACTCTTTTTTCTGCTTGGAAACCACTTATAGAAGCAATAGGAGTTAATATTGGTTTTGCTGCTCACCTTGCTTTCTATCCACCATGTTTGGTTGACATTGAACTGATTGAATTTTCATCTTCGCCTATCCATATATTGATTGGTGAGTTAGATGATTGGGTCACCGCTGAAGCATGTGAAGATCTAGTGAGTGATCTTAGTCTAGAGGATGTTGACATTGGTATAACTATTTATGATGACGCACACCATGGATTTGATAGAAAAGGTCCAATTAGAATGGAAAAAAGCGGTTACTCAACTACAGATTGTCATTTCCAAATGAGATCAGATGGTGCACTTCTGATGAATATCTTTGAAATACCCATGATCACTCCCTTAAGGCAAAAGTTAGCTCTTGCATGGTGCGCAGACAGAGGGACAACAATTGGTGGGAATCCTAAAGCAAGAAAAGCTTCTTTCAAATTTGCAAGAGAATTTATGGAAAAGCATCTATTTGAATAAGCCAAGTAAAATTTTATAGAATGGAGATTGAATTCATTAAAATATGCAGAAAAGCAAATTAGATTAATTTAATTTCACATATGGAAAATCCTGCAATTATTCTTTGGATACCGATTATATTATTATCGGTGGCCAGTATTTTGAAACTATTAAAAAAGGGTGACCCAAATGGTCAGCCTTGGATAAGAATAGAAAAGGTAGAAGAAAATGAGTAATCATCTAGCACTCAGGTCTGGAAATCCAGCCCTACAGTCATCAACATTTAGAAATCATTTGTCATCAACAAGTGATGGTGCAATGACACTATCTGGGACAGTGAACAAGACAGCCTTATCGCTCATATTGGTCATATTAAGCGCAGGATACTCTTGGACCAATCCTGCCATGCATGGTCTAGTGGTCCCCGCGGCGATAATCGGATTTGTTTTAGCATTAGTAACAATTTTCAAACCAACTTTAGGACATATAACCGTTCCAGCCTATGCATTGGCGCAGGGTGTTTTTTTAGGGGTCATATCTATGATATTCAATGCCAAATATCCTGGGATAGTGGTGCAAGCTGTTTTTCTTACCTTTGGTACTCTTGGTGCGTTGCTTTTAGCTTACATGTCAGGATTGATCAAGGCCACCGAAAATTTTAAATTAGGTATTGTAGCCGCGACCGGAGGAATTGCAATCCTCTATTTTATCAACTTTGTCATGGGCTTTTTCGGATCAGGGATCAGTGTTATTTCCAGCAACGATACAATGGGAATTCTTTTTAGTGG
>Ga0208277_1001454_pt1 | contig 13753 bp, 13 predicted proteins | sample ETNtaG_5_FD_185782 | JGI IMG/M metagenome (GOLD analysis project Ga0208277, IMG submission 185782) | Marine microbial and viral communities from oxygen minimum zone, Eastern Pacific Ocean - ETNP201406SV205 (SPAdes) (version 2) | ecosystem: Environmental > Aquatic > Marine > Oceanic ...
TGACATGTGCATGGCCTACGATGGGCTGTCTGATGAAGTGAAGAAAAAGTTAGAAGGAGCAATTGCTGTTCATGATTTTGCTGGTTTTAGACAAAGATTGATCAAGCAAGGCAAAAGTGAAGCTGAAATAGAAGCTTTTAATCAAAAGTATCCAAGCCCTGAGCATCCTGTGATTCGAACGCATCCGGATACAAAACAAAAAGTTATATACGTAAACAAAGCTTTTACACAATATATAAAAGACTGGGATGCTGCGGAGTCTTCATTTATGCTAGATTTATTATATGCTCAAGCGGCAATACCTGAGTATCAGTGTCGATTCATCTGGGAAAAGGATTCGATTGCTTTTTGGGATAATAGAGCGTGCCAACACTATGCTGTCTCAGACTATTGGCCGCAAGTAAGAAAAGTTGAAAGGGTTACAGTCGTAGGCGACAGACCCTACTAAAAAAAGAAAACAAATCTCAGGAGAAATTATGTTTAGTCATATTATGGTTGGAGCAAATGATGTAGAGGAATCTAAAACTTTTTACGATAATGTTTTAGGAGTTTTAGGCGCAAAACCAGGTATCAAGGGTCCAAATCAAACTGGTCAAACTCGATACTTTTATTTTTTAGAGGGAATGACTTTTTGTATTTCAGAGCCTATTGACGGGGAGCCAGCTTCTGCAGGAAATGGCTCAACTATTGGATTCAATATAGAAGATGAAGCTCAGGGAGATAAATGGCATGCAGCAGGCCTTGAAGCTGGCGGAGTTTCCATTGAAGATGCGCCTGGCGTTAGAGAATTTGAAGGCATGAAAATGTACTTAGCTTATTTGAGAGATCCCTCAGGAAACAAGCTTTGTGCAATTAAACAACTATAGAATTTATGGATTATGTTCCGTATGCAGTTCCGTTTTTCTTATTAGCCATCCTAATAGAACTATCTTATGGTTGGTTAAAAAATAATAATACTTACCGAGCCAATGATGCTTTGTCTAGTATGTTTATGGGAGCTCTTCGATCTACTAGTACAGCATTGAAGATAGGTTTAGGAGGAGCAGTTTTCTTCTTTTTGGAAACATATTTCTCCTTGCCAAGATGGGACTCAAGTTCAATTCTTACCTGGATCATAGCTTTTATCGCTTATGACTTTTTTTATTATTGGTTTCATAGAATTAGTCATGAGAGACAAATCTTTTGGGCATCTCACGTTGCTCATCATCAAAGTGAGGATTACAACTTATCTACAGCATTAAGACAAACTGGTACTGGCTTCTTTCTAACTTGGGTATTTTATATTCCGCTTTTCATAATCGGCGTGCCTTCTTATGTTTTTGTTTCTGTAGCCTCAATTAATTTGATTTATCAATTTTGGGTGCACACCGAGCACGTGCCAAAACTGGGATGGTTTGAGTTATTTTTTGTTTCTCCATCGAATCACAGGGTTCATCATGCACAAAATGAAGAATACATCGATAAAAATTATGGCGGGGTATTTATTATTTGGGATAGATTCTTCGGAACTTTTAAAGAGGAAGAAGATAATGTTTCCTGCATCTACGGTATTAGAGGCCCTTTAAAAACTTTTAATCCTGTTTGGGCAAATCTACATATTTATGTGAAGATGTTAAGAGAAATATTTCACACAAAAAATTTAAAAGATAAGTTTTATGTCTTGGTAGCACCAACTAGATGGATTCCAAATGATTCAAGTCATTTATCTCCAAAAACAAACTTTCAAGCTCGTAATTTTGAAAAGTACAATCCTAATTCTTCTTTTGCTTCCAAAATCTATGCCTTCTTCCAACTAATTTTTGTGTCTTTTATCAGCACAGTCTTTATTGAATTGGGCGAAATGAATCTAAGCCAAGGCATTGTTGTTGCTGTAGCAATGGTTTCAACAGCATATTGTGTTTCCTTATGGCTGGACTGTAAGAGAGCTTTATTAGCAGACGCTGTCAGAATACTTTTTTTAACTGGAGTTTTCCTAACTTCTTTTTTCCTTCCTGAAGCGAACAAATACATCCTCCCTTTGGCAGGATACTTGTCAATAAACCTATTATTTATCTTTTTCTTGCATAATTCTTTTCAGAAAAACAACCTTTTGACATCATGAATGTCATAAGTTATATTTTTTTTACATTAGTTAAGGTAATTTAATATGGCAGCAAATATAGAAAAATTTGATTTTGATCCTGAAAAACTTCGACAAAAGTATAGAGAGGAAAGAGATAAACGTCTTCGTTCTGATGGAAATGAACAGTATAAGGAAGTAAAAGGAGATTTCTCATATTTTATTGAAGATCCATATGTTGAAGAAAAAACAGAAAGGGAGCCTTTAAATCTTCACACAGAAATTGCAATTATTGGCGGCGGTTTCGGCGGAATGCTCGCTGCTGCAAGGATCAGAGAAGCAGGATTTGATGATTTCAAAATAATTGAAAAAGGGGGAGATTTTGGAGGGACTTGGTATTGGAACAGATATCCCGGAGCCTCATGTGACATTGAATCTTATATTTACTTTCCCTTGCTAGAAGAAACTGGATTTATCCCTAAAAGGAAATATACCAATGCTCCCGAGACACTAGAGTATTGTGGCGTTATTGCAGAAAAGTTTAATTTATATGAAAACTCAATTTTGCAAACAGAAGTGACTGAGTCGAAGTGGTCGGATGATTCTGGATTATGGACAATTAAAACTAACAAGGGTGATGAAATAACTGCAAATTTTGTAGTTCACTCAAATGGGCCTTTGAATAGACCTAAACTTCCTGCAATAGATGGAATTAACGACTACAAAGGGCATACTTTTCATACAAGTCGTTGGGACTATGAATACACCGGAGGATCTTCTCACGGAGACCTTAAAAATCTTTCCGATAAAAGAGTAGCCATCATTGGCACAGGAGCAACCGCTGTGCAGTGCATTCCGCATTTGGGAGCATCTGCAAAAGAGCTATACGTTTTTCAAAGGACTCCTTCATCGATTGACGTGAGAGCAAATAGAGAAACCGATGAAGACTGGTTTGCTTCTATGAAGCCTGGTTGGCATGAAAAAAGAAGAGCAAATTTTGAAGGATTTCTTGCAGGAGATTTCAGTGGCGAAGATTTAGTAAACGATGGTTGGACAGAAATTTTTAGAACCATTTTGGCGGCATTTAGGTCATCCGGTCCTTCCAAGCTTAGAATGGCTTTATGGGCATTACTAGCTCCATTCAATAAAGATTTTTATAAAAAAGGTCTCAAGCCATATATGGCCGATAAATTCATGAATTTCGTTGGAAAAGAAAATATTTCGAATAAAGTTGAAATGGTAGATTTTGCCAAAATGGAACAAATCAGAGCCAGAGCTGAAGAGATAGTAAAAGATCCAAACGTCGCAGAATCTTTAAAACCTTACTACCGACAGTTTTGTAAACGTCCATGTTTCCATGATGAATACTTAGATACTTACAACCGTGAAAACGTGACTTTGGTCGACACACAAGGAAAGGGCTTAGATAAAATCACTGAAAAGGGTATTTTCTTCGACGGCAAAGAATATGAAGTTGACTGCATCATATTTGCCACAGGTTTTGAAGTTGGTACTGACTATACCAGAAGAAGTGGTTATGAGATTTATGGTAGAGAAGGACTCTCAATAATGGATAAATGGAAAGATGGTCTTTCTACAATGCATGGTATGCACAGTAGAGGTTTTCCAAATAGTTTTTTCTTTGGACCTCAGCAAGCTGGCTTCACTGCAAACTATACGCACTCTTTGGATGAGCAAAGCATTCATTTAGCATATATTTTAAAAACCATGAAAGAAAAGAATATGACTTTAGTGGAAGCTTCTAAAGAAGGAGAAGCAAATTGGGTGAAAACCATCATAGATAATTCAAGAGACATGCTTAACTTTCAAGAAAGCTGTACACCTGGTTACTACAACAACGAAGGAAAGCCCATGCAAGCACCACAAAATAACCCTTATGGTGGCGGAGCATTGAACTTTTTTAAATTGATGAAAAAGTGGCGTGACAAAGGCGATCTTCAAGGTCTTGAACTTAATAGTAATAATTTTAATTAATAACCAAAAGGATTGCTTGCTTAGTAAAAAGCTCTTGAGCTCTTTGCAACATTAGTCATTTTAAAATAAATGAATTCCACAGAGCTTTTTGAACTTACTCTTGCACTAAAAATTGTTCTCTGGGTAGAAGCAATAGTTTATTTAGGCTTAGGGATATTTGAAATATTTGATGACTTCTTCAGAAAACTTCCATCATGGACAAATCTTAACGGCAAATTAAATCACTATTTGTTCATGGAAGATAAGATGCAACATAAATTTCATGCAATTGTTTGTTTCTTTTTAGGTTTTATTGCTTTAAATGGTATTTTAGAAGGAGTTGTATCTAGATTTGAAATTGAACTTTTATTTATTGGCCTCGCGTTAATCATGATGCTTTTGTGGATGGTTTTACCGCCTGGAAAAATGGCAGTAGCCATGCTTCTTACCAAGCCAGAGACTTATCTCTCGGTTACGATGTTTTTATTATTTACGGATCTTATAAGAATTGAGGTTTTGATCATTTGTATTTTATTTAATATTTGGGGAATAGCAGTATTTCTCCTCAACACTAAAAAAATTATATATCCATACACCTATAAAAGATTCCGCGATGATGTTATCGAAGCTGGTATTTCAGAAGATCGAATTAAAGTTTGGGATAAGATGATTGGATATAAAGAAGATTAAGCTTAAATGAATGAAGCGCTAAAAAACATACTAAATAGAAACTCTCCCAGAGAGCTCTCTAAACCTCACCCTTCCAAAGAGGAGATGGAGATTATTTATCAAGCAGCACTTAGAGCTCCTGATCATGCTTGGCAAAGACCTTCAAGATTTATTCAGGTTACTGGCCAGGGCTTGGAAAAACTTTCAGCAGTTTTTGTAGATTATGCAAAGGAAAACATTGAAGGCGTCACAGATGAGACTTTGCAAAAATATAAAGAGGCCCCTTTTCGCGCACCAATGATAATTATCTTAATTTCTGAAATAAAAAATCATCCTAAGGTTCCTGAAATTGAACAAATGCTATCAACTGCTGCAGCTGCAGAAAATATATTGCTCGCCTTAAATGCTCTCAATTATGCTGGTATGTGGAGAACCGGAGTTTTTGCTCTTAATGAAAAAATTTCTAAGTATCTCGAATTACAAGAAAATCAAAAAGTACTCGGCTATCTTTACGTAGGTACAGCTTCTGGAAAACAAAAAAAGATTCCTGAAATGGACACCTCTGAATTTGTAACTCAGTGGATCTAACACATAGATGTTTAAAGTTTTCAAAAATTTTGAAGGCAATGATATTGCCGGCTCTATCTATGGTGAAGAATCCGATCCTCTAGTAATTTTTTTACATGGCGGAGGCCAGACAAGATTTGCTTGGGACAATGCGGCAGAAAATATTTCAAAAAAAGGCTTTCACGTTATTACTTATGATCTAAGAGGGCATGGAGACAGTTTTTGGTCAGAAACAGGAGACTACAAGATTCATGATCATAAAAAAGATTTGATCTCGATTATTAAACAGTATGATAAGCCTGCAAATTTGGTTGGTGCTTCCCTTGGAGGAATGACATCCATATCTTTGGCTGGAGATCCCGATTATTCAAGTTTATGCAAAACGCTTACGATGGTAGATATAGGCATTTATCCTAATCAAGAAGGTTCGGATAGAATTGTAGAATTTATGAGATCTGCCGAAAACGGATTTTCTTCTTTAGAAGAGGCTGCTGATTATATATCTGACTTTTTGCCTCACAGAGAAAAACCAAAAGACTTAAGCGGATTGCATAAAAACCTTAGAAAAAAGGATGATAGGTTTTACTGGCACTGGGATCCAAAATTTCTTCAAGGCAGACAAGGTCAAGACATAAAAGAGTATTTTGGTCATTTAGAAGAGGCTGCTAATTTTTTAAATATCCCTACGTTATTAATAAGAGGCGGACTTAGTGACGTTTTAACAGAAGAAGACAAAGATTATTTCTTAAAAGTAGTTTCTCACGCAGAATTTGAAGAAATTAGTAATGCTGCGCACATGGTTGCAGGTGATAAAAACGATATTTTTTCAAAGGCAGTTGAAAAGTTTTTAGTTAAAAACAACTAACAAAGAATATTTGTTAATATATTTTTTGGGAGTCAAATATGTTGTTGCTAAAAACTTTCTTCGGAATTCTTTTTCAAACTTTATTAATAGGTATTTTTTTATATTTGCCAGCATTTACTTTGAATTGGAATGACGCATTTTTGCTTCTATGCGTTCATTTCTCTATAGCTTTCATCGCTTCTATTTACCTCGTTATATACAAGCCGGCAAGCTTAGAAGCAAGAATGAATTATGATTCGGAGGCTCAGCCTCAAGAAGACAAGCTTGCAACCGCTTTTATGTTTTCTGCATTAACCTTGGGTTTTTGTTTGGCGCCAATAGATATTTTTCACTTAAATTTGTCTTCATCATTTGATGGCATCCCAAAAAATATTGGGCTTGCTGTTTATGTTTTTGGCATCCTTTTGGCTATGGCCTCTATGATTGCAAATGAATTTGCGGAAACTACAGTTAGTATTCAAGAAGACAGAGGTCAAAGGGTAATAGATACTGGTGTTTATTCTTTAGTTCGACATCCTATGTATACAGGATTTATTTTTTTAATAATCGGAGTAAATGTTTGGCTAGGAACTTACCTATCACTAACACTAAGCCTGATATTTTTAGCAATAGCCTTGAGGTCAAGAATAAGCATTGAAGAAAAAACTCTTCTTAATGACTTAGAAGGCTATGAAGCCTACTGCAAGAAAGTTAAAGCAAGATTAATACCTTATTTATTTTAAAAAATCATTTAAATAAGCGCGCAAAACAATTAAGCTTATCTGTCTTCATTTTTGGAATGATTTATGGGATTTTTTATAGAGTACTTTAATAGCATAGTTGGAGCTTTGGCAGCAATTGGAGCCGTAGCTTCAATTTACTATTTAATACAAGAAATGAGAGAGCAGAATAGAGTAGCTAGGGCAAATGCTAGACAAAATGTTGCCGATAGTCATCAAGAAATTGCTTTAGAAGGCATGAAAAAAAGCATGGTTAAGATTAAGTTAAAATTGCGAAATGATGAGGAGCTAACTCCAGAAGAAGACGCCAAATACATGTCATATTTCAGCATAATGCTAAGGTCAAGGGAGAACCAACATTATCAATACACAATAGGCATGATTGATAAAGGAGAATGGGATAATTACAAAAGATCTTTTAAAACACTTTTTAAATCACAATATCACTTAAAACTATGGTCTTTCATGAAAAATACATTTAATGATAGCTTCGTCGAAGTTGTTGAGGAACTTATAGAAGATGACAATAATTGAAGACCAACAGGCTAAATACCTGATTAAATCTCTGCAACATCATCCCAGCCCATATTTGATTTTTTGTAAAGATGGCGGCGTAGAATGGATGAATCAATCTGCTCAATATGTTTTTGATACATCTGCAATCGATGATATTGGTATCGCTCCAATAATATCTCATGGCGCATCAAAGAAAATAGAAGCAATTGGATCTTCATTTCAATCGGACCTTGAACTTTCGTTAAGGGAAATAAAGTTTTTATTGAGATCAAGAGTTCATGAAATTCCTTTGGACAAAGAAGAATCCTTTTTTTTGATAGAAGTGCTGGCTCAGTCAGAGGCTGCCTTAGATGCCCTGAAAAACACAATTTCCTGTTTAGAAAATGATCGAATAGATATGGCTTACCAAAAGCAATATGATCTTGCTACTGGAGACTTAGTAAGTGTGGAAACACTGCTAAGATTAAAAGACGAAAAGGGAGATATTATCCCCAACGACAAATTAATACCCTTGGTTGAAGGAGAAAGTTTGTTTTCTCTTGTAGTTCTTGCCTCAATGCAGAAATTAAAAGAGGTATTTGCTTTTAAGAAAGAGAAAAAATTAGATTTTACTGTATATCTCAATGTTTCAGCTTATACAGCTATGCAAGAAAATTTTTGTAATATCATTTTAGATTTTGTCGAAGAAAATGACTTAAAATCAGGTGACTTAGGCCTTGAAATTACTGAGACAGCCGAGCTAGAAGACAGATCTCGAGCGGCTCAATATTTTGAAAAACTAAAATCTCATGGAATACCTCTAGCACTTGATGATTTTGGTGCAGGCTATTCTTCTTTGAGTTATTTGAGAGACTTGCCGATTACACTTGTTAAGTTAGATAAAGATTTTTCAAGGACAGTATCTGAACAAGACACACAAGAGCTTGTCAAATTTGTAGTTTCAATTTGCAATAATATGGAATTAGATATGTTGGCTGAGGGGATAGAAACAATAGAACAGCAAGAAACTTTTTTGAAACTAGGATGCAATAATGGACAAGGCTATTATCATCATCGACCTCAATTTTTGGAAGAATTCAAGGAGGAATTTTAATGGCAAGTCTGGAAAAGCCTTCAAAAGGTGCAGAAAAAATATTATTAGCGCAAATAAAACAAGAGTTCGCTGCTCCTGCTGAAGCCATAGAACAATATATTGATTTAGTTGAACAGTTTGCAATTCAAAATAACTTAGAAATAAGTTCTGAAATTAATCAAATAAAAGAGGCTGAAGATAAACTTTTAAGCCAATATGAGGATGCTTTTAGAGAAAATACAGCTGCAGATAAGCAATCTAAAACGTCGCAAGAATATTCAGAACTAAGGCATAACCTTCGGACTCCTTTAAACGCAATTATTGGTTATAGCGAGATTCTGATTGAAGATTTTGAAGATGATTTATCAGAAGAATGCATCAAAGATTTAAATACTATTTTATCTTTATCAAGAGAGACAGAGACAGCAATAGAAAGATTCGTAGATTTTATTAAGGGCGATTTAAATGAAAAAGCAGCAGAGGATTCCGAGCAAGGACAGATCCAAAATGCCGAATCACTTTTTAGATCATTAGGCGATATTGACTATAGTTTAGACATAGATGATTACCTTAAGGGGTCAGATGTTCTTATAGTTGATGATAATAAAACTAATTGCGAGGTCTTAGAGAGAAGACTTACCCAGAATGGTCTCTCATGCAGGGTGGCACTAGATGGTACTTCAGCAATAGAAGAGGTAGATAAGAAAGCTCCTGACCTAATTTTATTAGATGTAATGTTACCCGACATAAATGGCTTAGAGCTTTTAAAAAGATTTAGAGAGAATCATGATAGAGATGAAATGCCAATTATCATGGTTTCTGCATTTAATGACGTTGATAGCACTGCTAAATGTATTAAATTAGGTGCTTCGGATTATCTTCCTAAGCCTTTGAATGGAACTATATTGATGGCTAAATCCATTGCAAGCCTAGAGGCAAAATATTTTAGAGCAAGAGAACAAGAGTTGTTAAGAGAATTAAATCTAAAAGCGACAACTTGTCCCCTAACTGGAATTTTTAATAGACAAGTTGTTTTTGACAAGATTGAGGAATGTTTTGAGAAACTAAATCAAGATAAAAGCTATGAATTTTCTTTACTTTCTATGGATATAGATTTCTTTAAGTCTATCAATGATACATATGGGCATCCGGGAGGCGATGAGGTATTAAAAGCAGTTGCTAACAGTTTAAAAGATGCATGTGGTGAAAATGTTATTGGTAGAGTAGGTGGAGAGGAATTTATTGCAGTTTTAGAACATAAAGCAGAAATGAGCTTAAAAGACTACTGCGAGTCAATAAGAAAAGCCGTAGTAGATTTATCAATACCCTTTCAAGATATTAAAATTAATATTACTATAAGTGGAGGAGTCATTAATTCATCTGAGGTAAAGGATCAAGAAGAACTCATTAACCTTGCAGATGAAAGGCTCTACAAAGCAAAAGAAGGGGGAAGAAATCAGTTTATTTATAGCTGAAGGAGAGAGTTATGAAAAAGATTCTTTACGTTGAAGATAATGAAATGAATCGCGATATGCTAGGCAGAAGGTTGACCAGAAGAGAGTATGAAGTCATCTTTGCTTTTGATGGTCAAGAAGGGCTTGATAAGATGAAATCAGAAAGCCCAGACTTAGTTTTAATGGATATGGGTCTTCCAGTATTGGATGGTTGGGAAGCAACAACACAAGCTAAAGCAGATCCTCAGATTTCAAATATTCCAATTATTGCTTTAACTGCTCATGCAATGGAACATGACAGGCAAAAAGCTTTGGAATGCGGCGCAGATGATTTTGATACAAAACCTGTTGATTTTAAGAGGCTTTTAGAAAAAATTGAGTCAAATATTGGTGCTTAGCTCTTGGTTCCTAACAGTTTAGTAACCATTCCCGGAAGTTGGTTAATAGATACTTCATCCTTCTTAACCAGCCCAGCAACGTTTTTTCTTAAAAGTTCTTCTTGTACTTCTGAGAGATCTTTCCCTGAATAAACAAGAATATTAGGTTTATCTTCAAAATCCATCTCAACAAATTTTTCTAAAAATTCAAAACCATCCATTCGTGGCATTTCCAGGTCTAGAACAATTAATGCAGGATTTTTATCCAGATTTTCTAGTCCTTCTTTTCCATCTCTAGCTAAAAAGGCTTCGTATCCGGCATCATTTAAAGCTCTACCCAAAATGTCTCTTGTATTTGAATCATCATCAACAATTAAGATTCTTTTGTTTGTTGAGCTACCAAGTAAGTTCGTTACCACCTTAAGGAATTTATCCCGATCAATTGGCTTGGTAAGGTAATCATCCGCTCCTAAAGAAAATGCTAAAGACTCCTGTGACATTTGGGAAACCATTATCACTGGGATGTCTTTTATTGATTCGTCGGATTTGCATTCTTTTAAGATAGACCAACCATCTCTTCCTGGCATTAATACATCTAATAAAATAAGCTTTGGTTTAGACTCTCTGATCATATTTAAGCCTTGTTCACCATTGGTTGCTCCAATCAGCGTCATGCCTGCTTTTTTTACGGTTCTTTTTATTAGATCGTGCATTGCTATGTCGTCATCAATAAGCACACATAGGTTTTCTCCTTCTAAAGAAGATATTTCTTCATTTTCAAGTTCTTCAGATTCATCACAGATTCTAGGAATGAAAATTGTAAAAACAGAGCCAACCCCTTTTTCACTTGATACTGTTACGCCTCCACCCATTAATTCAGCAAATCTTTTACTTATTGGAAGACCCAGGCCAGTTCCGCCGTGTGTTGCTGAAGTAGACCTTTCAGCTTGCTCATATTCTTCGAAGACTTTTGCTACCCCTTCTTCGCTCATACCTTCCCCATCATCAGTTACCTTAAATTCAATCATCTCAACTTCGTCTCTCATGAAAGAAGAAACATCTAAAGTAACAAGACCATTATTAGTAAATTTGAAGGCATTACTTAAGAAGTTTGTAACACATTGTCTAAGCTTTGTTTCATCTTGGGACATTGATCCCACAGCTTCTTGAACATTTATCTTGAAACCATTGTCATTTTTCGCTGCCAAAGGTGCATTTATGTCCCTAAGAGTTTCAACCACCTTTTCAATTTCAAAGCTGGTAATGAAAAGTTCCATTTTTCCTGATTCAATTTTTGAAAGGTCTAAAATATTATTAATAAGAGACAACAGATGTGTTCCAGAAGTAGTAATCTTCTTAAGATCAGGCATTAAATCTTCATAACCTAAATCTTCACATTCTTCGTAAAGCATTTCTCCGTATCCCAAAATTGCATTCAATGGCGTTCTAAGTTCGTGACTCATATTGGCAAAAAATTTACTTCTTTGTTCATTAGCCTCAAGTGCTTCATCTCGAGACTCTTCCATCTCTTTGGTCCTTGTATCTATAAGAACTTGTACTTCATCTGCCATTCTTGTGAACGCAACTGTCATTAATTCAACAGAAGCCTCTTCTCCTTTATCCTGTGAGCTTTCCTGGGCAAGATTTTGCATTTTATTTATATCATTCAAAATTAAAGTTCTTGAATCTCCTTCAAGCTCATCGGCAAGGATGCTCATTTTTTCTATGATGGCTGTATCCCTTTCTTTTCTTCTACGCGCTTGCTCAGTTCTAATATTTTCCATCTCATTAAGATGGCCTCTATAAATTTCTAAAGCTTTTGCAAGTTCACCAACCTCATCATTTTCAGACTTCAAAAGACCTCTTCTCTGCGGCATAGTTTTAGATAAGTCCCCACTGGTGAGGGCCTGCAAAACTTCAATTGCTTTATTTACCGATCCAAAAACACTTGCAAGAATTCCTGAAGTTAAAGCAATCACTAGGAAGATCACAATTGTAATTATTATGTAAATTGAATTTAAGATAGCGTTTTCTTGAGCGATACTTTCGCTTTCATCTCTGAAAATAAATAATTGTGCTTTATCTGATGAAAGGTATGAACTTAATGGAAGCAGAGTTATGAGGGATCCTAAATCTGAATCTCTTGTAGACGTCCTATTACCAAATTCTACTAAGTTTAAATTTGCCTTATCAACATGACCTTTAATGTTAGAAATTCCAAAATTAGAAGTTTCGTCTAATTCTAAGCCAGACTCATATCTTGCATAATCATCACCTAATGAAATAATTCCTTCTTCTGTTTGCACTGCCGTAACAAGTTCAAATTCATCACCAAAGGTCTCCATAGACTTTCTAACATCTATCCCCATGACAATAATTGCTTCAGCATTTCTGCTAAAAGCCTTTATCGGGAAAGCCATCATTTGGTTTAAGGTAGAAATTTTTTCACCAGATGAGTCAATGATTTTTTGTAAAAATCTTCTTGGCCGCTTCCCTGCATCAATGAGGAATTCGTCAAGATTATCATCGTATTCATTTTTCGCTTGAGGACTACATGCATCTATTCCAGATAAGTCCAGTGCGCTAGAACAATAAAACCTCTGCCCATTTGGATAATAAGCTTTGATAAAACTCAAATTTCCCTCATCCAAATCAAATTCAAACATTAGATCTAGGAGATATCCTGCTTCCCCAATGTTTTTATCCGTGATGAATTGGATTAACGGATTGGCATAAGCGTCATCTGGCGAGGAAAGTTCTTCTTCAGGATATATAGGATTTTCGGGATCCCAAAAATTACCTCTTTCTCCAGTAACTGGAAGCCAAGCAGAAATAGCATCAATTGAAGTTTCTAGGGTCTGAAACCATGCAGCCTCATACGTTGAAACTAGAGACTCATTGGCAAAACTTTTTTGTGTGGTATCCCTATAGTTGAACAAAAAAAATAAGGAAAGGGCTAGCAGTAAATTCCCTGCTAGGCCAATCCCAATTAATACTGTTCTGATACGCATTTACGCGCAAAAATTTAAGATCTTATTGAACTCGGAAAGATAATTTAACTTGCACATCATTTACTTGGACAGGCACGCCTTCATATATTGGCGGCTGGTAAATCCACTTTCTGATAGATTTCATTGCTGCTCTATCAAAAAGTCCTGCAGGCTCTCCTTCTAAAACAAAAGGATCTATGACATCACCATCGGCGCTGACATCGAATTCAACGATTACGTAACCTTCTTTAGCAAGTCTCAAAGCTTTTCTTGGATAGCTTGCAGGTGCTTGATATTGTCTTTCAACATCCATTTCAATGTTTTTTCCGTCGACAGTAATAAAGCCCTTATCAGCATGTATTAGAGAGCTAAGCCCTAAGAAAAGAATAGATAGAGACAATAATTTAATTCCTTTTTTAAATATCATTTTTAAATCTCCTAAGATTTGAAGTATTATAAACAAAAAACTCCATAAATCATCTCACTTAATG